>Ga0114938_1000118_pt1 | contig 61409 bp, 51 predicted proteins | sample AshMeaBigSpring_FD_88675 | JGI IMG/M metagenome (GOLD analysis project Ga0114938, IMG submission 88675) | Groundwater microbial communities from Big Spring, Nevada to study Microbial Dark Matter (Phase II) - Ash Meadows Big Spring | ecosystem: Environmental > Aquatic > Deep subsurface >...
CCCTGTTTATACAGTTCGACAACCCTAATTTTATCTGAATAACTATGCTTCAGATTTTTTCGCTTAAGTTTTTCCATAAAAATACCCCAAAAGTTTTTTGTCTAACTTTTGGGGTACAGTTCATTTCAACGGGGTTTTATATTTTCAGAAAATTCTCAAATCTTTGAATTTTCGAATCTTCAAATCAAATTATTTTACTGTATCCATGTGTGCGATCAAATCTAACACTTTGTTAGAATAACCCCACTCATTGTCGTACCAGCTAACTACTTTTACGAAGTTATCGTTCAAAGCAATACCAGCACCAGCATCAAATACAGAAGTACGTGATTCGTGGATAAAGTCAGAAGATACAACTGAATCTTCAGTGTAACCAAGAACGCCAGCCATTGTAGTTTCAGAAGCTTCTTTCATAGCAGCTTTGATTTCAGCATAAGTAGCTGCTTTTTCTAAGCGTACTGTTAAGTCAACTACTGATACGTCAGCTGTTGGTACACGGAAAGCCATACCTGTAAGTTTGCCGTTCAATTGTGGGATAACTTTACCTACTGCTTTAGCAGCACCTGTAGAAGATGGGATAATGTTACCTAAGATAGAACGACCACCACGCCAATCTTTAGCAGATGGAGCATCTACAGTTTTTTGAGTGTTTGTAGCAGCATGTACAGTTGTCATCAAACCTTCAACAATACCGAATTTGTCATTCAATACTTTAGCGATAGGAGCCAAACAGTTAGTAGTACATGAAGCGTTTGATACGATGTCCATATCAGCTTTGTAAGCATCAAGGTTAACACCACAAACAAACATAGGAGCATCGTTAGAAGGAGCTGAGATAACTACTTTTTTAGCACCACCAGCAAGGTGAGCTTGACATTTGTCGATAGTAGTGAAAACACCTGTTGACTCAACTACATAGTCAGCGCCAGAAGCACCCCAACCAATGTTAGCTGGATCTTTTTCAGCGAAGAAAGCAACTTCTTTGCCGTTTACAAACAATTTACCACCTTTGTTTTCGGCAGTTCCTTTGAATTGACCATGAACAGTATCGTACTGTAACATGTAAATCAAATAATCTAGATCCAAAAATGGGTCATTAACTGCAACGATTTGAACATCGTTTCTTTCTTGAGCAGCACGGAAAACTAAACGTCCGATACGGCCAAAACCATTGATACCTACTTTAATCATTTTTTTATATTATTTAAAAATTGAGTTGTTACTTATTTTGCCGCGAAATTACAAAAAAATGCGTTATTGGCAAAATAAATGACCGATTAATTTTAGATTGTAACCCGTACATAACAATTCGATCTATCGAATGGTTCATATTCACATAATCATACGTTTTGTCGATATTTTTTGTACTTTTACGCTTTTAATTATTGACTTGTTTTTATACTATCACATGATGTGCACTAGATGTCTTGATGAGTTACAATCATTAGGCAAAGTGATTTAGTGATACATCAAAAGTAAATTATTCACAGATGAGAAAAATTCTTTATTATTCAATCTTATTATTCGGTATGAATTCTATGATGACTGCATCAAAGCTTGTTTATCCTACAGCAAAAAAGGATAAAGTGGTTGATACCTATTTTGGAACTCAAGTGTCTGAACCTTATCGTTGGCTTGAGAACGATACTTCAAAAGCTACTGGCGTATGGGTGAAAGCGCAAAATAAGCTTACCTACTCGTATTTAGATCAAATTCCGTTTCGATCGGCATTAAAAGATCGTATTCGTGAACTGACAAACTATCCAAAATACGGTACTCCGTTTAAAAAGAAAAATCATTTCTATTTTTACAATAATAATGGTTTGCAAAACCAAAGCGTATTGTATCGTTCGGCTACGGTGAATGGCGAACCTGAGTTAGTGCTCGATCCTAACAAACTTTCGAATGATGGAACAGTGGCATTGAATGGGGTAGAGTTTTCGACAGATGGGAAATACCTTGCATACAGTATTTCACGTAGTGGGTCCGACTGGAATGAGATTTACGTAATGGATCTCACTACCAAACAACTTTTGCCTGACGTTATTAAATGGGTGAAGTTCTCTGGTATTGCCTGGAAGGGCGATGGTTTTTATTACAGTGCCTACAATGCCCCTGAGGCTGGTAAAGAGTATTCGGGTAAAAACGAATATCACAAAGTGTTTTACCACCAATTAGGCGAGGCGCAAACTGCCGACAAAATTGTGTTCGAAAACAAGGAGCATCCGTTACGTAACTGTGGTGCATCGGTAAGCGACGACGAGAAATACCTTTTTATTACCGAAACCGAAACCACAACAGGTAACTCGCTTTACTTTAAAAACTTGGCTGTGGAGGGTTCAAAAGTGGAACCGATTGTTACGGGTTTTGACAACGATTATGAGGTGTTAGATTACGTAAACGGTAAAGTATATGTCATTACCAATTACAAAGCGCCCAACCGTCAGCTTATTGCCATCGATCCTTTAAAACCGCAGGCTGCAAACTGGGAAACAGTGATTCCTGAAACAAATTCAGTGCTCGAAAATGTTACCATGGCTGGTGGTAAGTTAATTGCTAAATACATCGAAAATGCGTCGAACCATGCCTATGTGCACGACTTTACAGGCAAGAAACTGTACGAAATTAAGTTGCCAACCGTTGGTACCGTAAGTGCTATTTCGGGTAGCATGAAGGAAACGGATGTGTATTATTCATTTGTTTCGTTTACTTATCCGCCTTCTATTTATAAATTAAATATCGAAACGGCTCAAACCGAATTGTTCCGCAAAGCCGAACTTAAATTCGACCCTACGGCCTATGTTACCGAGCAGAAATTTTACACCAGCAAGGATGGAACAAAAGTACCAATGTTTATCACCTACAAAAAAGGCCTTAAACTTAATGCTAAAAATCCCTTGATGCTCTATGGTTATGGTGGTTTTAATATCAGTTTAAATCCTAGTTTCAATACCGGACGTATTCCGTTTATCGAAAATGGGGGTATTTATGTAGTAGCCAACATTCGTGGTGGTGGCGAGTATGGTGAGAAATGGCATTTGGCGGGTACTAAAATGCAGAAGTTAAATGTATTCAACGATTTTATTGCTGCTGCCGAATATCTGATTGAAAATAAATATACCAATAGCAGCAAAATTGCTATCAATGGTGGCTCAAATGGCGGCTTGCTCGTTGGTGCTTGTATGACACTGCGACCTGATTTGTTTGCTGTGGCTATTCCTGAAGTAGGTGTGTTGGATATGCTTCGTTATCAAAAGTTCACCATCGGGTGGGCGTGGGCCAGCGATTATGGCACGAGCGACGAGAGTGAAGCGATGTTTAAATACCTCTATGCTTACTCGCCTTTGCACAATGTGAAAGCGGGCGTTAAGTATCCTGCTACCATGGTCATGACGGGCGATCACGACGACCGCGTAGTGCCTGCACACAGCTTTAAATTTGCTGCAACGCTACAAGCAAACAATAAAGGTAACTATGTGTCGCTTATCCGTATCGACGAAAAAGCGGGTCATGGTGCTGGTAAGCCGATTGCAAAAGTGATTGATGCACAAGGCGATATGTGGGCATTTGTGATGCATAACTTGGGCATGAAAATGAAATAAATTCTTTTATTCTATTTTAAAAAGTGTCAATGTGGTTGCTAAAACTGCATTGACACTTTTTTTTTATCGTTCAATAAACATTATATTTGCAACATTGTTTCATTTGAAAAATAATTTCAACAACTATGCTTGCAATAGATATATTAAAACTTCATAATATCAAACGAACACCGGCTCGTTTAGCCATTCTGAATGCTTTAAAGGCATTTGGCCGTCCCCTCTCGGAGCTGGAAATAAAGGAAGAGATGCGTGAAAACTACGATCGAATCACCTTTTACCGTAACATTCAAACACTTAGCACTGCGGGTGTTATACATAAAATAGTCATTGACAATACGCTTATTCGTTACGGACTGAGCTGTTGCTCTGAGCATCACACGCATTGCAATCACAAGAACGAACATGCTCATTTTTATTGCGAGCAATGTCAGTCGGTGGAGTGTTTGGAGCAAGTGCATATTCCTGATTTTGCGTTGCCAGCAGGATACAAATTGCACGATAACGACATTATTATAAAAGGAAGGTGTGTGAAATGCAACAGTTGAGAAGATTTCGATTGATATTGTATATATCCGCATTTATACAAACCCTTGCAGCACAAACTCTTTATTATTCAGCCCAAAGCGATACCATACTTCGAAGCAAAGAGCTCGATGAGCTTACTGTGTCGCAAACGGCACTGAAGCGTAAGTCGGGTCAGTCGGTGGCGGTTGATGTGGTCGATAAAGGATTTATTCAAGCCAATAATAGCGGGAGTTTAATGCAGACCCTGAGCCGATTGCCAGGCGTCAGTTCGATGGATATTGGTTCGGGACAGTCGAAGCCTGTGATACGTGGTTTGGGTTTTAACCGTGTGGCGGTAACCGAAAATGGGGTGAAACACGAAGCGCAGGAGTGGGGTGCCGATCATGGTTTGGAGATTGATCAGTTTAATGTGGAGCGTGTGGAGGTGCTCAAAGGCCCTGCATCCTTGATGGTGGGTGCTAATGCCATTGGTGGGGTCATTGATTTAAGTCAGCTGCTTACGCCTACTATGGGTAGCAAGGGCGGTGCTGTGATGCTCAATGCGCATACCAACAACTGGCTGCTGGGTGCTTCGGGAAAATGGTATCAACGTTTCAATCGGTTTTACTACAAGCTGCATGCGTCCTATGCCGATTATTCCGACTATCGGGTACCTACCGATAGTATTTCGTATCGTACCTATAATATCGGGTTGAAAAATAAACAGTTGCGCAATACCGCTGGGGGCGAACGAAATGGAAGTGTGGCCATGGGCTTTTTAAATGGAAATTTCTCTACACATCTGAGTGTAAGCAATCATTTTGCGATGAGTGGTTTTTTTGCCAATGCCCATGGACTCGAAATACGAAATTCGCAGATTGATTTTGATCATTCGGCACGCGATATTGATTTGCCTCGTCAGCAAGTAAACCATTTGAAAGTGCTTAGCAATAGCATTTGGGTGCTGGGCGAAACGAAATTAAACCTGGATTTAGGTTATCAGAATAATTACCGACAGGAGTTTTCCGAGGCTGTGGCGCATGGTTTTATGCCTACACCGCCCGATTCGCTCGAGCGATTGTATCGTAAAAATACCTATTCGGCCAATGTGAAACTTAAAATGCCCCAGCTGGGTAAGCACGAATTAACTTCGGGGTTTAGTGCCGAATATCAACAGAGCACAAGTGGCGGTTGGGGTTTTATGATGCCCAATTTCAATCAGCTTACGATGGGTGCTTTTGTGTTCGATCAGCTGAAGCTGTCCAGACACTGGACGCTGAATGCGGGGTTGCGTTACGACTTTGGTAATATTCAAACGAAAGCATACTACGATTGGTATACAACTCCAGTAAATGGGGTGGATGTGTACAAACAACGTGCAAACGAGTTGAATAAAAACTACGGTAGCTTGAGTTGGGGCGTTGGTCTTGTGTACGAAACGGAACATTTAACTTTCAAAGCCAATGTGGGTAAAAGTTTCCGAATGCCAACGGCCAAGGAGCTGGCTGCAAATGGAATCAATTACCATTATTATCGTTACGAAAAAGGCGATTCAACGCTCCGTGCCGAGGAGTCGTATCAATTGGATGTGGGCTTTTTGCTGCATCGGGGGAAATGGATGTTCGAGTTTTCACCTTTTGTCAACTATTTTCCAAACTATATTTACCTGAACCCAACCTCTGATTACTACGAGGCGCAACAGGTATTTTACCAAAGCGAGGCACAGGTGTTTCGGGTAGGAGGGGAGTTGATGGTGTCGTACGCCATTTTGCCACAGTTAAAGTTAAATACCGATGTAGAATATATTTACTCCGAACAGCTTTCGGGAAGTAAAAAAGGTTTTACGCTGCCATTTTCACCTCCTGCTAGTGCCAATGTGGAGTTGATGTACAGTGTAGCGAAGGATTTTTTGTTCTTGCAAAAACCCTCGCTGGGCGTTGATGTAAAGCTAACGGCAGCTCAAAATAAGGTTGTACCGTCGGAGATTACAACGCCTGGATATGCCTTGCTTAATTTCAGTGCAGCAACGAGTTTTAAACTCAACAAGCAACGTGTAGAGTTAAACCTGCAATTGACTAATGTGTTGAACACGCGCTACTACGATCATACCAGCTTTTATCGCTTAATTCAAGTGCCGGGGCAGGGAAGGAACTTCGTAGCTACCCTCTTATTACCAATAAATTAAATATCAAATAACAAACAATTAATATCAAAAAAAAATGAAACGTCCATGTTAAAATAATTATTATCACACAAGGCAATGATTATTTTAACATGGTAAGTTCCATCTGACAACTTAAAAAACAATTATAAACACATGAAAAAGAATTTTTATTCCATAGCCTTGATGGCACTATTTGCCATTGGTATGGTATCGTGCGATAAAAACGAAAGTCCGAAAGTAACCATACACGAATTGGGTTACGATAATACCAAAAAAGTAGTTGCGGGCGACGAACTACATATCGATGCAGAGATTATTGCCGATCATAAAATTGCCAGCATTCAGCTCATTATTCACAGCGAAGCTGCACATATGGCCATAGCGAAAGCTAAATCAGCTTCAATCACCGGACCTTTGGCTTGGGAAGTGGATAGTATCTACACCAAAGGTTATGTAGGTGTTAAAAATGCCGAGTTTCACGAGCACCTTGATGTGCCTGCCTATGCATTCCCCGGCGCATATCACCTTCACTTCAAAGTGACCGATATGGATGGAAATCAAACCATCGTTGAAGACGAAATTACTGTAGAAGCACCTATAATTGAATAATGCCGATGAAAAATAGCCTCCTTTTTTTAGTGGGTTGCATGGCAATCCTTTTTGTAGCTTGTACCGATACGGTAAAAGACGAGAAAGTACCCGTGATTGATATGACCGTAGCGGGCGCTTTCCCACAAAACTGTGTGGTGGTGTATCGTGGCGAACCTTTTGTGTTTAAAGCACACTTCAGGGATAATATGGAATTAGGCTCGTATAGCATCGAAATGCATCACAATTTCGACCACCATACGCACAGCACTTCGGGAATAAGTTGCGATATGGAGCCTATCAAAAAGGCTGTGAACCCGCTTCTGTTTATCAACGAATATAGTATTCCGGCAGGTAATACCGATTACACAGCCACTTTCCAAATCGATGTGCCCGCTACCGTGGATACTGGCGATTATCATTTTATGCTTCGCCTCACCGACAAATCGGGTTGGCAAACCTTCGAAGGTATCAGCATGAAAATTGCAGATAGGTAGGGTACGTTAAAGTTAATGCTTTGTTGTTATATCTTTTTTCTATTTAATAGTATCTGTTTTTTTTGATACTATAAGGATATTTTTGATATCAATTTAATTAATACTTTCACAAATTTCATAGGTAATGTATCAAAAAGTATGGTTTTAGAACCTGTTGCTTGCAGTAATTTTGTGACCCGATTCAATTAGATAAAATTTTCTTCAATTGATAGGATTGCAAAATGTGAGATTCAACTATAATTAGATATAAAAACCATGAGTGTTAAAAGAATTATTTTAAATGAAATGTCCTATTTTGGGGCAGGAAGCCGTTCGGTATTGGCTGATGAGATTAAAAAAAGAGGGTTTAAAAAAGCATTTGTTGTAACTGACAATGATTTGGTGAAATATCAAGTTGCAGGTCAGGTAACGTCTGTACTCGAAGCAGGTTCTGTAGCTTACGAACTATTTACGGATGTAAAACAAAACCCAACGGTAACGCAAGTGAAAGCTGGCGTTGCGGCTTTTAAGGCTTCGGGAGCCGATGTGATTGTGGCTATTGGTGGTGGTTCGCCAATTGACACGGCTAAAGCGATTGGAATTATTGCTGCTAATCCGGAGTTTGCCGATGTGGTTTCGCTCGAAGGGGTGGCCGATACAAAAAACAAAAGTATTCCAATTATTGCTCTACCAACTACTGCTGGTACTGCTGCTGAGGTGACTATTAATTATGTAATTACCGACGAGGAGAATGTAAAGAAAATGGTTTGTGTAGATCCAAACGACATCCCTGTTTTGTCGATTGTTGATGCCGAGTTGATGGTGAGCATGCCTAAGGGTTTGACTGCTGCTACTGGTATGGACGCGTTGACACATGCCATTGAAGGTTATATTACCAAAGGGGCATGGGTCATGTCGGATATGTTTGAATTGAAAGCTATTGAGATGATAGCGAAATTTTTACCTGCAGTGGTTGCTAATCCATCGGATGTGGAAGCACGTGATGGCATGGCCGTAGCGCAATACATTGCTGGTATGGGATTCTCCAATGTTGGTTTGGGTCTGGTACATGGTATGGCTCATCCACTAGGTGCTTATTTTGATGTGCCTCATGGAGTGGCTAATGCCTTGCTATTGCCAATGGTAATGCAATATAATATGAATTCGGCTATGGCCAAATATGTGGATATTGCTAAAGCCATGGGAGTTGATACGAGTACGATGAGCACCGAAGAGGCTGCACAAGCTGCTGTGGATGCTGTAAAAGCCTTGGCTGTGAAAGTAGGTATTCCAGAGCGTCTTCGCGACTTGAATGTGCCTGCAGATAGTTTGGAGGCTTTGGCTAAGTCGGCTTTTGCTGATGTTTGTACGCCAGGTAATCCACGTGAGGTAACGTTGGCCGATGTAATGGAATTGTATCAAAAAATCTATTGATTTTTTAACTTTAAATAAGGGTTAAAGCCCTTCGAACTGGAAGAGATAAATCGCGATTTTGGCGTAAATACAGGTTGTCACAAAAAAAATAAGCCGCTATTAGGCTGTTTTTTTTGAAACAATTTGATTAATTTATTGCCAATTTGCTTTTGTCAAATTGCTGTTCGAAGGGCTTTTATTTTATATTAGTGTTATGAAATTGTAACAATATTGTCATTTAATATAATTATTGCCGTAATAATGAACTTTTAGCTTGCAATTTGTATTAGTTACAAATGTTGATAAATTTCATATTGCTTCTTTATTATAGAAAAATTTCTGTAATTGACAATACTTGAAAGTGCTTAAAAAAGCAGTAATTTTGCATCGAAATCGATTGTTATATGTTTTACAGCATAAAAATCGATATTAGATGTCGTGTATAAAGCAAATTCAATACATTAGTATATATTTTTATTATGAGTACATTTAAATCAGGAAACTGGCAGGAACAGATTGATGTTCGTGATTTTGTTACAAAAAACATCACTCCTTATGATGGAGATGCGTCTTTTTTGTGTGGCCCCTCGGCAACAACCCAGAAACTTTGGAAAATTTGTATCGAAGCCATTAAAGAAGAGCGTGCAAACAATGGTGTACGCGCTATCGATAATGAGCTGGTTTCAACTATCACTTCGCATGCCGAAGGTTATATTGATCGTGAGAGTGAACTGATCGTAGGTTTACAAACCGATATGCTTTTGAAACGTGCGATGAAACCTTATGGTGGTATAGCAGTGGTTGAAAAGGCTTGCGAAGAAAACGGTTATGTTATCTCGCCAATGGTAAAAGAGATATTTACAAAATATGCCAAAACGCACAACGATGGTGTGTTTGATGTATATACGCCTGAAATTCGTACATTCCGTTCGTTGGGTGTGTTAACAGGTTTGCCTGATAACTATGCACGTGGACGTATCATTGGCGACTACCGCCGATTGGCATTGTACGGTACTACTCGCCTTATTGAAGGTAAAAAAGCTGATTTGCTATCGTTGGATGGCCCTATGACCGATGAGCGTATTCGTTTGCGCGAGGAAGTGGCTGAGCAAATCAAAGCTTTGAAAGATATTGAAAAACTAGGTGCTATCTATGGTTTCGACCTTTCCCGTCCGGCAGCTTCGGCTCGTGAAGCTGTGCAGTGGGTATATTTGGCTTACTTGGCGGCTGTAAAAGAGCAAGATGGTGCAGCCATGTCATTGGGTAATGTGTCGTCTTTCCTGGATATTTACATGGAACGCGACATTGCCGAAGGTAAAATTACCGAAGAGTATGCTCAGGAATTGATTGACCAGTTTGTAATGAAACTCCGTATGGTGCGTCACCTACGTATGGATGCCTACAACGAGATTTTTGCGGGCGACCCAACCTGGGTAACTGAGTCGATTGGTGGAACGATGACCGACGGCCGTCACAAAGTAACTAAAACATCTTACCGCTTTTTACAAACATTATATAATTTAGGGCCATCGCCAGAGCCAAACTTAACAGTGCTTTGGTCGCAACGTTTGCCTGAAGGTTTCAAAGAGTTTTGTGCAAAAGTATCGATCGACACATCGTCAATCCAATACGAAAACGATGATTTGATGCAAAGTAGCCGTTGTAGCGACGATTACGGTATTGCATGTTGCGTATCGTACCAAGAAATTGGAAAACAAATTCAGTTCTTTGGTGCTCGTTGTAACTTGGCTAAAACCTTGTTGTTAGCTATCAACGAAGGTCGTTGCGAGATCAGCGGTAAACAAGTGGTAAAAGGTATTCCTGCTCTAAAATCGGATGTGCTCGACTTGGACGAGGTGATGGCTAACTTTAAGTTGACCATGGCGCAAGTGTCGCGTGTGTACAACGATTCGATGAATATCATTCATTACATGCACGATAAATACTATTACGAAAAAGCGCAAATGGCGTTGATTGATACAAATCCACGTATCAACTTGGCTTATGGAGCTGCTGGATTGAGTATTGTGGCCGACTCACTTTCGGCTATTAAATATGCCAAAGTAACGGTAGTGCGCGATGAGAATGGTTTGTCGAAAGAATTTAAGATTGATGGTGACTTCCCATATTATGGAAACGATGATGACCGTGTGGATGTATTTGCACGTGAAATTCCAATCTATTTCAACTCTTTGCTTCGCGATTTGGGTACCTATAAAAATGCTGAACCAACCTTGAGTATCTTGACCATTACTTCGAATGTGGTATATGGTAACAAAACAGGTGCTACTCCTGATGGTCGTTTGAAAGGTGTGCCTTTTGCACCGGGTGCAAACCCTATGCATGGACGCGATACAAATGGTGCCTTAGCATCGTTAAGCTCGGTATCGAAATTGGATTACGAGCACTCGATGGATGGTATTTCAAATACTTTCTCGATTGTGCCAAAAACATTGGGCCCAACCGACGAACAACGTCGTGAGAACTTGGTAGGTATTATGGATGGTTATTTCTCGAAAAATGCACACCACCTAAATGTGAATGTGTTAAATCGCGAAATGCTCGAAGATGCCATGGAGCATCCCGAAGAATATCCTCAGTTAACTATTCGTGTATCGGGCTATGCTGTAAACTTTGTACGTTTAACACGTGCTCAGCAACAGGAAGTGATTTCACGTAGCTTTTTTGATAGCATGTAATTTCAAAGTCTTTTGAAAAATAGCAAGCATATATAAAACCAGAAAGAAGTAATTGATTGTACCATGTACTATCAATTGCTTCTTTTCTATACTAAAAAACATGATACGAATTCATTCTGTTGAGTCGCTCGGAACTTTCGATGGCCCCGGTGTACGGATGGTACTTTTTGTACAGGGCTGCAACTTTAAGTGTAAGTATTGTGCTAACCCCGATACCATAGAGCCTACGGGCGAATCGCGCTTGTATACCTACGAGGAGCTGATGAAGTTAGCTCGTAGTCAGCGGCCATTCTTTGGCAAACGTGGTGGTATTACCATTTCGGGTGGTGAACCATTGATGCAAGCTAAGGCCATTATCCCGCTTTTTAAAATGCTTAAGGAGGAGGGTTTTAATACTTGTATCGATACCAATGGTAGTTACCTTACGGCCGATGTAAAGGAGTTGATGAACTACACCGACCTGGTGTTGCTCGATATTAAGGAGATAAACGACGAGGCACATCGTGGCATGACGGGTGTTTCGAACAAATCGACGCTTAAGTTGGCACATTACCTAAATGAGATAAATAAACCAGTTTGGGCGCGTTATGTGTTGGTGCCAGGTTATACCGATGCTCCTGAACATTTGCATGAATTGGGTGCCTTTTTAAAACCCATGAGTAATGTGCAAAAGCTTGAAATTCAGCCTTACCATAAGTTGGGTAAACACAAATACGAATCGCTGGGTTGGAAGTTTGAGCTCGAAGGGGTGCCTGAAAACACTGCCGAACAGCTCAAAATAGCTAGCGATATTTTTAAACAGTATGTGGCTGAAGTGATAGTGAATTAGCGGTAAGCGGTAAGAGTTTAGAGATAAGAGTTAATAGGGAATTTTCAAATTCTCAAAATTGATTTTTTTTTAATGAGTTATAATACACCCAAACAAATAGTAGAGATAGTAAGCGATGTAGCCAATGTAAAGGCTAGGACATCGGTGTCGAAAACATTGATTTTAGCATTTTTGGCGGGAGCATACATTGCCATTGGCGGTTTGCTTGCCGTAATTATTGGTGGTGGCGTGCCGGGCATTGCTGCCGAAAACCCTGGTATTTCGAAGTTCTTGATGGGAGCTGCTTTCCCTATCGGACTTATATTATGTACCTTGGCGGGTGCTGACTTATTTACGGGTAACACAGCATATTTTATTCCACCAGTAATGAATCGCAAACTGAGCGTGTTGGACATGCTGCGCAACTGGGGATTGGTTTATGCCGGAAACTTTATAGGAGCTCTTTTTGTAGCTTATTTTTTGGTGACGCTTACGGGTATTATTGCCAAAGACCCTTGGCTTTCGAGCGTATATGCCATTGCCGATGCCAAAACAACAGCTCCATTTTACAAAGTATTTTTAAAAGGTATTGGTGCCAATTGGCTAGTAGCGCTCGCTATGTGGCAGGCCTATGCCGCTAAGGACGTAACGTCGAAAATACTAGGTATCTGGTTCCCCGTGATGGCTTTTGTGGCCATCGGTTTCGAACACAGCATTGCCAATATGTTTTTTATTCCAGCAGCTATCTTTAATGGTGCAGCTGTTTCATGGCCCGATTTTATTATTCACAACCTTATTCCTGCCACCCTGGGTAATATCGTAGGTGGTTCAGTGCTTGTCGGTTTTTTGTACTGGATGGTGTATGGGAAGGAGAAATAGTACCTCACCCCAGCCCACTCCTTGAGGAGAGGGAGAGCGTAATTAATTATGATTGGTTATGGCTTTCAAAATGTAATAATGAAAAAATGGAATGTAGAGCTTAATAACTCTGCATTCCATTTTTTATTCTCGCTATTTTGTTCAAATTACATCTTAATGTTGATGTGCACCTCTCGATAAAAAGATAATAACAATACCCACTATGATTAATACCAATTGGATAATAGACTCTTTGGGTTTGCTTTCTTTGTGCATTTCGGGAATCAAATCGGCTAGGGCAACGTACAAGAAACTTGCTGCTGCAATGGCGATGGTGTAGGGGATGAAATGCTCTACATAGTCGAGTAAAAAATAGGCTGACACACCTGATACGATGGCACTACTGCCCGAAAGTAGGTTGTAGAGCAATGCTTTTTTACGCGAGTAGCCACTTTTAAGTAGAATGCCAAAGTCGCCCAATTCCTGCGGTATTTCGTGTAACAACACCGAGAAAGTAACAAAAATACCCAACTCCACCGATGTAAGAAACGAAGCAGCTATCACCACGCCATCAATAGCATTGTGTATGGCATCGCCAATAATAATCATAGGAGCAGCCGCATGGTTTTGACGGGCACAATTCTCATCGCGACAAGTACGCCAAAGTATTATTTTTTCGAGGATAAAGAACAAAATAATTCCACCCAATACCCACATTGCCACATCATGTATACACATGGCTTCAGCAGCTTCAGGTATCAAACCCAGTAATGCTGAGCCCAATAAGGTGCCTCCAGCCAAGTACAGTAAATAGCTTGAGATACGTCCCAGCCATTTGTTGTTAAGTAATAAAAGAGAACTTGAAAGTGCAACGCTACCAACGCTCGCTGCCGTTAAGGCTAAAATGGTATATAAAAGAGTTGTGTTCATCCGTTTTTTTTAATTGGTTTCTATTCGTGTGCTGCAAAGTTATTACTAATTTTTCAAAATGCCTAAAAAGAAATCTTTTAAGTGTTGAATAACCGAATTTCTCGCTAACATCGCTGTGCGGTCTCTTAACGTTTCGAATGGGTGTTTCGTTCAGTAATATCGTTATCATTTTCAATGATAGTATGTACCTGCCATGTTTTCAGTGCTTTTCGGAAATAATAGTTGGATAAAATTACAACCCATACCCCTGAAATGATAGTTGCAAAAGCCAATCCTTGTAATCCATAAAGCTTTAATGCTATGTAATACATGGGCAGATTTGACAAAAGCGAAAAAAGGCTAACCAAAGCATTATAGTTAATTTTACCCAAACCAAACATTGCGGCTGCTTGTAGTTGTATCAATTGTCGAAAACTCCAACCAATAGCGAGTAACTGAAATAGCGGAATGGCATCGTTGTATTTGTTGTCGTAAATGAAGTGAATGCCCCATTTTGATAAGCTCAATGCCACTATTAAAGTGACAATTACTATAACTATCAATAATTTATTGTATTGTTTAAAAGTATTTAAAAAGACTACTTTATTATTTTGATTGGCCGAAAAGTAAGGGCTAGCAATTTGCTGAACGGTTGAAGGGATAACCTTTAATGCAACTGTTAGCGTGAGTGCTAAACTGTATTGCCCAATAGAATACATATCCGAAACAAAATAGCTAATTAAAAATAGGTCGATGTATACAGCAATTTCAGTAAGGAAATTTGCAAATATAGCATGTTGGGCGTATTTCTTATGATGAGAGAAACTATATTTGAGGGCGCTGATGCTTATGTTAAAATTCAACTCGGGCTTTAATATCAAATAACAGGCAATAATCAATAGGATAAAACTCATGTTAAATGCAATATAGTAACCTTGAATACCCCAGGCCCATGTAAATAATACAATAGAGAAAATTGAAATTAGCTTATTGCTGATGGTGATATTCGACATGCGTTTAATTTGCTTTACTGCTTGAAAATAAGATACAAACAGCGTTAATAATGTGCTGCTAATTAATGGGAACATACCGATGGGAAACAGGTTTTTTAATTCGCTATCGGTACTAAAAATATTAAAGTAGCTAAGTGTAATTATCAATATATAAACAATTATGGATGCGATTAAGGTGAAAACGATGGCCGATGTAAAAAAATGCTGTTTTTGTTTGTTGCTACGGTTTTCGGAACAAAGTTTAAGTGTCGAAACATTTAATCCCATGCCAGCTATGATGGCAAAAACAGAAAAATAGGTTTGAATAATTTTGATACGACCTAAATTGTCTGGAATTAAAAGATTAGCTACAAAAAGTTGCGAGGCAAATGCTACCACCTGAATCAGGAAGTTGGCCGACAAAAGGCGAAAGAATCCTTTGTCGAAGAAACTGCTTAATAGCTTGTGGTATTTAGATAAATCCATAAATTAGTATTGTAAATTAGATTTATACCTATGTTAGATTATATATGTTTCTTTAGTAAATAATCAATTCATTAGTCGTAAATATTGTAATTTTCTATCGTTTAATCTTTTCCAACATTAGCAAATACCATTGTTTGTTTTTATTTACATTTTTAGTTTCAACTAGTTCCTGCTCAATTGGTATAGTAAACCCTGATTTTTTCATAGTGAATATTTCTGGCGAAAGAATTGGTTTCAAGTGTTTTCTAAATTCAGGTTTCAGGTTTTTGTGAATCAGATTAAATGTGTTAGACTGGTTAAAGTATTTTTCAATGAATGTATGTTCTAAAAATGGGAAACGCATCTCAATACTATAGCGCATCGATGGTTGGTCGCAACGAAATGTATGGTGCGAAGCTATATAGTAAAAAATATCGTAATAGGAGGCTTTCTTAAGTAATGGAATCTGCGTGAACTCAGGATAAATTTCTAGAATTTGATTTTTTATAAACTGAATTGGATGTTCTGGAATTGGCTGATTGTTTTTAATTAAAAAGTTTTTCACTTCATTCCAAGTAAAAAGCTGGCGGGCTATAAATGGAAATGCATCTAAACCATAATTTTTGATTTCCTCTACTTTATGTTTAATTCTTTTAGGAGCAATAAATCTTAGAAAAGCTATAGTGAATGGGTATTTCGATAATTTGTTAATTTGTTGATAATAAGCATATCCTCCGAAAATTTCGTCAGGACCTAATGCGTTGTATAATACTTTAATTTTCTTATTGGCAATTTTTGCACATAGAAAAAGAGCAGGTTCAGGACAAGAGTTTGGTTCCTCCTCTGAGTTTAAAAAGAATTCAACTTCGCTAGGACTGAATTTTTGCGATATGCAATAGTTATTAATGGATATACCCGCATTTTGGGCATTGTGTTGAGCAAATGCGTATTCAGAATCGGGTTTATCTGTGTGTATATGAATAGCTTCAATATCATCGGATTGTTTACCATAAAAGTAGGCTAAAGTTCCACTGTCAATTCCTCCACTTAGCATGATAGCTTTATCAACCTGACCAGTTGCATATAATGAGCAGATGTTCTCAATATCTCTGTAAAAACTAGTTGAATCAATTGGATCATGGTTTTCTATGTACTTTAAATGCCAATAGTTTTGGAGAACAATTTGTTGTGTTTTATTAGAATACTCTAAATAATGACCAGCTTGTAATGAAAAAATATTTTGATAAATAGTAAGCGGCGATGGACAGGTTCCCAAATACATCGAATAGGCCAATCCTGAATAATTAAGTTCTTTTTTTAGTTGCATAGCAAACAAACCTTTCATTTCCGACGAAAAGAAAAATCCTTGATCTGTAATGGTATAATAAAAGGGTTTTATTCCTAATCGATCGCGCCAAACGCTTAACGTTTGTGTTTTGTAATTGTATATTACAATTGAAAACATTCCCTTGAGTTTATCAATAAACGAGTTACCGAATTTTTTATATAAATGAAATGCCACTTCTGAGTCTGAACCCGAATTGAATTGAACATAGCTTAAGTATTCGTTTTTTAATTCGGAGTAATTGTATATCTCGCCATTCATCATAAATAAAAGGTCCTGTTCTTTGTTGAGAAATGGCTGCATTGCATTGTTGGATAAATCGACGATTGATAAGCGATTAAATCCAAAACATGTTTTAGAAAGCTGTTTATTTATAAGTGGGTGAGTGGTCTTTGTAAAAGGGTTTGATAACTCAGAGCTATAAACAGCAGGCTGAATATCACCTATGGCAATAAGTGTATCGTCTGGTCCGCGATGTTTTATGCTTCGCAAACCCGATACAAGAAAGTCTGAATTTTTCTCTGTTTTTAATATCCAACCACAAAAACCACACATATTTTATTTTGTATTAATAGTCGCAACAAGCTGCGATGAAAAATTAGCGCGAATTACTAAGTATTGATTTGTAAATTGATGAAATCTGGTTCCCAATTGTATCATAAGAAAACCGATTCTTAAATTTATCACGAATGTATTTGTTATCGTACGCAGCTAGATTATCAAGCAAATAATTCATTTCGTTATATAATGCATTTTCGTCTCCTACTTCTATAATTATGCCCGACTTTTTGTCAACGAAATCTGGCGCAATGCCTACACGGGTACTTATGATTGGTTTTCCAAGAACGAGATTTTCGATAATTACAATTCCCGCAGTTTCAAAGTTAGAGAATAATATCATAAAATCACTGTTGTATATTGACTCAGCTACCTCTCGTGAGCTTTTTTCACCTTTAAAAAAAACAAACCGATCTGTCAGGTTTAAATTGTTAGCCATTGTATAAATATCTGTATAATCGGTACCATTTCCAATTACTTCAAGTTCAAAATCTGTTCTTGACTTTGATAGACTATGAATTACTCGAAGAATACCTTTTACATTTTTTATAGGCTCGTCGAAACAAGTAATTAAAATAATTCTTTTTTTTAATCTTTCTTGAATAGAATATGTCTCAAAAAAAACAGGATTAATTACATTGTTAATCACAATATAGTTCTTATTAAGTAATTTATGGTCAATCATTGCTTGCTTCAACAAGTTTGAAACAGGTAAAATAGCTGATGCATTTTGTACAATAATTCTTGTAATTAATTTACGTGAAAAACCATGATATTGGTTGTGTTCAGGCAAATATCTTGACCAATGCTCGGTAATAATATAAGGGGTTTTTGTTAGCCTTTTGATGCAATAAGCTACAAAACCTGTACGCGTCAAAATGTTAGCGTGGATTAATTGAGGTCTAAAACCACTAGATGTAATCAACTTCCAACCTAGTATATAGGCACGTAAGTAGTTGATTTGCTTTTTTATTTTCGATAAGAAGTTATTTGTTGCAGCTGGGAAATAAATAATTGTTTCTTTGATGTTTTTGTGCTGGCGTACAACAGTTTCGAAAGAATCAATGGTGCTGTCAGGATGAACGTAGAGCACTTCGACTTGCGCATGAAGACTAACCGCTTCGGCATGGCGTTGCACGAATACGCCATAAAGTTCATCGTATCTGTTCGGATACCAAGCGGATATAAAAAGGACCTTCATGTATTATTTGTTTTTTGCTGATTTGATTTTTTTGAGCAGCTCTACAAGTGTTGAAAACAATAAGTTCGATTTTGAAATTTCGAAATATGGAGTTTGTTCGGCACCAAATTCTTCGAACGATTGTGCTACATTTTCAATCATGCTTCCTTCAAAGTCGAAATTTTCGGTTTTGTCGGCTAAGTAACGTATAGCTTCCCAAACCATTAAGCTCGAGGCTCCACTTGTCTTGTATTGCGAATCGATGGCCGAAATTAAGTAGTATGCCGAATGCTTGTCCCACACAATATATGCAGCCGAATGTAGTTGATTGTTACCATCCCGAATACCAATAATTTGCCCTTGTTGGCGCTGCTGAGCGCATTGATGGATGCTCTGGAATAGTTTTTCGGAATAAAAAAGCGTTTTGTTATACGCTTGTAAAGTGCTGGCGTGAAAGCTGTAAAACTCGCTAGGTGTGATGTTGAGATCAACAACCAAGTGCGCTTGCGCTTTTTTAATGTGTTTTTGTTTAAACGAATAAAAGTTCTGAAACACACGCTCACTATCGACAATGTTTTTTATAATGTAGGTGTAGCGCGTGGTTTGTTTAAATCCTTTCCAATAAAATGGTTGCCAATTGGTAATTTGATGGAAGAAATTTTGATGGAATACGCGAATGTTGGCTTGCTCAATTTGGTCAATGATTTGAGTCATCACCTTTTTCTCAAACTTCAAACGCTGATGTGTGGTTAGGTTCGACTGGTATTTTATCCAAATACCATTGTACTGCGTATGGGTTGGCTGAAACACCATTTTCATGCCCAACTTTACAAAATAATGATACGGTAAAGCAGCGATGATTTCATTGTTATTCTCTACCACAAAAACATCCCACTGCTTCTTGTCAGGATTACATACAGCATCCATCCACCATGCTTGCAAAAATAATGGAATATCACAAACGGTATCGCATAGTGCACGATACCTGTTTTTGTTATATTCCATTATTGTTTGATCCATTATAAAATAGTAAAAGCTATTTTGACAAATTGTAAATACCTGTATTCCTACACCATCAATTTTTTGTAGCGAATACGTTTCGGACCTTCGTCGCCAAGGCGGCGTTTGCGGTTTTCTTCGTACTCAGAGTAGGAGCCTTCGAACACAAATACTTCGGAGTTGCCTTCGAATGCAATGATGTGTGTACAAATTCGGTCTAGGAACCAGCGGTCGTGGCTAATAACTACGGCACAGCCGGCAAAGGCTTCAAGGCCTTCTTCGAGTGCACGAAGGGTATTAACGTCGATATCGTTGGTTGGCTCATCGAGTAGCAGTACGTTGGCCTCCGATTTTAGCGTAAGTGCTAAGTGTAAGCGATTGCGCTCACCGCCCGACAGTACACCGCAAAGTTTCTCTTGGTCGCCACCGGCAAAGTTAAAGCGCGATAGATAGGCACGAGCATTGATTTCTTTGCCACCTACACGTATAAACTCAGTACCTCCCGAAATTACCTGATATACTGTTTTCTCGGGGTCGATGTCGGCATGACTTTGATCGACATAACCGATTTTTACGGTTTCGCCTACATCGAAAGTTCCGTTGTCGGCTGTTTCGAGTCCCATCATCATGCGGAAAAGGGTCGTTTTACCAGCACCGTTAGGGCCAATAATACCCACAATGCCGTTGGGCGGAAGCATGAAGTTGAGATTATCGAATAGTAATTTATCGCCATAGGCTTTGGATACGCCAATTGCTTCAACCACTTTGTTACCCAAGCGTGGACCGTTGGGGATAAAGAGCTCCAGTTTCTCTTCTTTTTCGCGTTGATCTTCGTTAATTAACTTGTCGTAGGCATCCAAACGCGCTTTTCCTTTGGCATGACGCGCTTTGGGAGCCATGCGCACCCATTCGAGCTCGCGCTCCAGAGTTTTGCGGCGCTTGCTGGCCGATTTTTCTTCTTGAGCCATACGGGCTGTTTTTTGTTCCAACCACGAAGTGTAGTTTCCTTTCCAAGGAATACCTTCACCGCGGTCAAGTTCAAGTATCCATCCCGATACATTGTCGAGGAAGTAGCGGTCGTGGGTAATTGCAATAACGGTACCCGCATAATGTTGTAGGTGTTGTTCTAACCATTCTACCGACTCAGCGTCCAAGTGGTTGGTAGGCTCATCGAGTAATAAAATATCGGGGTTGCGTAACAACAAGCGGCATAAAGCCACACGACGTTTTTCACCTCCCGATAGGTTTTCGATTTTCCAATCTTCGGGTGGACAACGAAGGGCATCCATTGCACGTTCAAGTTTGTTGTCGAGGTTCCATGCATCGGCATGGTCGAGCAATTCTTGCAATTCGCCTTGGCGTGCAATTAGTTTATCGAAATCGGCATCGGGTTCAGCAAACTGCTCGTTGATGTGGTCGTATTCGGCTATCATATCTACAATTTCTTGCACGCCTTCTTGCACTATTTCTTTTACGGTTTTAGTAGGGTCGAGTTTTGGATCTTGTTCCAAGTAGCCTACCGAGTAGCCGGGCGAAAAAACAACTTCACCATCGAAGCTTTTTTCAACACCAGCAATTATTTTTAATAAAGTTGATTTACCCGAACCATTTAAACCGATGATACCGATTTTAGCACCGTAGAAAAACGAGAGGTAAATGTTGTTTAATACTTTTTTTTGTGGGGCGAATGTTTTGCTTACACCCACCATCGAAAAAATTACTTTCTTATCGTCTGACATGTATAGGATAATTTGAAATATGAATGATAACTTTTATTTAAATACAAAGATACGAATAATTAAATTTTCAATTGCGTTGAAACTTATTACGCTTTAAAAAAATCTTTATAAAAAAATTAAAGTATTGATTTTTAATGATATTTTCGGCTGATTGAAGAGTCCCATCAAAAGCTACACGATGCAAATGTCGTTTGTCGTAATCGGCTTTGAGGCCTGCAGTGCCAAAACTAAGCAAGCATTCGCTGTGGGTGTATAACCAGTCGATAAAGCTACTTTCAACATCTAAGTCCGAAAACGGAAACGAGAAATAATGTTGCGTTAGCTGAAAATTGGTTTTGAGGAATGCGAAACTTTCAGTTACTTGCATTTTCTTCTCCTCGTCGGTTATAGCTCCGAAAAACGGATGATCAACCGAGTGCGATGCAATGCAGAATCCGCGTTGTTGCAAATCGCTTAATTGTTCGGTTGTGAGATAGGGTTGCTCTTGTTGTAAATATTTATCAAAGTCTACACCAACCAAAGTTGCCAAAGCGTTAATTAATGGCTCGTCGGCGTATTTTAGTTGAAGCAGATGCTGTTTGAGGGTTTCGTAGTTGGAATTTTCAAGCGCCAACTTGTTAGCCAATATCGTACAATATTGTTCAGTTTCTTTTGTACGTTCAATGAGTAAACTTACTTTGTAACGATAAAACAAGGCTTTATTATCGACAAATGCGGTGTTTACAAAAAAGGTAGCAGGTATGTTTCGCTTTTCGAGTAGCGGTGCTATGATGGTGTAAAGCTCTTTCAGTCCATCGTCGAAAGTGAGATGAAAGACAGGCGTTTCTACAGTTTCGTCATTGTCTACATACTTGTAAAGTTCATCGATAGAAATGGGTTTAAAGTACTCAAGTAACGTTTCTAAGTCCGCTTCGAATAAATCGACTGAGCGCACAGGATAAATGTTCTCGATATGCGCTAGTTTTCGGTTGCTTATGGTGTGGTAAAAAGGTAAAAATAGTTTTTGCCCAGTTACTTTAATCAACGCCGGTACGGATAAATGTTCAAGAAGAATATTAGACTTTTGCACTGTTACCATTTTAAAGCTTTAACGTTTGTGTGGTAAAGATACAATTATTTTTCAAAATAGCATTGCCATGACTAGTAACTCAAATCTTATCACTCAAAAAAAATAGCTCAATACCTATTTATAGGTATTTTTAGCCTTTTAGTTAGAGCATCAAGGTGTTTTCGATTAATATTCTTAAATTTGTATGCGTTTTAAAACCACTGTGTTGGTTTTGTTGTTAGGCTTATTGTATTTTTATTTAAATAAAATAAAGATGCAATACTAATTTATATGGTGTAAAGATGGATTATCAAAATAAAGAACACAAAACATTGTGGGTGGTGCTGCTGACAGCAATAACCATGATGGTTGAGATATTTTACGGGCTTAGTACTAAGTCGATGGCTCTACTTGCCGATGGTATTCACATGGGCTCGCATGTTTTTGCAATTGGGCTTAGTTGGTTAGCTTACATTGCAGTACGTCGCTTAAATGCTAAATCAAGTTTTACAGGTAATAGTGATAAAATACTTTCGCTATCGGGTTATAGCAGTGGATTGATTCTGCTGATGTTTGCCGTATTTATTTTGGTCGAAGCTTTTGAGCGATTTTTCGTACCACAGAGCATCAACTACAATGATGCTATTTTGGTAGCCATTATTGGATTGGTGGTAAATATAATTAGTGCTGCTTTGTTGCACCACGATCATGGCGATTCAGATCATAATATAAAGGCAGCTTATCTACACGTATTGGCCGATGCGTTAACGAGTATTTCGGCCATTGTAGGCTTGTGGGTTGCACGTACTTGGGATGTTGCTTTTATCGACCCCATTGTAGCTGTTGTTAGTTCCGCCGTCATTATTAAGTGGTCCATCGGGCTACTTCGGTCGTCGGGCAAAGTGTTGATTGATATAAAATAAGTTGAAATGTCGAAAAAAAACAATTATCTTTCTGATATAGAGACTGGCGCAGAAGCCTACATTACCAAAGTACTTGGGCATGGAGCTTTTCGCAAACGCATCACCGAAATGGGTTTTGTGAAAGGTAAAAAGGTGACAGTTATAAAAAATGCTCCTTTACAAGATCCTGTTGAATACGAGATTTTGGGCTACAAAGTGTCGTTGCGACGCAGTGAGGCGCGAATGATTGAGGTGGTTTCGGCTGCTAATTATCAGCATCACGAGGAGCCTGAGTTTAACGGCGTTATCGACGAAGATAAGTTGAAACGTTCGGCACTTACCAAGGGTAAAAACATCAATGTGGCCTTAGTCGGCAATCCTAACTGCGGCAAAACTACGCTGTTTAATTTTGCATCGGGCTCGCACGAGCGTGTGGGCAACTACAGTGGTGTTACTGTCGATGCCAAAGAGGCGCGTGTTAAGAAACAGGGCTATAGTTTTAAACTGGTCGATTTGCCGGGCACTTATTCCATTACCGAGTATTCGCCTGAAGAGTTGTTTGTGCGCACGCACATTACCGAAAAACATCCCGATATTGTTATCAATGTGGTAGATGCTTCTAATTTGGAACGTAACCTGTTTTTAACAACACAACTTATCGATATGAATATTAAGGTGGTAATAGCACTTAATATGTACGATGAGTTGGAAAATATGAATGTGAATTTCGACTACAAAAGTCTTAGTGAGATGCTTGGAATACCCATTATTCCTACTGTAGCATCGAAAGGTAAAGGTATCGACGAATTGTTTACCAAACTTATTGATGTTTACGAAGACCGTGACCCAATTGTTCGTCATATTCATATCAATTATGGAACTCGTATTGAGCAACATATCCGCAGTATTCAAACTGAAATATGGAAGAATCCAAAGATTCGCGATCAGTTTTCGTCACGTTTTGTAGCCATCAAATTGCTCGAAACTGATAAGTCCATGCTCCGTGAGCTTGAAGCATTCGACAATTACGAGCAAGTAAAAAACGTTGCTTCGCATGCAGTTCAGCAAATGGAGAAAGAGTTTGGCGATAAGTCTGAAACCATACTTACCGATGCTAAATATGGCTTTATCGATGGCGCTTTAAAAGAAACCTACAAGCAAGGCAAGCCTGATAAGCGGGTGAAAAAGCGTGAGTACGACGATTTGCTAACGCATCGCTTTTGGGGTTTCCCCATTTTTATCTTCTTTATGTGGTTTATGTTTCAAGCCACTTTTACCTTAGGTAGTTACCCCATGGAGTGGATTGATGCAGGCGTCGGTTTGCTATCAGACTGGGTGCAAGCGCACATGGCTGAAGGTGCTTTACGCGATTTGGTGGTGAATGGAATAATTGGTGGAGTAGGAGGGGTGATTGTATTTTTGCCTAATATTCTGATTCTTTTCTTCTTTATTTCGTTGATGGAAGATACGGGCTACATGGCACGCGCCTCGTTTATAATGGATAAACTGATGCATAAAATTGGTCTTCACGGCAAATCTTTTATTCCGTTAGTGATGGGTTTTGGCTGCAATGTGCCAGCTATTATGGCTACACGCACACTTGAGAACAAAAAAGATCGTATTCTTACCATGTTGATTACGCCATTCATGTCCTGTAGTGCTCGTTTGCCGGTGTATGTGCTGATTATTTCGGCTGTTTTCCCTGCTTACCAAGGACTCGTGCTGTTTGGTATTTATCTCACAGGCATTCTATTGGCTATTATTACGGCTCTTATTCTTAAAAAAATAGCTTTCTCCAAAAAAGAAGTTCCTTTTGTAATGGAGTTACCGCCATATCGTATACCTACCTTGCGCAATACAAGCATGCATATGTGGTTCAAAGGGCGTGAGTATCTTAAAAAAATGGGTAATGTTATCCTCATTGCGTCTATTCTTATTTGGGCATTGGGGTATTTTCCAACTAATATTGAATATAGTCGCAATTACGATGAGTTGATAGCACAAACAGAAAGCAACACACAGCTTACCGAAACACAAAAGACCGAAGCTATTGAATTGCTTGAACTTGATCAACTTGCCGAACAGCAAGAAAAGTCTTATATTGGTCAACTTGGCCACACTATTGAGCCAGTTATTTCTCCGCTTGGTTTCGATTGGAAAATGGGTGTCAGTATTATCACCGGTTTAGCAGCAAAAGAAGTTGTGGTTAGTACAATGGGGGTGCTTTATCACTCCAAAGGCAATACGGCCAACGACACCGAAACGCTAAAGAATCGAATTGCCGAACAGCGACACAGTACAGGTGCACTGCAAGGCCGTGCGGTGTTTACGCCACTTAGTTCCATTGCTTTTATGCTCTTTATCCTGATTTATTTCCCTTGTGTGGCGGTGATTGCTGCCATTCGCAAAGAAGCTAACTGGGGTTGGGCAGTGTTTACCATGGTTTATACCACCGGACTAGCATGGTTGCTTGCATTCGCATTTTACCAAATAGGATCATTGTTTTTTAAATAATTTTGAATCATTTCTACCTGCAATTATTAGTAGATATTTGTGTCTGATTTATTAAAAATATGTTGACTTAATTGTTTCAAGTAGAATAATTTTACTCCGAAAATCAATATACAAATCTAGTTTAAAATAATTCAAGCTAATGGAAAAAGTAGTATGGGGTATAGCTGGGGCTGGTGATGTTTGTGAAAACAAAAGTGCACCTGCAATGTATAAAATTGCTCACTCCGAAGTAAAAACAGTGATGCGACGTAATGCTGCAAAAGCCCAAGATTTTGCATTTCGTCACGGCATTCCTAATTTTACAACGAATTACGACGATTTGCTTAACGACCCCGATATCAATGCTATTTATATTGCCACGCCTCCAGCATCGCATGCCGAGCTAGCCATCAAGGCTGCCAAGGCGGGCAAAGCGGTGTATGTCGAAAAACCGATGGCTAACACCCTCGAAGAGTGTAAAGCAATGATCGAAGCCTGCCACATTGCCAAAGTTCCCTTGTTTGTTGCATATTATCGCAGAGCATTACCTGGCTTTTTAAAAGTGAAAGAGTTGATTGAGATAGGGGCAATAGGCGAGGTACGTACTGTAAATATTCAAATGTACAAAGCGCTCACCGAACGCGATTTAAACAACGACCTGACGAATTGGCGCGTCGATCCTACTATTGCAGGAGGTGGCTATTTTCACGATTTAGCGTCACACCAATTTGATTACCTCGATTATTTATTTGGCAAAATAACCCAAGCTAATGGCATTGCGGCAAATCAGGCTCATGTATATAAATCCGACGATGTGGTAACAGCTACATTTCGTTTTGAGAATGGCGTTGTTGGCTCAGGTATGTGGCTATTTACGGCCGATTCTTGTTCCGAAAAAGATACAATAACTATTGTAGGGTCTCAAGGCGAAATTACATTCAATTGTTTTGGTTACCCAATGCTAATTGAACTCAAAAATGCGTTGAATGGCACACAGAAATTCGAGTTTTGTCACGATCAGCCCATACAGCAGTCGCTTGTACAACTTATTGTTGATGAACTCAGGGGCCAAGGTGTTGCTCCAAGTACAGGCATAACAGGTATACGTACAAGTTGGGTGATGGACCAAATTACCCATTGAACAAACTTTAGTCTCCCTCACTTGTTCTTATACAAAAACACCGAGTAAAGTTCAATTCAAAAAAATGGAAAAAGAAATTTCTAACCCTCCTCAGCGTAATCAGAGTATACAGTCACTTGTGTCAGCAATAGCAACATCAGCACTTAATTCAATCAAAACGTCGGGTATTGCAAAGCGCTACAAGCGTCTAAAAGGAAAAACGAAAAATAGGTTCGATGCCGATGAAGCGGAAGTGATTATACTTGTAGGTACCGAAAATGGAAGTACAGCTCGGTTTGCATCTGCTATTTTCGAACAGCTATTAGCTGGTGGTATACGGGTATATATAAATGATATGAACAAATACGAACCTTATTTGGCGGCTAAACACATGTTGCTCTTTTGCAGTACATACGGCGATGGTGAAGCTCCAAAATCAGCATCTCGCTTCAAAAAGCGTGTCAAAACCATCAGCCAGCTCAACGATATTCAATTTTCAGTTGTTGGTTTTGGTGCCTCCTCTTATAAAAAATTCTGTGCTTACGCTATAAAAACTCAAAAACGCCTCACCAAGCAACAATGGGCAACTTCAATTGTACCATTGCATACTGTTAATAAGCGTTCGGCCGATGATTTTGCCGCATGGGCACAAGCTTGGAGTGCAGCTAGTGGTTATTCGATTAGTGCCGATCCCGAAACTTACCGCAAATACATGAGCAAAAAAAAGTAATATAACTTGACTGAAAAAAGCTCGGTTTATTTCTTGAAGTATTTCTGTGTTAGCTTTTTTGGTACGTTGAGTGCGCGTGATATTGAAGAGTTGATATGAGGCAAGGTATCGTTAAAACTACCTTTAACTTTTGAACTATCTGAAAGTACTAAGTCGAAATCGATTTTATGCATTACATCTGTAATTGCAACTGTAAAAGTACCTCTACTAATAAATTTTTGAGTGCTAAAGTTGTTGTTTTTTTCAAGATAAAGCATAAAAGCTCCCGTATCAATTAAAAATCCATCTACATCAAATTTCTTTCCAGGTAAAAAAGTAAATGGAGCTTCACTTTCAGAAGCGGTGTAAGTACCATCAACAAGGTAGTTGTAGGTGTTTGGTACAAATATATTTTCGATAAATAGAAATTGGCCTAAGCCAGCAAGGTCACCTTCGTCGGTTATGCTAAGTGAATCTGTGAATAAAGAAATTGCTATAACGTTGTTGGGATTGTTATAGTCGGCATTCCAAGCACCAAAAAATTCAGCATAACCATAGCCATATTTGGGGTTTAGTTCGTATTTGTAGGTGGCTTTGGGTTCATCGGTACCACACGCTGTAAGTACTAACAAACTGAAAATTGCAATGCTCAAACGCTTTATCATCATAAGTTTTATTTTATTCTCATTTATAACGTACAAAGATAAATAATGTTATGTGTAAATGGGGGGATATGTTCAAAAAAAAATCCGAAAACACGAGGCTTTCGGAAATTTTTTGTGGTTTTTCTTTTGAATTAAGCTTTTGGTCTTGCTTCTTTAACTACCATTGTGCGACCATCAAATTCGGCACCGTTTAATTCTTCAATAGCTTTTGTAGCAGCTACATCATCGGCCATTTCAATAAAAGCAAATCCTTTTGATTTACCAGTGTCACGGTCTTTGATAATTTTGCAAGATTCTACTTTGCCATACTCTTCTAAAACGCCTTGAAGGTCATTTTCGCGAACTTTGTAACTTAAGTTACCTACGTAAATGTTCATAAAAAAATAAATAAATAAATTAGTAATAGTGTTTTTTTTAAGAACAGCATAAACAAACGGGAGTTAAAATGAGATCTGTTCCGAAAGGGGATAGATGTTGATAATCCACGAAAGAAATACAGTTTCTTATTGCTACAAAGAAACACAAATATTTTGATTTTGCAAAGAGTTTTGTAAATTAATTTTAAATTACAATAATAAATGGCTTATTTGCCGCTCAAGTGGCGCTTAAATGTTTGTTTTTGTTTCATTTTATATTTAAAATAAGCAATTGATGTATGTTTATACAAAAATGAAATTACATCTTTGTTAAATAAATCTATTCTTGTTCGATTCAGAATACAAATGATACAAGTACTCTTGTTCGGTTTGGCCAGGGGTAGGAATAAACTCGCATTTCGAGAGGCAATTGAGTGTGTATAGGTCCATTATACTGGAATATCCTGAGCGCGTAATAATTTTTTTAGATGCAATTAAATATGCAGCAAGTTCCTCGTTTTGGAGGTGATTAACAAGTTGTATTGTTCCTTGGTGGCTGTGCTGAATGGTGTTCGAAGGCTTTCCTCTCACTATCAAAACTCGCTCCATACTATTTGCAAATCGATCTATAAGTGTGTTCTCAAACAAGCTACGCTGCGGTTCAACGCCCGAAACTAGGCATACAACGTCATATGTACTCAATAAATCTACTGTATTAATATTCTTAAAACGTGAAAGTGGGCCTATAAAACGCGCGTTTTTAGGCATGGGGTATCGGTGTGCTAAATCGCCCGAAAGCTTGTGTGTATTAGTTGCAAAATCGGGAATAAGGCAAGTGCTGTAACGATTAATAAACTGACGGTGAATCCACCAGGCTATGGGCTCGAACAGTTTTAGTCCGCGTGGCATTTTAATCATCAACTGATGGGTGATGTAATGACATTCGGTTTTTGTGGTCCAAAGTCCAAATCTATTATCAGATACTACGAGGTCGAAATGCTCGGTAGATAACTTTTTTTTAAGCCACTGATGCTCGTTGTAAATGGCTTGAATAATTGCCGGCAATTGTATGAGCATAGCCCATACTTGCGTTTTAGCATTTGCGTATCGAATGGGGTAGGATGGAAGCTCAATAGTTTGTAATGTAGGGAACTGCTGCTGTAAAAACACAAGAGGGTATCCATCGGCAGCTATTGTAACTTGGTATCCATCGGCTAATAATTGGTTTATGATCGGCACGCAGCGTGTAGCGTGCCCTAATCCCCAATTTAGTGGACAAACCAAAGCGCGTTTCATCCTGCTACCGACACTTCGAAACCCGCTACTCGTGCACGCTCAGCAATGCTATTAAGCTCATCGACCGTTACTTTCTGTAATTCCTGAACGGGTGTTTCGCGATCGAGGGAGTAAATCATTACTTGTTTCGGTTTAATACGTTTGAGCGCATCAAGCCAGGCATCTAGCTCTGTAGAGGTGGTGTTGTCAATTTTCTGACCTTTAAACTCACCTCGTAAAAACATGGTTTGAATAATCAGTTTTCCTTCGAACTTTTGAAGCTGATCAATTAGCCAAGCCACTGTAATGTGTTTTCCTACAGGCTGGTCTATGAGTTGCATGGTGGGGTCTATGGCTGAGTCGAATTTGAGAATATTATTATCCACCTTTTGCAAAGCACTAAACACATGCGGTTTGTGTATGCGTGTTGAGTTGGAAAGCACACTCACTTTAGCCGAAGGACAATAAGTGTTACGCAACGCAATGGTATCGTCAATAATTCCTTCGAAATCGGGGTGAAGCGTTGGTTCGCCATTGCCAGCAAAGGTAATTACATCAGGTAATTGTTGCTCGGCTTGCATTTGTTGCAGCTTTAGGGTGAGTATTTCGCTCACCTGTTGACGGCTCGGAAACGGAAACTCCTGAATGGTGGTGTTGAAACCGCATTCGCAGTATATACAGTTGAACGAACATATTTTGGCATCTACTGGAAGTAGATTTACCCCAAGCGAAAGCCCTAAGCGTCGACTGTGAATGGGGCCAAAAATTACCTGATCGAATAGATGTTGCATGTTGTTGTGTGATTAAAAATTTAAGAACCAGCTAACAGTTGGCATCGGGATCGTATTAAAGTCATCGCCCATATCATTGCTTAATACTGTAATTGTATTGAGCGAGAACTGAAACGCACTGTTTTCGCGGCGTTGAAAGCGCATACCAAACATTAAACTGATCATTCCGTCGGTATGTTTTTTTTCGATATTAACATACTGTGTAGTTCCCAAGTCGATTTTTGAAACTTCTTCGGTCACTTTCGTATTGAAAATAGCAAAGGCACTATCAAAAATAAAACTGGTTTTTGAACCTGAATTGGTTATGCCCGAAACGGTGATAGCACCACCTAGTTCAGGTTTAGCTTTTACGTCACGTCGTGAACTGTTAAAGTCTTCTATGTTGTTGAAAACCGTTCCTACTGGCGCTTCATAGTTTTCAATTCCAGGGAATAAATAATGAAATCCACCACCTATTGTTAAATTACTTTTTCTGTTTCCAAAACTCACATTACCATAGTGATAGCCACCCCATGTTTTTAAATTGTTTATGTAGCCCGATGTTCCCATAGTGGTACCAATCGAAAAATAAACATTGGGTTTGGTGGGTGTAAATCGATATACCGCATTTACCATTAATGGACTTGCAATCCATGTGCTTATTACTCCTAAGCTAAAATTGTCGGTCAGTGCAAAATGAACTTCGGGTCCGTAAAGGTTGATCGCTGCATAGTTTTGTCCTTTTACTACCGGTAGTGCATTGGAATTAAATATGTATCGCGACGAGAATGCACCTGCCAACATGCTTTCGTTCACTAGTTTGGAATTTTTGTTGGTGACAAGTTCCATACTTGCAATTTCCGTTTTAGGGATGTAAATACGTCCGATATTATCGGTTTCGAGCAGCACCTCGCGACCATCGTCGCTGATAATGTAGCCCATGTACTTCTGATTGTTGTTTTTCGTAATCAGGTGTAGTGGTTTTTCGGCGCTCGTTTGAGTGGTTTGAATACTGTCGGTAGTGATAGTGGATGCTGTTGCAAAAAATGCACCCATTGAAATAAACATGAAAAATAATACAGGTTTCAAAAGCTTAGTTGTCATTTGGTTTGTTGTTTTTGTTTATTTTAAAGCTCGTTTTTTAATCATTCCTCCTTTGGCATCAATAATACTATGCATGATAATAAAGGCGTTTGGGTCAATTTTTTCGACTTCGGTATGGAGTTTCGAAAGCTCCAGACGTGTTAATAGCGTGTATACAATATTTGTTCGCGCGAGTGGTTCGCCTCGTTTGGCAAATCCTTTTTTACCTAGATAAATGGTACAGCCTCGTCCTAAATTTTCGATAACAGCCAAGCGAATTTCTTCGCTTTTTTCCGAAATAATGGTTACTCCCACATATTCTTCGAGGCCAGTAACAATAAAATCGACTGTTTTTGAAGCTGATAGATAAGTTAGCATGGCGTACATGGCTGTTTCGATTGAAAAAACATAGGCCGCCGACGAAAAAATAAGTACATTAAATATAAGTATAATATCTCCAATGGTAACTGGAAGTTTACGACTTAAGAAAATAGCTAACACCTCAGTGCCGTCAATTACCGAACCACCTCTGATAGCTAAACCAATACCTGCTCCCAAAAAGAACCCCCCAAATACGGCTATCAGCAGTTTGTCGTGTGTAACCGAAAACGATGGTATGAAATGTACGGTTATAGCTAGCACAATAACAGCTAGGATGCTTTTGATAGCAAATTGTTTTCCTACTGCTTTAAAAGCCATTATCAAAAATGGTAAATTAATGGCAATAAGTAAAATTGGGAAAGGTATGTTGGTAAGCGCATTGGTAATAAGCGAAATACCCGTAACACCGCCATCGATAAATCCATTGGGGAGTAAAAAGCCTTTTAAGCCCAGAGCTGCGCTCACAATACCCGCTAAAATGAGTAAACTATCTTTCAGATAATGGCGTAAGTTGAAATCGACTTTGCGGCGCTCAATTATAAATTCCTTTCCAGGTATTTCTATATTGAGCCTTTGCTTTACAATTTCGTTTAGTAGGTATTTGTAAATTCTATTCATCGTACTCGTTAAATTTTAATGATAATCCGTTCGCCAAGTTCTTTAGCAAGTTCTTTCTTTACTGCTTCGAGGTCGGCCATTTCGCGCATTATTTCATCGGCAAGTTTGTAGTTTTTGTTATCCGATGCTGCTTTTAAATCCATTAATTTATTACGTATCAGCTCTAATATATAGCAATTTTTGTATTCAAGAACCACCCGCGGAACTAATTCAATTAAGCGGTCGGCATCTGTTTCAACTTTTTTAATTTTTGAATGTAATTTGCTTAAGGTGTATTTCTCGGTAATCAACTCCGCAGTAAGCTGACTGAAACTTGAATTCTGATGATATAAAAAATATCGCTCAGGTGTAAATTCATCATCCTGCATTTGTTTTTTGTATTCTTCCAGTATTTTTTGATGTAAAGGAAGATTAAATAGCAAATCATCTCTATCGAGCTCTTCAATAATATATTGAGCCACACTTATGAGTTGTGTTTTTGCGTCGTCGAGATAATATAAGGGGTGTTGACCAAATTTTATCAAAACCTGTAAAATGCTTCGCTCTTCCTTTTCGAACTTGCCCGTTTCGAGGTTGAAGTTCGACGTTTGCTGAAGTTGTGCTGCTGAGGGTTCGGCTGTAGCTGTTTGAGCGCGTGTTGCATTTTTCTCGTTCTCCGTGTTTTTGAGCTTGTTAATCTCGCTGTAAAGCATCGCTTCGTCAACACGGAGCAACGAGCTACATTCTTTAACATACTCACTACGTATTATTTGACTTGGAATGATGGCAATACTACGAACGATATCATTCACCAGTGCGGCACGTTTTACAGGGTCGTTTCCAGCCTCATTTAAAAGCAGGTTTGTTTTAAAACGAATAAAGTCGAGTGAGTTTTTTTCGACAAACGAAATGAAATCCGATGCGTTATGTTTTCGTGCAAACGAGTCGGGGTCGTCGCCATCAGGTAGTAGTAATACTTTGATATTTAAGCCCTCTTCGAGTAATAAGTCGATACCACGTATAGAGGCTTTGATACCAGCCGCATCACCATCGTAAATAACGGTTACGTTTTCGGTAAAGCGGTGTATTAATCTTATTTGGCCAGGAGTTAAGGAGGTGCCCGATGATGCTACCACGTTTTCAATACCACTTTGGTGCATCGAAATTACGTCGGTATAACCTTCAACCAAAAAACATTTGTCTTGTTTTACAATGGCTTGTTTGGCAAAGTAAATACCGTAAAGCTCGTTACTTTTGTGGTAAATTTCCGACTCAGGTGAATTGACGTACTTCGCCATTTTGTCGTCCTTCTTCAGAATACGACCACCAAAGGCAACCACTTTGCCCGACAACGAGTGTACTGGAAACATCACACGACCACGAAAACGATCGCTCAGTTGACCACTTTCGTTTTCGAGCGTAAGACCCGTTTTTACTAGATATTCTTTGTTGTAGCTGCTTTTAAGTGCTGTTTGAGTAAATGCGTCGCGCAGTTCTAAGCTATAGCCTAATTGAAATTTCTGAATGATATCGTCGCGGAAACCACGCTCGCGAAAATAGGATAATCCAATAGATTTACCATCGATGTGGTTGTGTAAGGTGGAGCTGAAGTGTTTTTGAGCAAACTCATTGACGAGAAACATACTTTCGCGGTCGTTTCGAACAGCCATTTCTTCGGGCGTAAGTTCTCGCTCCTGAAATTCGATATTGTACTTTCGAGCTAGGAACTTAAGCGCTTCGTAATAGGTTACCTGTTCGTGCTCCATGATAAAATGCACCGCATTACCACCTTTGCCACAACCAAAACATTTAAAAATACCTTTAGCAGGCGATACAATAAACGATGGTGTTTTTTCGCCATGAAAAGGACACAGCCCGAGCAGGTTTACGCCACGCTTTTTGAGCGTTACATAATCCGATACAACATCTTGTATTTGAGCGGCATCGGTAATTTTATCAATGGTGGACTGGTCGAGCATGTTCGAATTTAGCTTTGGGTTTATGTGCTAATTTCCGTTTGTCGGAAAAGGAATACAAAACTACTTAATTTTTTCGACTTCAAAAAATGTATTTAAACAAAAAGCCAAACTGTTTGTTTATATAGCTGTAGGAGGGTTTTTTGATTAAAAAGCATTCCAATCTCAATTTTTTTTTAACGTTTTTAATAATTATAATTATGAAGGCTAACATGGGTTCCGGTGATAAATTAGTACGTTTATTACTTGCAATAGTTTTAATACTGTTGTTTTATTTTGAAGTGCTTACAGGAACTGCTGGTATCGTGGCTCTTATTGCTGCTTTAGTGCTTACAGTTACAAGTTTAATTAATTTTTGTCCTTTGTATCCTGTTTTTAAAATTAACACTAACCGGAGTAAAGCTAAAAAAGTAGAAAGCGAAAAACTTTAAAATTAGATAATTTATTAATGCTGTTATTTTAATGAAAAGTGTATAGTGAGGGGTTTGTAGGGCGATTTTTTTACCTGCAAACCTCTCACTGTGTAAATTCGAGTTTGGTGTTTTACAGTTTAATAAATAATTGTATTTTTGCAGCATAACAAAAAAACGTAATTAATAATGTTTAAACGTCTAATCCTGTTTTGTTTAGGGCTTCTGTTGTTTCAATTTAGTTTTTCATCGCCTAACGATTCTATTTCAACACGCTATAATAAAGGCGTTTTTAATAGTTATTGCCAGATAAGTACATCGGCTAATGATAGTGTATCAAATGCTGTAGTTAATCATTTTGTACAGCAAATGTGTTACGATATTAAAGGCTTGTTTAAGTGGGGTTTAAAAGGTATGAGTCTTAAAAATGAAAAAGACGAACTGTTGGTTTTTGATTTTAAACGTACATCGTATTCAAAACAAACGGGCATACTTAAAGGTATTGGCGATGTGGTTGTTCCTGGAGTTACTACTATTAATGATGTAAGTGTTGATAGTAAGTTAACAATTCGAACCTACACAAGTGGTAAGCGCGAAGTAAAGTTAGATTTAGCGAAGTCGAATTTATTTATCAAAAGTATGAGCGGCTCTTTTTATTTTGTACCAAAAGGTGATAATAAAACAGCCTATTTTCAAATTCGTACCAGCATTAGTTTTTCGTGGTTTTTTGATGTGTTTATTACCCAGAAACGATATCAAAGCATTATGGAGTGGCGTTTACGGCAGGTGCTGTTGAATTTGCGCGAAGAGGCTGAAAAACGTAGTGTGTAGAAACGCAATGCCTTGCGACTAAACAAACTTCTTCCTAAATCTACATTTAATCGATGTGTTTTTACATTTTCACATTCTTCATCCTTTCATTCTTTGATACCTCCTTTTTTTATTCTTTCATTTTTTAAACCCATAAAAAAGTGGTATTTTTGTATCCGCTTTACGAAAATGCCTGTGGTCGATGAGGTTGCAATCATCCATTTTAGGCTATTAAGTAAATCATTAAACTTTCAAATTACTAATTTTTATACTATAAATGGCTGAAAAAACGCTTCTCGAAAAACTAGAAGGACTTCAACATAAATTTGAAGAAATATCGACGCTTATAACTGATCCGTCGGTTATTTCGGATCAAAAACGTTTTATAAAACTTACTAAAGAATATCACGATTTGGAACTTATACTTACTGCTGCAAGTGAGTATGAGCTTGCCTTGGCGCATCTTGCCGAAGCAAAAGAAATTTTGGATACCGAAAATGATCCCGAAATGCGCGAAATGGCTAAGGCCGAATTGGATGAGATTGAACCGCGTATACCCGAATTGGAAGAGAAAATTAAGTTGCTGTTGATTCCGGCCGACCCTGAGGATAATAAAAATGCTATTGTGGAAATTCGTGGTGGTACAGGTGGCGATGAAGCGGCTATTTTTGCGGGCGATTTGTTTAAAATGTATGTAAAATATTGCGAAACAAAACGCTGGAAACTTGAAATTACGAATATCAGCGAAGGTACTTCGGGAGGTTACAAAGAAATTATCTTTACTGTTTCGGGCGAAAATGTGTACGGAACATTGAAATACGAATCGGGTGTGCATCGCGTGCAGCGTGTGCCACAAACCGAAACGCAAGGTCGTGTGCATACTTCGGCTGCTACGGTGGCTGTGCTTCCCGAGGCCGAGGAGTTTGATATTGAACTCAAAGAGTCGGATGTGCGTGTGGATACATTCTGTTCGTCGGGTGCTGGTGGTCAGTCGGTAAATACCACTTACTCAGCTATTCGATTGGTGCATATTCCTACGGGAATCACCGTGCAATGTCAGGACGAGAAATCGCAACATAAAAACAAAGCCAAAGCGATGATTGAACTTCGTTCGCGTATTTATGCCATTGAGCATCAAAAATACCTCGACGAAATTGGTTCAAAACGTAAAACGATGGTTTCTACCGGCGACCGTTCGGCAAAAATTCGTACCTACAACTATCCGCAAGGGCGTATTACCGATCACCGTATCAACTTTACCATTTATAATTTAAGTGCATTTATGAATGGCGATATTCAGGGCGTGATTGATCAGTTGATTGTAGCTGAAAATACTGAACGTATGAAAGAAAGCGAATTGTAACCAAGTTCTTAAATTTCTAATTTTAAAATATGACAAAGCAAGAATTATTTGAAAATATTCAACGTAAGAAATCGTTCTTATGTGTAGGGCTCGATACCGATGCCACCAAAATACCTGAGTTTTTATTTGATAACTCCGACGATCCTATTTTCGAATTCAATAAAGCCATTATCGACGCTACGGCCGATTTGTGTGTGGCTTACAAACCAAACCTGGCTTTTTACGAAAGTTTAGGCTTGCAAGGATGGGATGTGTTGGAGCGTACGGTAGAGTATATCCGCACGAATTATCCCGATCAGTTTATTATTGCCGATGCTAAACGTGGCGATATTGGAAACACATCGGCCATGTATGCAAGCACATTTTTTGGCAATATGGATGTAGACTCGGTAACGGTAGCGCCTTATATGGGTGCCGATTCGGTAACTCCTTTCTTAACTTACGAAGGCAAATGGGTTACTTTGTTGGCGTTAACATCAAACAAAGGAGCTTTTGATTTTCAGTTCGTACGCGATGCCGAAACAGGCGAGCGTTTGTTCGAAAAAGTGCTTAAAACTTCGCTTGAATGGGGTAACGACGAGAACATGATGTATGTGGTAGGTGCCACAAAGGCCGAAATGTTGACTGATGTTCGTGCCATTGTTCCTGAACATTTCTTGTTGGTGCCAGGTGTTGGTGCGCAAGGTGGAAGCTTGGAAGAGGTGTGTAAATATGGCTTAAACAGCACTTGTGGTTTGTTGGTTAACTCATCGCGCCAAATTATCTACGCTTCGTCCGAAGCCGATTACGCCGAGGCTGCCCGCCGCGAAGCTGCTAAAGTACAATCGGAAATGGAATTTATATTGAATCAACGCGAATTGATTTAACAAGCCCTGCTTTTTTACTGAAACATGCAGCATTTACAACACATCCAAAAACTGGCTATTTTACACATGGTGTATCAGGTCATTGCTTCGGCCGACGGAGCTGTCGACGAGGATAGGGATGCTGATGCCATCAGCGAGGCGCTTGATTTGACAGGTTTTTCGTCGATATACAGTTGGGATGAGGCACTACGCCTCGATCCCAACGATTGTATGTTTCACATTAGCATGCTTGCCGAAGCCGATTTTGAGGCTTTTAGCAATTTACTTTTCAGCATTAGTAGGATGGGAGGGAACACTGAGTTTCGCGATACCTGCACCAAGCATCTGATTCAGATGTGTAAGAAGCAGCATTGACTTTTAATGTCATCTCGAACGCAGTGAGAGATATACGTTTATTATTACCACAAGCTTTTTACCTGAAACGACTGTATATGAATAAGTATTTTACAGCATTGTTGTTACTAATTGTTTTTTTTAGTTCATGTAAAACAATGAAAATGACTCCCCTTGAACGTTCCAGCATTCTATCGGGCGATACTAACGCGTCCTTTCGTGTATTATCAGTCGACAATGAAGCTGACTCTTTGATACTTCGTCAAAAGTGTCGTGATGTTGACTTTCAGGCCGATAAGGAATTGATACAACTGCTGATCAGTAGACTTAAACTAATGATGGCTGCCGAATCGGGAGTTCGCATTGCTGCGCCTCAGGTGGGTGTGCTTCGCAATGTTTTCCTTTTTATGCGCTTTGATAAGCCCGAACAGCCAGTTGAGGTTGCTATTAATCCCCGCATTCTTTCTACTTCACCCGAAACCTATTGTTTTGAGCGCGATGGCTGTTTGTCGGTGCCCGACCGACGCGAAAATACCCGCCGGTATGTGTGGATAGATGTTGAATACAGCAATGAAGCAGGTAAGCAGGTGCGCGAGCGACTTTACGGTGGCATGCGTGGAGCCGATTTTACAGGCGTTATTTTTCAACATGAGTTCGATCATTTGCAAGGCATATTGTATATTGATCGCATTTATTAGTACTGTACTTTTTTGCTCTTGTTTCTTCTCTTCCAGCTATTCGCTATTTTCTCAATAGCTTTTATATCTCAATAAATAATTTGAATATATGATTTTTGATATACATAATTCCGATTTGGGCAAAAGCACCGAGTATCAATTAAATTACGATGCTTCGCTTTTGTTTCGAATACCGCGTGCCGAAAACCGCGAGAAGTATGCCATTGATTCTGCTGCAAGTCCGTTTGTGGGCTACGATGTGTGGAATTGTTACGAGCTTTCGTTTTTAACTTCCAATGGCTTACCAGTTGTATGTTTGCTGAAAATGGTTGTGTCCAGCCATTCGGAATATATCGTTGAGTCAAAATCGTTGAAGCTCTATTTATTTTCGTTGAATATGAAACGCTTCGAAAGTACGATCAATGCATCACTCCAAAAAGCGCAACAATTAATCAAAGCCGACTTAGAGGCTTTACTCGAAACTGAAGTTCAAATTTCATTATTGCACGACAGCGATAAGGAGAAATCAATTTTTGTGAGTCATGATCAGTTGCAGTTGAGTTCGCTTATCGATGACCAAGTGCTTGCTACAATTGAATTTGATCATTTCAAAGAAGCACCAGACTTATTAATTGGTTCAAAGTGTGAAAGGTCTCAATTGTTGCAATTCAAATGTGATTTGTTGCGTTCCAATTGTCGTGTAACCAATCAACCCGACTGGGGTGAGCTTTTTGTAACCATAGAGTCCAATTTCAAGATTGATTTAGTGCAGATGTTGGCGTACATTGTATCGTTTCGTGAGGAAAATCATTTTCACGAAGAGGTTGTGGAGATGATTTACAAACGCCTGTGGGATACTTTTTCACCCTCGAAATTAATGGTAGCCGCCACTTATACGCGTCGTGGCGGTATTGATATTAATCCTATCCGTGCCAGCGAAAGCAGCTTGATGGATGCTGCCTTAATAAATCCATCTACTCGAATAAAAAAGAGTTTTCGCCAATAAGATTTTTTTTTTGAATGCCGTGTTTATAAATTATTAGTACATTAAATATGCTAGTATATATTCAAGATATAAAGTTCGAAAAAGTTGATTTTAAAATCACTTTACTCGAAACAGGAGAGTACGAAAATTGCAGATTTGTTAATTGCGACTTTTCAACTGTCGATTTATCGAATTGCAAGTTTGTGGATTGCGAGTTTGTGAATTGTAACTTAAGTTTGGCCAAATTGAATAAAGTTGCCATCAGGGATGTAAGCTTTCGTGACTGTAAAATGTTCGGATTACATTTTAATAATTGTAGCGAGTTTGGTCTTTCATTTAGTTTTGAAAACTGCGCCTTAGATCACTCTGTTTTTTACAAAACGAGAATTAAGAAAACTACCTTTAAAAATTCGCACCTGCAAGAAGTCGATTTTACACTATGTGATTTAACGGATTCGGTTTTTGATACTTGTGATCTTGCAGCAGCCACCTTCGATAACACAATAATTGAGAAAGTCGATTTTCGCACGTCCTATAACTATAGCATTAATCCGGATATAAACCGATTGAAAAAAGCAAAATTCTCGGCACAAGGGGCTTTAGGGCTATTAACAAAGTATGATATAATTATCGATTAAGATGCGTGCTGTCAAAAAAAAGCGTGATGAACACCGAAGTTCATCACGCTTTTTCTATAAATAGCTGCAAGGATTACAATTTTTTCAATCCTTTAAGTTCGTCTTTGGTAACTTTTGTGATGCTGATAGCAACACCACCGCCCGAAGCTAAGCGTTGTTTTAATACCGATTTGTTAGTTACAATCACTTTGCGGATGGTATAAGCTTTTGGGTTGCTTTCCCAATGTGCGTTTGGTGCATCGGCATAAATGGTAGCAATGTAGTTTGTTTTTTCGTCTAAATAGTCGAACGGAATCACAGCGTTGCGTACATTCTCGTCGGTAATAGCACCTACAAACCAGTTGTCCGATCCTTTTGCTTTACGAGCTACCGTAATGTAGTCGCCCGGTTCAGCTTCAAGGTATTTCGAGTCGTCCCAATCGATGGCTACATCTTTGATAAACTGGAATGCATCCATGTATTTTTCGTAGTGCTCAGGGAAATCGGCAGCCATTTGAAGTGGGCTATACATGGTTACATACAATGCCAACTGACGAGCTAAGGTAGTGCGAACAACCGAAGTGTTAGCAGGGTTGAAGTCGGCAATACGAGTTTCGAAAATACCCGGTGTGTAATCCATAGGGCCACCCATCAAACGAGTAAATGGAAGGATAGTAGTGTGATCCACGTTGTTTCCACCAAACGATTCGTACTCAGTACCGCGAGCCGATTCGTTACCAATTAAGTTTGGATAGGTACGAGCGATACCTGTAGGGCGAACTGCTTCGTGTGCATTCACCATAATTTTGTATTCGGCAGCTTTCTCAATGGCATATTGGTAGTGATTAACCATCCATTGTCCGTAGTGGTATTCGCCACGTGGGATGATGTCGCCTACATAACCGCTTTTTACCGAGTTGTAACCATTGTCAACCATAAATTGGTATGCTTTGTCCATGTGACGTTCGTAGTTGCGAGCCGATCCCGAAGTTTCGTGGTGCATCATTAAGCGTACGCCTTTTGATTTGGCATAGTCGCGCAATTCAGTTACGTTAAAGTCAGGGTATGGAGTTACAAAATCAAATACATAATCTTTCGATTTGCCAAACCAATCTTCCCAACCAACGTTCCAACCTTCAACCAATACGGCATCGAAACCATGTTTGGCAGCAAAGTCGATATGACGTTTTACGTTTGCATTGTTAGCAGCATGTTTGCCATTAGGTGTTAGTTTCGAGAAATCGGTAACATCCAATTTCACGCTTTCCAAATCGCTGTAAGCCCATGAGCTTTTGCCAGTAATCATTTCCCACCAAACACCAATGTATTTTACAGGTTTAATCCACGATGTATCTTCAATTTTCGAAGGTTCGTTGAGGTTGTAAATCAATTTCGAAGCCAAAATGTCGCTTCCTTTGTCGCTTACAACAATGGTACGCCAAGGCGATTGAGTTGGCGATTGCAAGTAACCTTTGTCGCCACGAGCATCGGGTGTTAACCACGATTTGAAAGTCATTGTTTTATCATCCAAATCCAACGACATACAGCTGTAGTCGATCAAAGCAGCTTCGTGAATGTTGATGTAAAGGCCATTGCTGCTCTTCATCATCAATGGAGTTTGAACTGCGGCGCCACCAATTGGTTTTTGCGAAGCGTTAGGAGTAATAGCTACATTCATCAACCCTCTGATTTCAGAAAGTTTCGAAGTAGTAGTGTGGTATTCTTGTGTGTCGTAATCGCCAGGCAACCAAAATGCTTTGTGATCGCCCGCCATTGCAAATTCCGTATTTTCTTCTTTCACAACAAAATACGTTAAGTTTTTTTGATCCGGAAACTCGTAGCGGAATCCTAAACCATCGTTAAACACACGGAAGCGAACAATCATGGTACGATCGGTGCTTTTTTGGTTAAGTGTTACTGCCAATTCGTTGTAATGGTTACGAATGGTTTTTACTTCACCCCAAACAGGAGTCCATGTTTCGTCGAATGTACTTGTTTTGCTGTCTTTTACTACAAAACCTTTGTTTAATCCTTCGCCAACTTTAAGGTCGAAGCCCAATTTTGATGTTTTAATAACATCAAGCGATTTGTACGTTAGGGCATAGGTTGGTTCACCTGCCGCTGTTAGGCTAAACTGTAGTTTTAGCTGTTTGTCGGGCGACGTAATGGTTTGTGCCCTCAAAATGAGTGTGCTGACTGCCATAAGTAGTAGCAAAATGTTTTTCTTCATATTAATTTGTCTTCTAATGAATTAATAATTACAAGGCAAAAATAGCTATTAACATAGGATTCTGCGGTTGATTTTTTGTTATCATTGTTTAATTCGCATTGCAAACGTTTGAAATAAATACATTATCTTTGTGTGACACTCAGAATATCTATTCTGGTCATTATTAAAGATACTTTTTTTAATATTTTAAACTTCAATTAAAGATGCTTACTACAGCCGATTTACAACAACTCAACGAAAAAGGAATTAGTAAAGAGCAATTGATGGATCAATTGCATAGTTTTGAAACGGGCTTTCCTTATCTTAAAATTATCAACGCTGCTTCGCCTTCAAACGGTATTACGGTTGTTGATGAACAAATAATTGCTGATTTATTGCAAGTATGGAATGATTATTTGAAAACAGATGCTTCTATCCTCAAATTTGTACCCGCTTCGGGCGCTGCAAGTCGTATGTTTAAAGATTTGTTTGAATATTTAGATGCCGATTATTCTCTACCCACACAAAAAGCCGAAAAGCAATTTGTTGAACAAATTAAGAATTTTGCTTTTTATAATGAATTAAATGCTGCTTGTATTCAGAATAATGGAATGGATATCAATGCACTAATTGCAACTGGAAATACAAAAGCAATAGTTGCTAATTTATTGCAAGATAATGGTCTCAATTATGGGTCACTACCTAAAGGTTTGCTTCTTTTTCATTCGTATGCTAATGTTAAACGTACTTCGTTGCAAGAGCATTTAGTGGAAGGAGCTTTGTATGCTTCAGCCACATCAAACGTAGTTAAAATCCATTTTACAGTTTCATCCGAGCATCGTGTATTGTTCGAAAATCATGTGCGTTCATCAGTCGAAGCATATGAAACCTTGTTGGGTAAGAAATTCGAAATTAGCTTTTCGGAGCAAAAACCATCGACCGACACGGTTGCTGCCGACGAAAAAAACGAGCCTTTCCGCGATAACGGTAAAATTTTGTTCCGTCCAGGTGGTCACGGTGCTTTAATCGAAAATCTCAACGATTTGGATGCTGATATTATTTTTGTAAAAAATATTGATAATGTTGTACCCGATTCAATAAAAGATAAAACTGTTGTTTTCAAAAAAGTGATAGCAGGTAAAATTGTTAGTCTACAGCAACAGATTTTTGCTTACTTACATGAGCTCGAAGCTACCGAGGTAAGTGCCGAGTTGTTAGCTGAAATTAGCTCATTCTGCGAAAATGAACTTTGCATCACCAACCCGAATATCAATCAACTGACAGCCGATGAGCTTAAAAACTATTTGTTTGCCAAGTTGAATCGCCCTATTCGCGTGTGTGGTATGGTTAAAAATACGGGTGAGCCAGGCGGTGGACCTTTCCTAACCGTGAATGAAGATGGTACAGTGTCGACACAGATACTCGAAAGCTCACAAATCGACACAGCTAATCCTGTTGAAAAAGAAAAAATGATGGGCTCTACGCACTTTAATCCAGTTGATTTGGTATGTGCTGTTAAAGATTACAAAGGTCAAAAGTTTAATTTATTGAACTTTGTTGATAAACAAACAGGTTTTATTTCCTATAAATCGAAAAGTGGTAAAGAGCTAAAAGCATTGGAGTTGCCAGGTTTGTGGAATGGTGCTATGAGCGATTGGAATACCGTTTTTGTGGAAGTGCCAATCGAAACATTCAATCCTGTGAAAACGGTGAATGATCTGTTACGACCTGAACATCAGTAAATTGATTTTTTAATAATACTATATCTACTTGATAAACGAAAGGCATTGATTGAATACATTCAACTCAGTGCCTTTTTTGTTTTTACCTTGCTTATTCAGCTTTTTATCGTAACTTTGCCGCTCAGAAATAAGTAAAGGTTTAGAATAGATGTTTCGGATTAAAACAATTGATATATACGTTTTTAAGCGTTTCATTACACTTTTAGTAATGACTTTCGTAATCTGTATTTTTATCTTATTAATGCAGTTTTTATGGAAACATTTTAACGATTTAATTGGTAAAGGTATTGGTGTTGATGTTATTGCCGAATTTTTTCTGTATGCTATTGCATCCTTAGTGCCCATGGCCCTTCCATTGGCAATTTTATTGGCCTCCATTATGACTTTCGGAAATATGGGCGAAAATTTTGAGCTTACTGCTATGAAGTCGGCCGGAATTTCACTCTTTCGTATCATTCGACCACTCGTTTTTTTAATTGTTATTATTAGTATCTCCGCTTTTTATTTTTCCAATAATGTATTACCCATAACGCAAACTAAACTGTGGACGTTAATTCTTTCTATCCGACAAAAGTCGCCTGAGCTAGATATTCCTTCAGGCGAATTCTATTCGGGTATAGGTGGTGTAAATATCTATGTAAACGATAAAAAAAATGGTTTACTCAAAGATATGATGATTTATGATTTTACGAATGGATTTGAGAATGCAACCGTTATTTTGGCCGATTCGGGCCGTATAAAATTTAGTGTCGACAAAAAGTACCTTATTTTGGAGCTTTATGATGGTGAGAGTTTTGATAATCTTAAATCGCAAAGTTTTAGTAATAATGCTAATAGTATCCCTTATCGCCGCGAAAGTTTTGGTACTAAAGAAATTTTAATTGACTTTGATTCGGAATTTAATCGGTACGATGAATCGGTGCTTCAGGATCAACATGTGAGTAAAAACCTATCACAATTGTCTCAATCCATCGATTCGGCGTCGAAAGTTGTGACTAGAATGCAGGAAGATCAAGCAAAAGAAATAGTTAGAACTCGTTATTTTGGACGCGACTATAGTCCTGAACGTAATTTTGATAGTATTAAAATAGCAGCCTTAGAAAACTATAATTCAGATACATTGTTCTATAAATTGGATAAATCGCAGATGGAGTTAGCTTCGAATTCGGCTTTGCAAAAAGCAACCGAAATGAAGGGCCAAATTGAATATACAAAGATTATTGTGGGTGATCCTACCATGTATAGAGCTCGGCATCAAATAGAGTTTCATCGTAAATTTACCCTCTCATTTGCTTGCCTCATTTTCTTCTTTATTGGAGCACCTCTCGGAGCTATTATTCGTAAAGGAGGTTTGGGAGCACCGGTGGTGATATCTGTGGTTATGTTTATTTTCTATTATATAATTGATAATACGGGTTATAAAATGGCGCGCGAGGGCATTATGACAGCATTTCAAGGAATGTGGCTTAGTTCATCAATTTTGTTGCCCATCGGTATTTTTTTAACTTACAAAGCAGCTGTTGATGCTACACTTTTTAATCCAGAGGAATACGTTAAAATTGTACAGAAGATAAAACATTTTTTTGTTCAAAAATTTTCAAGTAAAAAAATTTAATAAGAGTATATACGATGATTGATTCAGTATTAAATACAATTGATGAGGCTATTGAAGATGTAAGAATTGGCAAAATTGTTATTGTTGTTGACGATGAAGATCGTGAAAATGAAGGCGATTTTATTTGTGCGGCTGAGAAGATGACCCCTGAAATAGTGAATTTTATGATTACCCACGGACGTGGTTTGTTGTGTGCGCCCATTACAGAAGAGCGTTGCGAAGAGCTAGAGCTCGAAATGCAAACACAATCAAATACTTCGATACATGGCACGCCATTTACAATTAGTATTGATAAATTGGAGGGGTGTACTACAGGTGTTTCGGCAGCCGATAGAGCTGCTACTTTTTTAGCATTAACCGATTCGAGTTCTAAACCCGATACTTTTGGCCGTCCGGGGCATGTATTCCCGCTTCGTGCACGTTCCAAAGGTGTTTTGCGTCGTTCAGGCCATACCGAAGCAGCTGTCGATTTAGCCCGTTTAGCTGGACTTTATCCAGCAGCAGCGCTTATCGAAATTATGAATGTGGATGGTACTATGGCTCGTATGCCACAGTTGTTAGAAATATCAAAAGAGTTTAATCTTAAAATTATATCAATCAAAGATTTGATAGCGTATCGTTTACGTTCTGAATCCTTGGTCGAAAAAGGTGTACAAGTAAATATGCCTACTGCTTTTGGTGAGTTTAAATTAGTTCCTTTCAAACAATTATCGAATGGTTTGGAGCATGTGGCGCTTATTAAGGGTGAATGGAAACCAGACGAAGCGGTGTTAGTACGTGTGCATTCGTCGTGCATTACGGGCGATATTTTTGGTTCTATGCGTTGTGAGTGTGGGGAGCAATTGCACAAATCGATGGAGATGATTGATAAAGAGGGTAGAGGTGTTATTGTTTACATGAACCAAGAAGGACGTGGTATTGGTCTGATGAATAAAATGCGTGCTTATAAATTGCAAGAAGAAGGTTTAGATACTGTAGATGCAAATTTACACTTGGGTTTTAAGGCTGATGAACGCGATTATGGTGTTGGGGCTCAAATTTTACGTGAACTTGGAGTTGCTAAAATCAGATTGTTAACTAATAACCCAATTAAACGCATTGGACTTGAAGCGTATGGCTTGTCGATAACCGAAAATGTGGCTATCGAGATTAAACCGAACAAACACAATGAGTTTTATATGCAAACTAAAAAACTCAGAATGGGACACGATTTAAAATATTCAAAATAATAGCATAAATAAAGCTGTTTGTTATGATTGTTGGAATTACAGGAGGAATTGGTAGTGGCAAAACCACTTTATGTAATAAGTTGCGCGAAGCAGGATATTTGGTGTTCGACACTGATAAAGTTGCACGTGATTTACAGAATCACGACCCTGAAGTTCGCCAACTAATTGTAGATTTATTTGGTTCACGTGCATATGTCGAAAATGGCTTAGATCGAGCTTATATTGCAAGTTTAGTATTTAAAAGTCCTTCATTATTACAACAATTAAATCAAATTGTGCATCCTGCTGTTCGTCAAAAATTTGAAATTTGGGTAAAAAATAATTATTTAGAATCGCTTCTTTTTATTGAGTCAGCTTTGTTGTTTAATAGCGATTTATATAAATTGGTTGATAAAGTAGTTTTAGTGATTGCTTCGGAAGCTACTCGTTTAAAACGAGTGTGCGAACGTGATGGAGTAACCGAAGAACAAGTTAAAAGCAGGATTGTAAATCAAATGTCCGACTCCGAAATGATTAAAAAGTCCGATTTTGTTATTGATACCGACAAAAAGCAAATTCACGAATTAAGTGTCTCGATATTTATTGATTATGTAAATCACTTTCGGAAATAACTATTAATGGCTGGTATTTATATTCACATTCCTTTTTGCAAACAGCGCTGCTCGTATTGCGATTTTTACACCCGAGTAGCTCCACTTCAAGTCGAAAAAACAGTAGCAGCTATTGCTCAAGAGGCTGTACAACGCAAAACATACTTACAAAACGCAAAAATACAGACTATCTATTTTGGTGGTGGTACGCCAAGTTTATTAAGCTCAAGTCAGTTTAAGCTCATTTTTGATGCTATTTTCCAAAACTACAATGTTGAATTGAATGCTGAAATAACTTTCGAAGCAAACCCCGACGATTTGACACCTGAATTTTTTGAAGAGTTAAAATCATTGCCTTTCAATCGTATTAGCATGGGTATTCAAAGTTTTGACAGCGTGCAACTCAAAGCTATTAATCGTCGCCACAGCGGTGATGAGGCTGTATTGGCATTTCAAAATGCCCGAAAAGCGGGGTTTCAGAATGTCAGTGTCGATCTCATTTATGGATTGCCAGGCCAAAGTTTACAAAGCTGGGAGCAGCAACTTTCAACTGCTTTGCAACTTCAACCAGAGCATATTTCTATTTACGGTTTAACGTACGAATCAGGAACTCCATTGCACAAACAGCGTGAACTCGGGCGTGTGCAGTGTGTTTCCGACGACGATATGATTGCCATGCACGTACATACAATCACTACTACCACCAATGCAGGCTACGAAGCGTATGAAATTTCTAATTTCGCTCGTCCCGGATTTCGTTCGCAACACAATAGCGCCTATTGGAAAATGACGCCCTATTTGGGTTTAGGTCCATCGGCACACTCATTTAATGGTGATACTCGATGTTGGAATGTAGAGTCGATAAAAGATTATGTTAAAGCTATCGACGAGGGACAAACTTACATTGAATACGAAACGCTAACTGCTTTAAACAAGTACAACGAGTATGTTATGGTAGCTTTACGTACCTCCGAGGGTGTTAATACTTCTTATTTAGAACAAAACTTCGACTCCACTATTTTAAATCATTTTTACACGCAACTTCAAGCTTTTGAGGGTGATAATGTGTTGATTTATAAGGATAATTTTATTAGGTTAACTCTCGAAGGAATTTTAATATCTAATATTATTATTGAGCGTTTTATAATTGTATGATTATTTTTTGGTTATTTTAGTTGAATGTTAATAAACGAATCTTCTATTTAAATCAATCATTGCTATTCTCAAAAAAAATATTGTACTTTTGTATGGAATATTTTTTAGTCAATTATAAACCATAAAATGCTCTGATAGCACTATTTGTAAGCATTAGTTTATACTTATATTTACCGCATTATAAAAAAACGCTCAATATATAAATGGGAATAAAAGTTCAAAAAAGCGATTTTAGATCGAAATTTTCGCGTTGGTTCTGGATGTTGTTCGGCTTCGGACTACTTTCATTAGTGTTATTGTTTGTATTTATCGTATTTGGATGGATTGGTTATTTACCTGCTATCGACGAATTGCAAAACCCGATTAACAAATATGCGACTGAAATATATTCGTCCGATTTGCAGTTGTTAGGTCGCTATTCGCGAAGCGACGAAAATAGGGTGAAAGTTGATTATAAAGAGGTTTCTGAACATGTAATACATGCATTAACAGCTACTGAGGACGTTCGATTTTACGACCATTCTGGTATCGACGGCATTGCGCTAGCTCGCTCATTTGTGTTTCGTGGTTTGTTACAGCAAAAGAGTGCCGGGGGTGGTAGCACCATTACTCAGCAGCTGGCAAAATTGCTTTTTTCCGAAGAGGCACAAAATGTAGTCCAACGTGCGTTTCAAAAACCCATTGAGTGGGTTATTGCAATTCAGCTCGAGCGTATGTATACGAAAGAAGAAATTTTAGCACTCTACTTAAATCAGTTTAGTTTTTTAAATAATGCTGTAGGAATTAAATCGGCCGCACAGGTTTACTTTAATACAACACCCGATAAATTGAAAATTGAAGAAGCTGCCACTTTAGTTGGCATGTGTAAAAATCCTTCGTACTTTAACCCCGTAAGACACAATGAACGTACGCGCGACCGACGAAATGTGGTGTTGAACCAAATGCGAAAAGCCGATTATATTACGGATGAGCAATATGATTCGCTAAAAGTAATTCCACTTACGCTCGATTACCAAAAAGCCGATCATAAAGCTGGTCTAGCACCTTATTTTCGAATGTATCTTCGACAAATGTTGATGGCTAATGAACCCTCTCGCTCGGATTATGCAAGCTGGCAGGAAGAGAAATACAAAGAAGATCTTTGGCAATGGGAAAATAATCCTTTGTATGGATTCTGTAACAAAAATACGAAACCTGATGGTAAACCCTACAATATTTATGTAGATGGTTTGAAAATATACACGACCATTGATTCGCGAATGCAAAAATATGCAGAAGAAGCTGTTCGCGAACATCTTTCCGATTTGCAAACTAAGTTTTTTCGCGAAAAGAGGGGGCGTAGCTACGCGCCATTCTCGAAACGTTTAAAACCACAAGAGATCGAATCGTCATTAAAAACAGCTATGCGTCAGTCCGATAGGTATTTGCGTATGAAAGAGCAAGGTCTTGATGCAAGTGAAATTGAAAAAGCTTTTGCACGTCGTGTCGAAATGCAGGTGTTTTCATACAAAGGTATTGTTGATACGGTAATGACGCCTATGGATTCTATTAAGTATCACAAACACTTTTTGCGTTGTGGTTTTATGTCGATGGAAGCCAAAACAGGGCATGTTAAAGCTTATGTTGGAGGACCCGATTTTACGCAGTTTCAATATGACATGGCAACTGTAGGAAAACGTCAGGTTGGTTCAACCATTAAACCATATTTGTATACTTTAGCCATGGAGGAGGGAATGTGGCCATGTGATCAGGTAACAAACCGACCAACCACCATACAAACGCCTTCGGGACCGTGGACTCCTCGTAATTCATCAAAATCGCGTATCGGACAGCAAGTGAGTTTGAAGTGGGCTTTGGCTAATTCCAACAACTGGATATCTGCCTATTTAATGAGTATGTTTACTCCAGAAGCCATGGTTAAACTAATGCATTCGTTTGGAATACGTGGCCATCTTGATCCAGTACCTTCTTTGTGTTTAGGTATTGCCGATATTTCAGTTTCCGAAATGGTGGATGCATATACTGCTTTCCCAAACAAAGGAATCCGTGTTGAACCATTGTACGTTACACGTATCGAAGATGCAAATGGAAATGTAATTGCAAACTTTACTCCTAAAATGCACGAAATTTTCAGTGAATCAACATCATATAAAATGATTAATATGATGCGTGCGGTTGTTGATGGCGGTACCGGTGGGCGAATACGTCGAAATTATGGTTTGAAAATGCAAATGGCTGGAAAAACAGGTACAACTAATAATAATTCCGATGGTTGGTTTATGGGTTACACGCCATCGCTGGTTTCGGGTGTTTGGGTAGGTGGCGAAGATCGTGGTATTAGTTTCGATAATACCGCCGAAGGGCAAGGGGCCAGTATGGCATTACCAATATGGGCAATTTACATGCAAAAAGTGTATAAAGACACTGGTTTAGGTTACTCACTAAATGAAGTTTTCGAAATTCCAGAAACATTTAATGTAAATCAGGGATGTGAAGAAAATATGTACGATTGAGTAAAAATAGAGGAGTAGTTTAGCAGTTAGCAAAATTCAGATGAAGAAATTAATTGTCCTTTTTATATTTAGTTCGTTTTATGCCACTGTTTTTGGTCAATGGAATACAGATAGAATTCTGACCATTGGTCGAAATGCATTGTATTTCGAAGATTATGTGCTTTCTATTCAGTATTTTAATCAGGTTATTAAAATAAAACCATACATGGCTGAACCTTATATGTATAGGGCGATGGCTAAAATTCAATTAGGTGATGATAAAGGAGCGGAGCTCGATGCAACTGAAGCGCTTGAGCGTAACCCATTCTTGCCCGAAGCCTATTATATTCGTGGTTTTGCTCGTCGTAAAGCCGGAAATTATCAAGAGGCCGTAAAAGATTTTACAACTGCTTACGACTTTAGTCCCAATAGTCTTAATTTATTGCTCAATAGAATGGATACTTATGTCCGTTTAGAAAAATACGAAGAAGCAATGAACGACCTTCATGTATATACCAAACAAAGCCCTAAAAATAAACAGCTTCTGTACGAAAAAGGTGTAATTCAACTCCTGATGAAAGATACATTAGGAGCTCAAAAGTCTTTCGAGGAGTATACGCGTGCCGATAGCACCAACTCGCAAGCTTGGAGTGCATTGGCTCTATTTAAACTCCAAAAAGATAGCATTGAGGGTGCATACCACGATTATTCAAGAGCAATAAAACTGAAAAGTACTAATCCAGGTGATTATATAAATAGGGGGATTATTAATGTACGCCGTAAAAATTTTCGTGAAGCTCTTAAAGATTATGATAAAGCAATTGCTTTGGACAAAACCAATACATTGGCGTATTACAATAGGGGTTTATTGCGCGCAAATTTAGGTGATAATAATAATGCCTTAGCCGATCTCGAAAAAGTGGTGTCAAGCGATACCACACAAATGGAAGCATATTACCGTAAAGCTGTTATCCAAAACAGTTTGAAGATGTATAAAAAATCAATTGCCGACTTTACAAAAATTATTCAAAAACACCCTACATTTTTACCCGCCTATTGGGGGTTAGCTGAAGCTTATGATGGCTTGAAAAATAAAACGGAGTCGTTTCGTTACAGGCAAATGGCTTACAATATCGAAAAAAACAAGGATGCGATTCAAAAAAAGAAAAAAGAGGAGCTTGTTGCTGATAATAAAATAGATCAAAGCAAGCCTAAGACTGGCACAAGCAAAAAGTCAGAGGCTTTTAATCGATACGTAACACAAAATATTGACGACTCACAATCGGATTCGAAGTATGGCGATACAAAACGTGGAAACATTCAAAATAAATTTGCCGACTTAATTAATGAGCGTAATTTTGTTTTAACTTACTATGCTAAACCTGATGAGTTGCGTCGTACTAATTTATATCATGCAGCTGTAGAGGATTATAATAAGTTGAAGAAACTTAGTTCGCCGCTCAAAATTACAAATGTAGAAATACCGTTAACGTCTAGTTTGGTTAACATGCATTTCGAAGCAATCAATTCAATTTCTAATCGCTTGGAAGGCAATCGCTCGGATATCGATTTGCTATATAATCGTTCTATGGAATTTGCAATGGTGCAGGATTTTAATAGCGCAGTTGAAGATCTGAATGTGGTACTTAGTTTGAATCCATCGTTTACGTTGGCTTATTTTAGTAGAGCTAACGTTCGTTACAAATTAGTAGAATACAATAAAAGTTTAATCGAAGAGACTACTGATTTTAAAATTGATGCCGATTCTGAAAGAGCAAAAAAAACGGCTCTTGAAACCAAGTATAAATTTGAGGTGGAAATGATAATGCGCGATTTAGATAAAGTTATTGAACAGCAACCAAGTTTTGCTTTTGCTTACTTCAATAAAGCCAATATAGTTTGTGCGCAAAAGGATTTTACTGCAGGTATTTCTTATTATACTACAGCCATTCAAAAAGATCCCGAATTTGCCGAAGCCTATTTTAATCGAGGCCTTACCTATCTTTTCATCGGAAATGATGTAAAAGGAATTGCCGATCTTAGTAAAGCTGGCGAATTAGGTATTTATCAAGCATACAATCTTATTCAACGTTTCAATAAATAGTTTTTTTATTTGAATCTAAATATTAAGAGTATTTCTACCTTTATTTGTCATGGGTTTGTAACTAATTCAGTCTCTCACCATTCTAGTTTTACCCCAAATTATTTGTTTAAAAAATAAATTTCTGTTTTCTATTCAGATCTAGCACATTTATTACTTGAGTGTGCATTCTTTTTATCGTTGTATAATTATACAATAAAGCATATCTTTCTGATTATCAGTAGATAATAATATCTTTGAAAATAATTCTTTATTTCATTGAAAATGAGAAATAATTGTGCTAATTTTGCAGTCGAAATTTCGAATACGGAAAAAATTCTTTAATTCAAAAGCCTACGGCTTTTATCAACTAAATATCTGTATTATCTTTAAGTGTAAAAAATAAATTATTTCTATAATCATCAAATTTCCGCGTTATGAATCTTACTCACATTGAACATTTAGGTATTGCTGTAAAAAGTCTTGAAACTGCTATCCCATACTACGAAAATGTATTGGGTTTAACATGTTATGCTGTTGAAGAAGTGGCTGAACAAAAGGTAAAAACTGCATTTTTTAAAGTTGGTCAAACTAAAATTGAACTACTTGAATCAACCGATCCAGAAGGACCAGTAGGTAAGTTTATTGAGAAAAAAGGCGAAGGCGTTCACCACATTGCATTTGCCGTAGAAGGATTGCAAGAAACGCTTGATTTAGTAGCCGAAAGAGGTGTTGCATTAATTGATAAAGCGCCACGTAAAGGTGCTGAAGGTTTAAATATTGCTTTCTTACACCCAAAATCAACTTTTGGCGTGTTAACTGAGCTTTGCGAAGACCCTAATAAATAATTACCCCATTAAAATTCTCCTGCAACGAAGCAATAAGGCACGTGATCCTTATTGTGGCTGTTGCAGGTTTTATAAATATTAAATCAAATGGATAATAAACAAAAAGTTAAAAATCTGATCGACTTGCGCGTAGAAGCGAAGTTGGGAGGCGGCGAGAAGCGTATTGCTTCACAGCATGCAAAAGGAAAATTTACTGCTCGTGAACGCATCGATATGTTGCTTGATGAGGGTAGTTTCGAAGAGTTGGATATGTTTGTAACACACCGTTGCAACAATTTCGGACTCGAAAAGGAAAAATACCTTGGTGATGGTGTAGTTACTGGACATGGTACAGTTGATGGTCGCACAGTGTTCTTGTTTGCTCAAGATTTTACGGTGTTTGGCGGTTCACTATCCGAAACAATGGCACTTAAGATTTGTAAAGTAATGGATATGGCCATGAAAATGGGTTGTCCAATTATTGGTATCAACGATTCGGGTGGTGCTCGTATTCAAGAGGGTGTTACTTCGCTTGCAGGTTATGCCGAAATTTTCCAACGTAACATTATGGCCTCTGGAGTAATTCCTCAGATTTCGGCTATCTATGGTCCTTGCGCTGGTGGAGCTGTATATTCGCCTGCATTAACCGACTTTGTGTTGATGACCGAAGACAACTCGTACATGTTTGTTACTGGACCTAAAGTGGTAAAATCAGTTACTGGCGAGGATGTTTCTACTGAAGACTTAGGAGGTGCTGATGTACATTCAGGTAAGTCGGGTGTGTCGCACTTCAAAGTGAAAGATGAAGAAGAAGGTACTTTGTTGATTCGTAAGTTGTTAACTTACTTGCCACAAAACAACCTCGAAGAAGCGCCATTTATCGATACAAAAGATCCAATCGATCGTCTTGAAGATAGCTTAAATTCTATTATCCCAGATAATCCAAACATGCCTTACGACATGAAGAATGTAATTCATTCTATTGTTGATAATGGCGAATTCCTTGAAGTACACCGCAATTATGCTCGCAATATTATCGTTGGTTTCGCTCGTTTTAATGGCGTATCAACTGGTATTATTGCTAATCAGCCTAACTTCTTAGCGGGTGTGCTCGATTGCGATGCATCGCGTAAAGCAGCTCGTTTTGTACGTTTCTGCGATGCATTTAATATCCCTATTTTAACCTTGGTCGATGTTCCTGGTTTCTTGCCTGGTTCTGGTCAAGAGTATGCAGGTATTATTATTCATGGAGCAAAATTAATGTTTGCTTATGGTGAAGCTACAGTGCCTAAAGTTACAATTACACTTCGTAAATCGTACGGTGGTGCACACGACGTTATGAGCTGTAAACAACTTCGTGGCGACTTTAACTACGCATGGCCAACAGCCGAAATTGCTGTTATGGGTGCTGCAGGTGCTATCGAAGTTTTGGAAGGTCGTGCTATCAATGCTATTACCGATCCAGCTGAAAAAGCAAAATATATAGCCGATAAAGTAGCTGAATATAACGACAAGTTTGCTAATCCATATAATGCTGCATCATACGGTATTATCGACGACGTGATTGAACCACGTAATACACGTTTCCGTGTTATTCGTGCATTCCAAGCATTGCAAACTAAAAAAGTGGTTAATCCGTTACGCAAACACTGTAATATACCATTATAATTATGACACTATTATATATTGACTCGTGGCCAGAACTGCTTGTAGGTTCAGTTATTGGGATAGTGGTTGTATTTATTGCACTCTCAATATTGGTGTTGCTTTTTGAATTGTTACAATATGTAATATTGAACTCAACCAAAAAGAAACAGGTAAAGGCAGGTAAAAGAATTGAGGACTTGAAGGAAATTCCCGCAACGGAAATTGCTGCAATATCAATGGCTTTACACCTGTATATGAATGATATGCACGATGAGGAAAGTAATATTATTACGATTAAACGTATCGAAAGACGTTATTCTCCTTGGAATTCAAAAATTTATGGTCTTAACAACACAATTCACAGATAATGAAAAAATTTGATTTTAATATAAACGGCGACGATTACAACGTACATATCAAATCGGTTGAAGGTGATATTGCCGAAATTGAAGTAAATGGAACGCCTTATTCCGTAAAAATTAAACAAGAGGTGAAAGTATCAAAAACACCTACTTTGGTGCGTAAAGATACTCCTAGCAAGGCAGCTAGCGAGCGCACAGTCGAAAACATGACACCAGCAGCAAGTAGTGCTAAACCAAGTGGAAAAGCTATAAAATCACCACTTCCAGGTAGTATTATCAAAGTGATGGTAAACGAAGGTGATTCATTTGTTGAAGGTGATGTGCTTTTGGTTATGGAATCGATGAAAATGGAGAATAATATCTTGGCTGAACGTAGCGGTACAGTAGTAAAAGTATGTGCACCTGCTGGTTCTGCTGTTCTTCAAGATGCCGACTTGTTACTTGTTCAATAGAAATAAATAAACGTATGAGAGATATAAAAATTAAAATAGGTTTATTGCTCGTCATTTTAGGTTTGTGTTTGCCTGTTGGGCTTTTTGCTCAAACTGCTGGCGAAGGCTCACTTATGGTGGATAGCTTGCAAAAATTCTGGAGCAATACCAGTTTTGCAAACTTTGAGGCAAAATACCTTGTAATGATTGCTGTTGGTATAGCTTTCCTTTATTTAGGGATTGCTAAAAACTGGGAGCCTTTATTGTTAGTGCCAATTGGGTTTGGTATTATTGTGGGTAATGTTCCTTTTACCGAAGGATATCAGATTGGTATATATGAGCAAGGTTCGGTGATGAATATTTTGTATAGCGGTGTTGTTTCAGGTTGGTATCCTCCGTTGATCTTTTTAGGGATTGGAGCTATGACTGACTTTTCGACGCTTATTGCAAATCCGAAACTTCTATTGTTAGGTGCTGCTGCACAACTTGGTATTTTTGCTACTTTTATTGGTGCATATGCGCTTGGATTTACGCCAGTTCAAAGTGGTGCTATTGGTATTATTGGTGGTGCCGATGGTCCTACCGCTATCTTTTTAGCATCACGTTTGGCTCCAGAGTTGCTAGGTGCTATTGCAGTAGCTGCTTATTCATATATGGCTTTAGTTCCTGTTATTCAGCCGCCAGTGATGAAGTTGCTTACCAACAGCAAAGAGCGTGTGATTCACATGAAACCACCACGTCAGGTTTCAAAACTTGAGAAAATAGCTTTTCCAGTAGTTGGTTTATTGTTGACTACATTTATTTCGCCAAGTGCAATGCCATTGCTGGGAATGTTGTTCTTTGGTAATTTACTAAAAGAATCGGGTGTGACAGAGCGATTGGCCGAAACAGCGCGTTTTGCATTAATCAATACTATTACAATACTATTAGGGCTTACAGTTGGAGCTTCTACTCAAGCTGATAAATTCTTAACAACAGACTCAATGTTGATATTTGGATTGGGTGCTGCTTCGTTTGTAATTGCTACAGCGGGTGGTGTTTTATTTGCCAAATTTATGAACTTGTTCTTGAAAGAGGGTAATGAAATTAATCCACTTATTGGATCTGCAGGTGTTTCAGCAGTGCCTGATGCTGCACGTGTTTCACAAGAAGTTGGATTACATTACGATAAAAATAATCACTTGTTGATGCACGCAATGGCTCCTAATGTAGCTGGAGTTATTGGCTCGGCAGTAGCAGCTGGTATTTTATTGAGTATGTTGACTTAATTTCAGCTCGATATATGGCACAAAAAAACCGTTGAAATTATTTTCAACGGTTTTTTTTGTGCTTGTTTGAAATTAGGCGATTACAAAGTCCAATTGTTTTTTGTCGAGGTTTGCTTTGGCAACTTTCACAGTTATTTCGTCGCCTAGCTGAAAACGTTTGTGGTAGCGGCGACCAACCAAACAATAGTTTTTGTCGTCGAAGGTGTAGTAGTCGTCGTCCAAATCACGTATCGGAATCATTCCTTCGCACTTGTTGGAAACGAGCTCAACATACACGCCCCACTCGGTAATTCCTGAAATAACGCCATCGAACACTTGTCCAATATAGGCCGACATAAACTCCACTTGCTTGTACTTAATAGATGCACGTTCGGCATTGGATGCCAATTGTTCCATGTCCGAACTGTGTTGGCACAAATCTTCGTATTCCTCTTTGCTCACATTCTTGCCGTTGGCCAAATAGCGGTCGAGTAGGCGGTGTACCATCATATCGGGATAACGACGAATGGGCGATGTGAAGTGCGTATAAAAGTCGAATGCCAAACCATAGTGTCCAATATTTTCGGTTGAATAGGCGGCTTTAGCCATCGATCGGATGGCAAGTGTTTCAATTAAGTTTTGCTCTTTTTTGCCTTGTACTTCATCCAATAAATGATTGATAGAGGAAGATACAGCTGTGTTTTTACCCGAAATTTTCAGGTTGTAGCCAAAACGTTTGATAAATTGCGAGAAGTTTTGCAACTTATCAGGGTTGGGCAAATCGTGAATACGATACACAAAGGTTTTGGCTTTTAAACCCTTGCCAGGTTTACCAATATGTGTAGCTGTTGTTTTATTGGCTAGCAACATAAACTCTTCGATGAGCTTATTAGCATCTTTTTGTTCTTTAAAAAATACCGATGTAGGTTTGCCTTTCTCATCAATTTCGAACCGCACTTCAACCCGATCGAAGGCAATTGCACCAGTAGCAAATCGTTTTTGTCGAAGCATTTTGGCCATTTTATCCAGTTGAAGTATTTCTCCTTTATAGTCACCTTCGCCAGTTTCAATAACCTGTTGCGCTTCTTCGTATGTAAATCGGCGGTCGCTACAAATAACGGTTTTGGCTATTTCGTAGCTTTGTATTTCGGCATTATCGTTCAGTTGAAAAATAACCGAGTAAGTAAGTTTCTCCTCGTTGGGGCGCAAGGAGCAAATGCCATTCGATAGATGCTCAGGTAACATGGGGATGGTTCGATCTACCAAATATACCGAAGTGGCACGCTGACGCGCTTCTTTTTCGATAATGCTATTCGGACGTACGTAATGCGTAACGTCGGCAATGTGAACACCCACTTCCCAAAGTCCATTTTCAAGTTTTCGAAGCGACAATGCGTCATCAAAATCCTTGGCATCGCGCGGGTCGATGGTGAAGGTGGTGATTTTTCGCATGTCGATGCGTTTTGAAATTTCTTCGGGGGTAATGCCTGCATCCATTTTGTTGGCAGCGGCTTCTACTTCTTCGGGGTATTTGTAAGGCAGTCCAAACTCAGCAAGTATGGCGTGCATCTCTACCGTGTTATCGCCTTTGTCACCAAGTACATCAATTACTTCGCCCACAGGGTTTTTCATGTTCGGCTCCCATTCCATCAACTTCACAACAGCTTTTTGGCCATTTTTACCATCTTTCAGTTTGCTTTTTGGAATGAAAATATCGTTGGTAAGCGATTTGTTATCTGAAATAAGAAATGCAAAGTTGTCCGATACTTGAAGTATACCAACAAAGGTATCTTTGGCACGTTTTACTATTTCAACAACCTCACCTTCGGGCGATTGATTTTTGCGACGAGCATAAAGAAAAACTTTTACTATATCGTTTAATAAAGCATGATTGGTTTTGCGTTCTGGAATAAATACAGGTTCACCGCCATCGTCTGGAAGCAGGTACGTTTTTACTCCCTGACGCTCAATTTTACCTGTAATATAGCCGCCACGTGAGTTAGCTTTGAATTTGCCACGCGATATCTCTACCAAGAAATCCTCGTCGAGCAATTCATATAGCAATTGATTGATAAAAATGCGCTGCGACTCCGATTTGATATTTAGAGCAGTGGATATTTGCTTGTAATTGTATGTTTTTTCGGGCTCCTGATTGAAGATATTCACAATGTTTCTCACCAATTCGGTTTTACGAATGCGTGTACTATCGGAGCGTTTTGGTTTTTGTTTTCTCATATTATTTGTTTGAAGTTAATCCCTTTTTATTGTTTATAATGCTATTGTTATTTGTCAAAAACAACCCATTCTTAAGATTTATATTAATCACTAATCGCTACCCACTGCAAACTGCAAACTGCAAACTGCCCACTAATCACTGCTCACTGCTCACTGCAAACTATTCCCTAATCCCTTATTTCCAAACAATGCGTTTCGATTTTGAACCCATACGTCCAAAGCTAAGCATAAATAAATTGACAAGAGGTAAATATACATCTAAAACAATAACCGACATGTAATAGTTTCGACCACCAAAATGTTTCGAAGCTTTGTTAAGTATAACCATTTGTGTTATTAAACGCCACACGTACAGTACCCCTGCTGCAATCATGGTAATCAGATTTCCAAACACAAAAAGTAGAATGAAGCTGAGATAGAATAAGCCACGCGTAATAGGTTCAATGGTTAAGTTGAACTTGCTTTTTGCGTTGTAATGTGTCGAAACAGAAAGATGTCTTTCTTTTTGATAGAGCCAGTCGTGATTATTTTTCTTAGGTTCAGACCAAACGATACTTTCATTCGATACTTCAATTTTGGTGTTAAACTCGTTGGCTGCACTGTTCACCATTAAATCGTCGTCGCCAGAGCGCAAGTGTAGGTTCGATGCAAAACCTTTCATTCTAAAAAACACTTCTTTGCGGTAGGCCATGTTACGACCAACGCCCATGTAAGGTTTGCCTCTGAGTGCAAAACCTAGGTATTGGAGTGCATTAAATAGTGTATCGTGTGTACGTAATTTGTTGAGCGCCGCTATTTGGGTGGTATAAGCGC
>Ga0114938_1000119_pt1 | contig 61158 bp, 56 predicted proteins | sample AshMeaBigSpring_FD_88675 | JGI IMG/M metagenome (GOLD analysis project Ga0114938, IMG submission 88675) | Groundwater microbial communities from Big Spring, Nevada to study Microbial Dark Matter (Phase II) - Ash Meadows Big Spring | ecosystem: Environmental > Aquatic > Deep subsurface >...
CCACCGTGATCGGACCGCTGCAGGCGATCCGCCTGCCGCCCGCGTCCCACGAGGTGCATCACGAGGCAGAGCTCGCCGTGGTGATCCGCACCGTCACCCGCAACGTGCCTGTCGAGGACGTCGGTCTCCACATCCTCGGCTACACGGCCGCCAATGACGTCACCGCCCGCGATCTGCAGCGGGTGGACGGCACGTTCGGCAGGGCAAAGGGCTTCGACACGTTCTGCCCGCTCGGACCGGCGATCGACACCGAGCTCGACCCGCTGGAGGGTCTCTCGATCATCTGCAGGGTCAACGGTGACATCCGCCAATCCGGCTCGACGAGCGACATGGTGTTTGGCGTCGGCGAGCTCGTCTCATTCATCTCGGGGATCATGACCCTGCTCCCCGGCGACGTGATCCTGACAGGGACGCCGGCGGGCGTGGGTCCCATCGACGCCGGCGACAGGGTCGAGGTGGAGATCGAAGGGGTAGGGGTCCTGGTCAACCCCGTGGTGGCGGCGTGACCGTCAGGGTCAGGTTCGCCCCATCGCCGACCGGCTACCTCCACGTCGGCGGCGGGCGCACCGCCCTGTACAACTGGCTGTTTGCCCGTCACAACGGCGGCACGATGATCCTGCGCAGCGACGACACCGACCGGGAGCGCTCCACCGACGAGTTCTCCGCTGACATTCTGGAGAGCATGCGCTGGCTGGGTCTCGACTGGGACGAGGGCATCGTCGTCGGCGGACCCCACTCCCCATACCGGCAGAGCCTGAGGATCGATCGCTACCAGGCGGTCGCCCACGAGCTCGTCGCCTCCGGGCTCGCCTACTTCTCTTTCGAGACCGCCGAGCAGCTCGAGACGTTCCGTGCCGAGGCACAGGCGCATGGCCGGCCCCCCGCCTACGACGGGCGCCATCGGTTGGAAGCAGATGCGGCGCAGCGGCGGATCGCAGCCGGCGAGTCGGCCCCGATCCGGTTTGCGGTTCCCCGCCCAGGGGAGACGGTGTTCCAAGACGTGGTGCGGGGCGAGGTGCGGTTCGACCACGTCCAGATCGACGACTTCGTCATCCTCCGCTCCGACGGGACACCGACGTACCATCTGGCCTCGACGGTCGATGACGCCGACTTCGACATCAGCCACGTCGTTCGCGGCGAGGATTTGCTGTCGTCGACACCAAAGCACATCCTCCTCGCCCAGGCGCTCGGCCACACCGCCCCCGTCTACGCCCACCTCCCGCTGCTGACGGGCCCGGACGGGACAAAGCTGTCCAAGCGACACGGCCACACCTCGATACACGCCTATCGCCAAGACGGCTACCTCGCCGAAGCGATGCGCAACTACCTGGCGATCCTGTCGTGGTCGCCGGGCGAGGAGGAGGTGGTGACGCTGACCACCATGGCGGAGCGGTTCGACCTCTCCGCCGTGTCGAAGAGCCCCGCCGTGTTCGATGTCACCAAGCTGGAGTGGATGAGCGGTGTCTACGTGCGCCGGCTCTCCGTCGATGAATTTGTCGAAAGGGCGCTGCCGTTTGTTGCCGCAACGCTTGGGCGGGAGCTGGACGAGGCCGAGCGGGCCGTGTTCGCCGACATCGCCCCACTGGTCCAGGAGCGCACCAAGCTGCTCACCGAGATCGGCCCCCAGGTCCGGTTCCTGTTCGGGGCGGTTGAGTACGACGCCACCTCGTGGGACACCGTCATGACCAGGCCCGAGGTGGGTGACGTGCTGCGGGCGGCGGCGAGCCGTCTTGCCGGTGTCGAGCCATGGCGGGCTCCCCACATCGAGGAGGCGCTTCGCCACGTGCTCGAGGAGCTCGGTCTCTCCGCCCGTAAGGGGCTGCAACCGCTGCGGGTGGCGGTGACCGGCTCGTCGATCAGCCCGCCGCTGTTCGAGTCGTTGGCGGCCGCCGGCAAGGAGACGACGCTGTCCCGTCTGGCAGACGCCGCCGGTCGGTTGTGACCCTGGTACCGGGCCCAACCCGTCAAGACCATCGCGCCGTTCGACGGCTTCTCGGTGCGGGAGGCCGGTGGCCGAGATCTGGTTCAGCAGCCGGTGGGGATTCGGATGTGACGGTCGGCGCCGACGTCGTCGAGCGTCACAGGGTCGGCGCCGCCGGGTGCGGTGACGACGACGTCTGCGGTTGTCGCCTCACCCAGCCCGAAGTGGGCCACCTGGAGCGAGCCGGCGGTATAGCCGACCGTCGCCGTGACCTCGCGGCTGCCAAGCAGCGCAGCAGGGTCACCGGCCCTCCCCGCCTCGTACACGTCCACCCTGGTCCCGACGCCGCCAACCAAATCGCCGACCGACACCTCGAGCCAGTGGCCCGAGTCTGAGGTGTTGCGCAGTAGCAGCGAGGGGAGCGCCGGCTCCCACTCGACGAGGAGCATGTCGAGCCGTCCGTCCCGATCGATGTCTGCGGTCGGGCCGCTCACCCAGTACTGCGCCGCTCCCAGACCCTCCGGTGCTGCGAAGCGGGGGATGCCGTCGACGAGACCGAGATGGCGGAACACGGCAGGGCCTGTGCCATCCTCCGCCGATGCCGTCGTCACCACGTCAGGCCAGCCGTCGTTGTCGAAGTCGGCGAGCTCCACGTGGGGTGCCTTGGTCGGCAGACCGACGAGGCCGGCGGCGTCGGTGACATCCTCGAATCGAGGAGCCGCCCCTGGCTCGGGGGTGCGGTTCAGGTAGAGACGCACGGCAACACTGCGCCCCTGGCTCAACGTGCTGTTGTAATGGTGACCGACCACGAGGTCGAGCCTGCCGTCACGGTCGACATCGGCGACGGCAGCGCCCGAGACGTCGTTCTCCTCGCCGTAGGTCTCCCACTGGAGCGCCGCGGCGTCGCTCTCGACAAGCCGGGCGCCGTCGCCGGCGAATAGGCGGTTGGAGCCGGCGACGAACACGTCGGTGTGGCCGTCCTCGTTGAAGTCGGCGGTGGCGACGCCGAGCCCGGCGACATCGACACCGAGCCCGACCTCGGCCGACACGTCGGCGAAGCGGAGGTCGCCGAGGTTGCGGTAGAGGCGGCTCGACCCGCCGCGGTACCGATCCTCGACGACGAGGAGGTCGAGCAGACCGTCCTCGTCGACGTCCAGCACCCCGATCGAGCGCCCGCCGAGCTCTGCGTCGAGACCGGCGTCGGCGACGATGGCAAACCCCGACCCGGTGTTCTCCAGCACCTGGCTCGGGGCGCCCCCCGGATCGCGCTCGGCAACGTTGCGGGAGACGACAAGGTCCTGGTCGCCATCGCCGTCGAGATCGGCGAAGGCGGCACCGCTTGTGCGCCCCATGCCACCGGGGAACGTCTCGTCGATTGCATAGCTGTCGCCGCTGGCGAGCAGCAGGCGGTCTGGCGAAGGGCCGGTAGCGCCGCGCACCGTGTAGACGTCGTTGCGGGCGGTGGCGAATGTGCCGACAAAGAGGTCGGCGGCGCCATCGCCGTCGATGTCTCCCCAGGCGGCGGCGTGGGCTCGCATCCCGACAAGCGGGTCGACGAGCCCCCACGCTTCAGTGACGTCGGCGAAGGCGATGCCGGGATCGCCGGTGGCGGCAGGTGCCGCCCAGCAGGTGAGCCCGTCGCCGGGCGTCGAGTCGGCGGTGGTCACGGCGGGGGCCCGGTCATCCGGCGCCGTCGTCTCACCGGAGCAGGCGGCGACGACGACGAGCAGGACGGCAGCGCCGGCGACGTGCCTCACGCCAAGGTGACGACGACGAGCACCACCTCGCCGACGCTCTCCCCGCTCCCGATCTCGCCGGCGTTGAGCCCAACGAAGATACGGGTGCCGGACGGGTCGACGGCCACGTTGTACGTCCCGCCAAGCCGCCACCCGAGCGCCTCGCCGACGAGGGGTTGCAGCTCGACGACCACCTCCTCCTCGCCCGTTGCGGTGTCGACAGCGATGAGCGGGGTCCCCTGGTCCCACGAGCCACCGTGGGCGTCCGGGACGTAGTAGAAGCGGCTCCCGTCAGGGGACAGGGCGATCGAAGTGGTGTAGCCGCGGGCGGGACCGAGCTCGGTGATCGTCCCGTCCTCGTCGAGGCGGAAGAACACGGGTGGTTCGGTGGTGACGGCGAAGATCGCCCCTTCGGTGTTGGGGACCGTCGCCGCCCGCAGCGTCGCCCCCGGCATGGTGACGTCGAGCGGGGTGAGCGTGTTGGTGGCGGGATCGAACCGAGCCAGCGATGTGTCGTCCCAGGTGATGTAGGCCCGCCCGTCGGCGTCGACGGCGATGGAGCGGAAACCGCCGTGGGCGGTGTCTTCGTCCTCGAATACACGCTCGCCGCTTGCGGCATCGAGCACGACGAAGGCGCCCTCCTTCTGGGCGAAGGGATCGGCGGCTTCGCCGTAGATCAACCCGCCGTCGGGCCACCCTGCAAGCGACGCCACCCCGTGTTCCGGCAGGATCACGCCGATCTCGGTTGCGGTGCGGGCCGCAGGGTCGAGCCTGAGCAGGATGTCGCCCTGGTACTCATCGGTGAAGGTGAGCCCGCGCCGCGAACCCCAGTAGGTGGCCACGTACACGTCGCCGCATCCGAACGGCACCATCTGGGCGTGGACCTTGCCGAAACCCCACTCTCCTGTGGTGTGTCCCACCAGGGAGAGCACGTCTGCGATCTGGACGAGGGTGGCGGTTTCGGCGTTGTACTCGTACAGGAACGAGTTGCCGTCGACGCCGTGGTGGTCGCCGATCGCTGACAGAAACCGGCCGTCGGCGAGGGCGACGCCCTGACCCCACTGCGACCAAGGCTTGCCCCGATAGTCGGGGTGGGGGTAGACCACCGCCTGCACCCCTGGGCCATCGGGTCCGGGCTCACGCAGTGTCGCGGCCTCGACCGAGACGTCGTCGCTCCATGGCTGCGGATCGCCGACCGCCGTCGTCCCTTGGACGCACGACCCTTCTGGCGTGGTCCCGCCTGTGTCCGGGGCTGTGGCCTCCGTGGCGACAGTGGTGACCTGCCCCGTGGTTTGCGGGGGTTCGGTGACCGAGCCGGCAGGGGTGGAGCAGGCGGCGCCGACCAACGCCGCTGCTGCGATGAGCCCCCCGAGGCGTGTTCTTGCCTGCATCCCGCTCGCCAGGGTACCGCCGGTCGGGGCCAAGTTCGGTGGGTGCCGCCTGACGTGGACGGCTTGGCCTTTTCCGTCCCCCTCCCTATCCTGCGGCCCCGCCCTTCGGGGGTGGTGTAATCGGCAACACGACAGGTTCTGGCCCTGTTATTGGGGGTTCGAGTCCTCCCCCCCGAGCTCTGGATGTGGCCGGCGGCGACGGTCGCCGCTGAGCCGCTACCATCCCCGCATTGCGGCCCCGTCGTCTAGGGGCCTAGGACGCCGCCCTCTCAAGGCGGTAACGCCGGTTCAAATCCGGTCGGGGCTACGATCGTCGGAACCCTTGCGTGTCAAGGGTTTCGACGCGTTCGGGCCCTGAACCCTGCACCGCGCCGATCACCAGACACGGTTACAGGCACAGGGCCTGAACGAGCGATGCCGCCGGAAGGTGCGAACCTGGACCGTCTCGTGGCCGCATACAGAACCATCGGCCTGTCTCCGTGTCGACGGCGTTCCTGCTCGCCGAGGTGGTGCCGATCCAGCCACCGTCAGCCTTCCCTGGGCGCGGCGTCGGCGGCGTGGTGTCGCCTGGCGTCACGTCGGGTGTGCCGAGAACGGCCCACGCGGGCACGGCGGTAGTGTGGCCCGAGCGACGAGCGGATGGCTGGAGGAGTGATGTCGACCGAGTTCTTCGCAGGTGTTGGCCCCGTGGGCCACGATGGTCTCAGCAGCCTCGACCCGTTCAGCTTCAAGGTCTACGACCCCGACCGGGTGGTGCTCGGCAAGCGGATGGAGGATCACCTCCGCATCGCCGTCTGCTACTGGCACTCGTTCAACTGGCCTGGATCGGATGTGTTCGGCGCCGGTACGTTCGACCGACCGTGGCTGGCGGCGACGGCGGACCCGCTGGCGGCCGCCCGTCACAAGATGGATGCGGCGTTCGAATTCGTGTCCAAGCTCGGCGTGCCGTTCTTCTGCTTCCACGACGTCGATATCTCCCCGCAGGGCGCCACCTTCGCCGAGTCGGCCAGCAACCTGGAGACGATGGTCGGGTATGCGGAGCAGAAGATGGCGGAAACGGGGGTGAAGCTGCTGTGGGGCACCGCCAACCTCTTCAGCCACCCCCGCTATGCGGCGGGGGCGGCGACGAACCCCGACCCCGAGGTGTTCGCCTTCGGCGCCGCTCAGGTGAAGCACGCCCTCGAGGCCACCCACCGTCTCCACGGCGCCAACTACGTCCTGTGGGGTGGTCGAGAAGGGTACGAGACCCTTCTCAACACGGATATGCGCAGGGAGTCGGATCAGCTTGCCCGGTTCCTCACACTCGTCGCAGAGCACAAGCGCAAGATCGGCTTCAGCGGGACGCTGCTCATCGAGCCAAAACCTCAAGAACCGACGAAGCATCAGTACGACTATGACTGCCAGTCGGTGCACGGGTTCCTCGACCGCTACGACCTCATAGACGAGTACCGGGTGAACATCGAGGTCAACCACGCCACCCTGTCCGGCCACAGCTTCCATCACGAGGTGGCATATGCCGTCGGCAACGGCATCTTGGGAAGCATCGACGCCAATCGGGGCGACTACCAGAACGGGTGGGACACCGACCAGTTCCCCAACTCTGTCGAAGAGCTCTCGCTCGCCGTATACGAGATCCTGCGTGGTGGAGGCTTGACCACAGGGGGCTTCAACTTCGACACAAAGCTGCGTCGCCAGAGCATGGATCGGGTCGATCTGTTCCACGGTCACATCGGCGGCATCGACACGCTGGCCAGGTCGCTGCTGGTGGCTGCCGAGATGGTGGAGAGCGAGACGCTTTCGGCCGTGCGCAACGCCCGCTACGCCGGCTGGTCGGGCGAGCTGGGCCGGGGGATTCTCGGTGGTGACGAGAGCCTCGAGTCCCTCGAAGCCAAGGTGGCGGCGGGCGGCATCGACCCCGCCCCGGTCTCCGGTCAGCAGGAGCTTGTCGAGAACGAGGTCAACCGGGTGATCTGGAGGGTCGTCTAGCCGAGACGACGCCACGGCCGGCGGTCAGGCGGTGTCCGCCGCATCCTCCAGCGCCTGGATGTCGATCTTGCCCATCTGCTGCATGGCCAGCATCACGGCATGCGATCGTGCCGGGTCGGGATCGCCGAGCAGCTCGCCGAGCCGGTCAGGGATGATCTGCCAGCTCACCCCGAAGCGGTCCTTGAGCCAGCCACACTGTCCCTCCTCGCCGCCATCGGTGAGCCGCTCCCACAGACGATCGACCTCGGCCTGGTCCTTGCAGTGCACCGAGAACGAGACCGCCTCGGTGAATCCGAGCGCCGATCTGCCGTTGAGGCCAAGGAACTCCTGGCCGGCGATCGTGAAGTTCACCATCATCGCCTGACCGGCGGGACCGGGGCTGCCCTCAGGGAAGCGTGAGACGTGTGTCACCGCCGAGTCCTCGAACAACGAGACGTACAGGTTTGCTGCCTGCTCTGCCTGGTCTTCGAACCACAGACAGGGATTGATCTTCTGCATCCGGCTCTCCCTCGCTTGGGCGGCACGAGTCGGCGGTGAGGCTAGCCAACCCATCGCCGCCCCGGCCGACCTCGGGCAGCCGGCGTCGTCGACAGGTCACGTGCCGATGCGAGAGTGAGTCGACTCGAGCTCGAGCCATGGCCGGGCGGCCGATCCCGGGTGGGGTTGCTCGCGGCCGCATGGCGACAGTGAGCAGAGACTGGGGGCGACGTGCGTTGGATCGTCGTTGGGAGACCGCTGCCACCCGGTCGTCGACCGGCCGCCGGTGTCAGCGCCCGTCGCCCTTGGCGGAGCCGGTCACCATCGTGATCTCGCTGCCCTCGTCGAACTGGAACACGAGACAGCTGGCGACGCGGTCCCCGCGCTCCCACCCCTCCTGCGTCGGGGTGAAGGCATTGAGCCACCAGACGGAGTCGTCGTACCCGATGCCGACGTAGTCCTCGAACAAGGGGATGCACCGCTCGACCGCCATGTCGAAGAGGGGGTCCTCCCCAGGGAAGCTGTCGCCGGCGACCTTCACCGACCCGATCATCTCGAACTGGTGCGGCTCGTCGCACGGGACGGGGTCGATATCGTTGACGACTTCGCCCCCCGGGTCGTTGATGCAGGTCCCGGCATCGGCGTTGACAATGGAGGTGGCGTCATCGCCGAGGGCGGCGACGAGGACGGCGGCGCCAGCACCAAGCAGTACCACGAAGGCGGTTGCCACGATGGCCCTGCGGCTGGTGGTGCCTGGCCGCCGTGTCGGGGAGATCCCGTCACCTGGCCTGACAGGGCCGCCTGAGTGAGTCGGTGGCAGGGCAGGTTCGCCCATGGGCGTCACGGGGGCGGGGGTCCGGGGTGGCGCCACCGCCGCAGGAGTGGTGTGCAACGTCGCCGGCGCATCGCGCTCGTCACCGGTGTCGCGACGGGCAATCGACTCCCGCGCCTGGCGCAACAGATCGTCTGAGCTGAACCCGTCCCTACCCGACATCACGGTCCATCCGTACCGGCCGATGCGGCGTCGGGTCAGCTTTGCCCATATACGGGTATGGCGGCGCCGTTGATGACGCCAGACTGCGGGCTGGCGAGAAAGTCGACGACGCTTGCGATCTCGGCCGGCTTGGGCCAGCGCACATAGTCGGCATAGGGCAGGGCGGCCCTGGTGTCGTAGGTGTCGATCACGGCCGGCAGGATGACGTTGGCGGTGACAGACGTGTCGTCGAGCTCGTTGGCCAGGCTCCTAATGAGCGCAACCACACCCGCCTTGGCGACGTTGAATGCGGCTTGACCCGCCGGGGCGTCAACGGCGGCCCGACTCCCCATGGCGATGATCCTGCCCCACTCGGCTTCGAGGAGATGGGGGATGGCGGCCCGCGCCGTGTAGAAGGTGGAGCGGAGGTTCAGGTCGAGCATCCGGTCGAAGCGGACATCGTCGGTTTCGGCAAGGTCACGTCCTCCCGCCCAGCCGCCGACGAGGGCGCACACCACGTTGATGTGTCCAAAGGTCTCCGCTGTCTCTTTCATGAACCGGTTGACCGCCTCGGCATCGGTGCAGTCAACCCGGCGCAGCAGGAGCTGATCCTCGTCGATGTCGAGCCGCTTCTCCAGGGTGCGTGCCTCGTCTGGCACCAGGTACGTGACCGCCAGCTTGAAGCTGCGTCGCAGCAGTATTGGCACAAGCGATTGGCCGAGGGCGCCGGTGCCGCCGGTGACGACGGCGACCTGGGTTGTGTGCATACCGCAACGTTAGCGGCCGGCGCCGCCATCACCCTGGGGCGGGCGGCGGGTTTCTGCGACGGTCATGGGGTGAGTCGCTTGAACCGTTCCGCCATCGGGTACCCCACCGCCTCCCCGTCGGCCGTCGCCCACTCGCGGATGCGGCCGGCGAAGGCCATGCGCCTGTCCTCCCCGGCGTGGGCGTCGCCCATCGTTGTCTCGCCCTGCGACGAGTGGCACAACAGCGCAGCGATCTTGACCTCGATCATGTCGGCGACGGGTTCGGCATGGTCTGGCGTGTCTGCCGCCCACAGCAACACTGCACCAGGCCGGTGCGGAGTGAGCCCCTGTCCCGGGTAGAAGAGCGGATCGCGGGCCGCAACCAACCCGTCGAGCACCACCGTCCCCGTGGCCCGGTGATCCGGGTGGAGCTGGTAACGCAGCCACGGGTCGTGTGTCAGCAGCACGTCCGGCGTGGCGAGACGGATCTGGCGGCACATCTCCTCGCGCAACGCCATCGACACCTCGAGCTCGCCGTCTGGGTGGCCGAGATGGATGACGGTGGTGGCGCCGAGTGCGGCGGCGGCATCCGCCTGCTCGGTGCGGCGCCGGGCGGCGAGGTCGGTTGGCGCCACAGCTGGGTCCCAGGTGCCCTTCGAACCGTCTGTGACGATCACCATCGTCACCTGGCACCCGGCCGCCGCCCACTTCGCCAGGGTGCCGCCTGCACCGAACTCGATGTCGTCTGGGTGGGCGCCAACGGCGAGCGCACGCTGCGGGGTGGCGAGGGGAGGTGGTGCGTCGCCGAGGTCGGCGTACCGGTCGCGTGTCACCGTAACGAGACTAGGGGACGACGGGCGGGCGGCCGGTCGTGACCCGTTGCCGGGTCTCCCCAAGCCACTGGCCGGCCGCCAGCCGCATCGCCACCACGAGGTCGGCGACGGTGTCGAGGTCGAGCGCCAGCCCCGGGCGCACCAGGACCGTTGCCCGAGGGAGGCGGCGCAGGTGGCGATGGAAGCTGCCTGCCCCGTAGGAGAAGACGGCGGGACCGTGCGCCGCAACAAACGACGTGCCCCCGTCGTGGGAGGGGGAGAGCACCGGCCCGCTCGCCAACGCCGCCCATGCCGCCTCGAGGTCGCTAGGGGCGAGCATGGGCAGATCGGCGTGGAGCACGGCCCACGGCCGGCCGCCGGCGGCGGCAACCAGCGCCGCAGCCGCCCCGTCCAGCCCACCACCGGCCGGCTCCTCGACGACCGCCCAGCCGTGACGCACCGCCCAGGCGGCGACGCCGCGATCGGCGGTCACGACGGCGGGGTGGGCGCCGGTGGCGGCGACCGTCTCGAGGGTCCTGGTGGCGATCCGCCGACCGAGCCGGGAGCGGGCAGCCCTGTCGAGGGCAGGGGCGAGCCTGGCCTTGGCGACGCCGAATGGCTTGATCGGGACCCCGGTGAGCGGCAGTGTCACCGGCTCTCCGGATCGGCGAGGACCTCGGTGAGGGTGAGCTGAGGGAGGGGGAGGGCGTCATCCCACTCGGCGACTTGGATGAGCAGACCGTGGGCGCTCCTGGGGTGGACGAACGCCTCCTTCCACCCGGGGTCGGTCGTGTTCTCGCCAACGACCTCGTACCCCAGCGTGCGCACCGCCGCCACCGTCCGCTCCAGGTCGTGCACCTTGAACGTGACATGGTGAGGACCCTCGCCGTTGCTGGCGAGGAAGCGAACGAGGAAATTGTTGCGATCGTCAGGACGGAGCGGCTGGATCAGCTCGATCCTCGGCCCTGCCGCAAGCTCGAACTGCATCCAGCGGAACCCCATGGTCGGATGGTGACCTCCGCTGTGGTATCTGGCCCCGAGTAGGCCGAGCAGCGGCAGCGTCGCAGCCACGTCATCGACCGCCAGGGCCAGGTGGTCGAAGCGCTCCACGAGACCGGAAAGCTCGGCGGGGAGCGTCAGCGCATCGTCGGGAACCTCGGTGTGCATCGCCGGCGGAGCCTACCGCGGGCCGGGCCGACCGGCGCACGGTCTAGGGTGCCGGGTCGCAGCGCCGGTTCGCCACCGACGTCATGCCCGCCTTCCGCTGACCCTGACCGGCGGCCCGCACCCTGGCGCCCTCCCGACGGGACCGATGGCACGCCTGGCCGGATCGCACCCCGGTAAGCTCGCCGCCGTGAAGCGCAAGACCAAGATCATCGCCACCCTCGGTCCTGCGGTTGCGTCCTACGAGGCGGTCCGGGAGCTGGTGGCGGCCGGGATGAACGTTGCCAGGCTCAACTTCTCGCATGGCAACCACGACGTTCACGAGCGGTACTTCAGCTGGGTGCGGCGTGCCGGTGAGGACCTCGAGGAGGCGGTGGCGGTTCTCCAGGACATCCAGGGCCCCCGGATCCGGGTCGGGACGTTCCCAGGCGGTGTGGTCGAGCTTCAGCCGGGCGATGACGTCGTCCTTGTCCCAGGGGAGGGCGAGGGGTCGGCGGCACGTATCCACATCGGGCATCTCGAGGACGCCGATCTCGTTGGCGGCGCCCCCATCATGATGGCGGACGGGATGGTGGCGCTCGAGGTGGTCAGCCGCCGCGGCTCCGACGTCGTCGCCCGTGTCATCCACGGCGGCGAGTTGCGCGACCACAAGGGGGTCGCCTTCCCCGGCACTCCGATCCGCATCCCCGCGGTGACCGACAAGGACGAGCTCGATCTCGCCTTCGGTGCGGCCCTGGGTGTCGACCTCATTGCTGCTTCGTTCGTGGCGTCGGGGGCGGACATCCGCCGCATCCGCCAGCTCACCCCCGGCACCCCGGTGATCGCCAAGATCGAGAGTGCCGTCGGCTACGGCAACCTCGACGACATCCTCGAGGAGGCGCACGGCACGATGGTCGCCAGAGGCGATCTCGGCGTCGAGCTGTCGATGGAGAGCGTGCCGCGAGCGCAGAAGGACATTCTGGCCCGCACCAACGCCAGGGCGCGGGTGTCGATCACGGCGACCGAGATGCTCGAGTCGATGACGCACTCGCCCCGCCCGACGAGGGCCGAGGTCACCGACGTGTCGAGCGCCGTCCTCGACGGGTCGGACGCCGTGATGCTCTCGGCGGAAACGGCGGTCGGCGAGTATGCGGTGCGCGCCGTCATGATGATGGATCGCATCTGCCGCGAGGCGGAGCTGAGCCCGGACTACCGGAGGGGCCCCGAGATCCACTTCCTCGAGGACCGGGCCCGCTTTGCCTCCGCCACCGCCCAGGCGTGTGTCGACGCCGCGGCAAACCTGGGGCTTGGTGCGATCGTCGCCTTCACCGAGTCGGGCTCCACCGCAAGACTCATCTCGAAGTACCGGCCCCGGGCCGACATCTTCGCCTACACGCCGCACGAGCGCACCTACCGGCGGATGGCCCTGTACGCAGGCGTGACCCCACTGCCGTTCCACCCGGTCGACTCCACCGACGAGATGATCGCCTACGCCGAGCACAACCTGCTCAACTCGGGGATCGTCAAGCCGGGGGACGGTGTTGTGCTCGCCGCCGGCATCCCACCCAACCAGAGTGCGTCGACCAACCTGATGAAGCTCCACTCGATCGGATCCGGCACGATCGGGGTCCCGAAGGGCGACTGATCGAGGGCGACGCCTCGAGCGTCAGATGCTTGCGACGAGCATTCCGACAGGCCCTACCATGCCGGCGGCGCCACGCCGGTGAGGAGGTACGACAGCCATGGGCCAGCCCATCCAGGTCGCGGCAACCCGATTCGACAACGTGCTGCTGCTCGGTACCGATCGCACCCTGTCTGGTCAGGACGGCATCGGCTTTGCCTCGGCCCAGGACGCGGAGTCGTCCGGCGGCTACCCGGGTCTCCTCGCCTCCAGGTTGTTCGCCGCCGATCCGGCCGTCGACCACGTGTTTGTCGCCGGCAACAACGTCGTGGTGGGACGCACGGCGCCTTGGGGCGACGAAGAGGCCGATGCGGCGACACGGGTCGTCGCCGACCTGTTTGTCCACTACCCGGAGGCGACGGCTGGCTGAACCCCGTCGCTAGGGGACGGTGGGGGAGGGAGGGACGGTGGTGGTGGTGGGCGGCGGCTCGATGTAAACGCCGACGAGCACCGTAACCACTGTTCCCGGGTCGACCAGCGTCCCCGCTCCAGGGCTCTGCGACTGGACCAGCCCGGCCTGGGAGGGGTCAGCGACATCCACCGTGCCGCCTTCCTCGATCACGATCCCGGCGTCGCTCAGCGTTGCTGCGGCGGTGTCGAGGCTGAGACCGATGACGCTTGGGACGGCGATCGGGCAGGCCACGGTTGCGTCCGGCATCTCGCAGGGATGCACCCTGATCCGGATCGGGGCAGCGAGGTACCTGTGGGTCCATGTCTCGGTGGTCTGCGACCCATCAAGCTGCGTCATGATCCGGCTGACGTCAACGGTGAAGCCCTGCCAGCCGTTGGAGTCTACGATCTCGACGCCGGGGGCCACCCCGCTGTCAGGCTCGTACACCGTCTCGGGATCGGTGAAGTTGTAGCGATCGGAGGTCTGGGACTCACAGTCGCGGCCCCCGTTGTTGCCAAAGAACTTCACGGTGATCGACGACGACGAGTACGAGGTGTCGATGATGACGAGGGCGTCTGAGTCGTTGCGGAACACAACGTCGGGGTTTGGCCACGAGATCGTGGCCTCGCGACCGAGCGGATAGCGGGTGAAGTAGTACGAGTGGGGTTGGTGCTCGACGTCTTCGTAGCAGCCGAAGAACACGGCGTTGTAGAAGGTGGTGGCGAACTGACTGACCCCGCCGCCGATGTCGTCGACGAAGTCGCCGCCGAGGATCATCGGCGCCAGCACGTATCCCTTGTCCTCGGTGCGCTTGCCGACGTGGTCGTTGAGCGAGAACGTCTCCCCAGGCCACACGATGGCACCGTCTACCGCGTCTGCGATGGTGTGGATGTTGGTGACCCTCGCCTCACCGGGGGCATACTCGGTGGTGAAGGCCGACACCCGGTGGATGGGCGCCATCGCGCTGGCGTCCTCTGTGGTGAAGTTGGCCTCCTCGCCCTGGGCGAACGGGAACTCGCCCTCGTCAGCGCCGGTCCCGATCTCCCGGAGGCGCGCCGCCACCAGCCCGGCGTCGAGCAGCGTGGCCCGCCGTGACGGGCGCAGGTCGACGCTCTCGTCGTCGAGGATCACGAAGCGGGCGTCCTGCGCCGGGCGCTCGATGGCTCTGCGGTGCTGCTCGAGCACGGTCATGAGCGCCTCAGGGTCGAAATCGACGGCGATCTCGGCTGCCGACCCTTCGACGACACGAGACCGCAGCGCTCCGAGCAGCACATCGGTTGAGAACGTCACCTCGACCTCAGGGTCTTCGGCCCTCAGGGTGATCGGCCCGTCGGCGAGCGACCGGGCCACCAGCACGGCGGCGTCCACGTCGCGGTTGGTGACCTGCGGCACGATGTCGGCGGTGGGCAGGGTGACGCTCGTGCGTTGCAGCGTGGAGAGCTGCGCCCTGACGAGCGGGATCGCCGCGGGGCGATCGACCCCCCGTCCCGCCTGGGGGTAGTCCGGCTCGATCACGCCATCGACGACGGCGATCCCCCCCTCGTGGGGCGGGATGCCGATCGCCGCCGCCTCCCACGAGGTGAACCGTGCACCCAGAGCCTCCTCGTCGATCGTGAAGGTGACGGGGACGTCGATCGTCGAGCGGAAGGAGCGCACCCACGCCGCAAACTGGTCGAGGAACCCGCCCCCTGTCCGCACCTGCATGGCGGCGGCGACGGCGCTCCTCTCGTCGAGCCCGAGGTCGACGCTACGAGCATCGAGCTGGAAGGCGGTTCTGGCAAGGACGAACTCGGCCGGTGTTTGTCGCAGTGCCCGCTCGTGTTTGCGGAGCCGGGCGATGGCATCGTCCTCGCTCAACCCCCCGATGGGAACCCCGGCAGCCGAGACGTTGGGGGCGATCTCTCCGCTGTTGAGGGCGCGGGCAAGGGCGAAGACGAGGATGGGGAGCACGATCATGGCGGCAATGATGGCCCCGGTGACCGCAAGGCTGAAGTGACGGTTCATCGACATGGCGCGCTGGGGAGGTTGCTGGCCCGGCGCAGAGTGTACCGCCGTCACCGGCCGGGGATGTTTCATGCCGCGGCGGGTCACACCATCCAACCTGCGGTCACTGCGGTGATCGATTTATGCTCCCACCGCCATGCTCGACCTCACTCAGATCTACGTGTTTGTTCTGGCCGGCTTCGTCGGCTACCAGGTGATCACCCGGGTGCCGCCCCTGTTGCACACCCCGCTGATGGCGGCAACCAACGCCATCAGCGGCATCTCCCTGGTGGGATCGCTCGTTGTGGCCGGCTCAGGCAACTCCCGGCTCGCCACCGTCCTCGGTGTGGTGGCGGTGACCTGTGCGATGGCCAACGTCGTTGGCGGCTTTCTCATCACCGACAGGATGCTCAAGATGTTCCGGCGGGCGGATCAGCCGAAGTGAGCCGTGACGTCGTCACCGAGCTCACCTATCTGGCCGCCTCAGTTCTCTTCATCATCGCCCTCCGGTCGCTGACCAAGCCTGACAAGGCCCGGCGGGGGATCCAGCAGGCGATGGTCGGCATGCTGCTCGCCGTGATCGGGACGCTGCTGAAGCAGGAGATCATCGACTACCAGTGGGTGGGGGTCGGTCTCGTCATCGGGTCGGTCATCGGCTACCCGCTCGGAATGTTCGTGCCCATGACCGCCATGCCACAGCGGATCGCCTTCTCGCACATGTTCGGGGCGTTGGCGGCGACCCTGGTCGGCATAGTCGAGTACACCCATGCGATCGACTCCGGTGAGGGTCTCACCGAGTTCCGCATGGGTGCGCTCGGGTTCGAGGTGCTGTTTGGCGCCCTCACCGTCACCGGATCGTTCATCGCCTTTGGCAAGCTCCAGGGGTTCATCACAGGTAGACCCGTCACCTATCCCGGGCAGAACCTGGGCAACGCCGTGCTGTTCGGCTCTGCGGTTGTTGCATTCGTCTGGCTGATGATCGACCCGACCCAGAGCACCGTTTTCTGGGTGATGGCGGCCCTGGCGTTCATGATCGGCGTGCTCCTGGTCGTCCCCATCGGCGGAGCAGATATGCCGGTTGTCATCTCGTTGATGAACTCCTACGCCGGGTTGGCCGCTTCGGCCACGGGGTTCGCCATCGACAACACGCTGCTGATCATCGCTGGCGCCCTCGACGGCGCCTCTGGTTTCATCCTCTCCATCGTGATGTCGAAGGCGATGAACCGGTCGTTCGCCAACGTGTTGTTCGGCGCATTCGGCACAGGGAGCGCACCGACCTCTTCCAGGACCGTAGAGGGGCTCACGGTCAAGGAGGTCACGGTCGAGGACGCCGCCCTCCGTCTCGCCTATGCCGGCTTGGTCATCTTCGTCCCGGGGTACGGCATGGCCGTCTCCCAGGCCCAGCACCAGGTGCGGGAGGTTGCCGACCTGATCGAAGCCAACGGGGGGGAGGTGCGGTATGCCATCCACCCCGTTGCCGGTCGCATGCCGGGGCACATGAACGTGCTGCTCGCCGAGGCCAACATCGCATACGACAAGCTGTACGACCTCGAGGACATCAATCCAACATTCGAGCGGGCAGACGCGGCGGTGGTGATCGGTGCCAACGACGTCGTCAACCCGGCGGCCCGCACCGACGAGTCGAGCCCGATATACGGGATGCCGATCCTCGACGTGGATCGCGCCAAGTCTGTGATCGTGCTGAAGCGGAGCATGGCAACGGGGTTCGCCGGCATCGAGAACGACCTGTTCCATGCCGACAACACCTGGATGCTCTTTGGCGACGCCAAGACGACGCTCACCAAGTTGGTGGCCGAGATGAAGGCGGTGTGACCGGGGTCCGGATCGCTCAACCACCTGCCATACTTGCCGGCCGATGCGCACCCTGCTCGCCATCCACGCCCATCCAGACGACGAGAGCTCGAAGGGCGCCGCCACGGTCGCCAGATACGCCGCCGACGGGGTGCGCTGCGTGCTGGTGACGGCGACCGGCGGCGAGGCAGGCGACATCCTCAACCCGGCCATGGACACACCAGAGGTGCGGGAGCGCCTTGCCGAGCTGCGCCGAGACGAGCTGTACGAGGCGGCGCACATCATCGGCTACGCCGAGGTCGTCGAGCTGGGTTACCGGGACTCGGGGATGCCGGGCAGCGAGGCGAACACCCACCCCGCCGCCCTCACCAATGCCTCCCACGACGAGGTGCTTGGCCGGTTGGTGGCGTTGGTGCGCACCCACCGGCCGGACGTCGTCCTCGGCTACGACGCCCACGAGCGCTACCCGCACCCCGATCATCTCGCCGTTCACCGGCTCTCGCTCGATCTCTTCGCCGCCGCCGCCGACCCGGGGCGCTTCCCGGAAGCGGGCGAGCCGTGGACGGTGTCGCGCCTGTTCGCTCCTGTGTTCACCATTCGGTCGATACGAGCGCTCCACAACGCCACAATCGATCGCGGTCTCGAGTCGCCGTTCGATCGGTGGATCGGCACATTCGACGGCGCAAGCGACGACGGCAAGGTGCTTGTCTCCGTCGATGTGACCGAAACGATCGAGCGTGGCCGCGATGCGTTGCGGGCGCACCGCACCCAGATCGACCCCGACGGCTTCTGGTTCCGGATCCCCACCGAGTTGGTCACAGACGTGTATCCGTTCGAGGACTTCGAGCTGCTGTGCAGCACCGCCCCGCTGCCAGCCGGCGCCGCCGATCTGTTCGCCGGGCTGTGAGGCGCCGGCCGGCTGGTGTGGTGTAATCGGCCCATGGGTTCGTTGCCGGCGGAGGACACGGTACGGCTGAAGCGTCTCGCTGAACTGCTCGACGAGGCGTCCCTGCCCGACCGTGCCAGCGACGAGGTGCGCCGCGAGGTCATCCGCGCCGTGAAGGGCTACCTCCTGCCACGGCTGGAGCGACCGGATGGCCCGCTGGTCGTTGCCATGGCCGGTCCAGGGGGTGCGGGGAAGTCGCACCTGGTCAACCGGCTGACCGGAGCGGCGCACGCAATCGAAGGCGCCGTCCGACCGACGACAACGACACCGACGATGGTCGTGCCTGCGGCGCTCGACCGCACGGCGTGGGCGGACGTCGAGCGCCGTCTGCGGGCGGCGGGTCCCGCCATCCGTGTCCGCCAGGATCATGGCGACACGAGCGGCGGGGTGGTGCTCGTCGATCTCCCCGCCGGCAACGAACCGGCCACGCTGCGCACCCTGGCGCTCGCCGATCTCGTCGTGCTCGTGGTGACCCCCGAGCGGTACGCCGATGACGCTCCATGGACGCTGCTTGCCCGGCTACGGAGGGCCGGCATCCCGGTGTGGATCGCCCTCAACCGCACAAGCGGCCCTGGGGACGAGGTCATCGCCGACCTGATGAGACGGCTCACGGAAGCAGGCCACCACCTCCCTGTCTTCGCCGTCGCCGAAGGGACAGGCGGCGAGCTGGGTGGTCTCGATACGGCGATCAGCGCCCTCGACGGTTCGGCAAGGGACGTGTTGCTGGCGCAGGGTGTGACCGGGCGGACGACAGGCGTGTTCGCAACGGCAGAGCGCCTCGTCGAGCCGCTCCAGGCGGTGCATCGTTCCGGCACGGACCTCGCCGCCGCCGCCGAGACCGAGCACGATCGCACCGCAGACGCCGTCCGCACACTCGTCGCACCCGACCAGCTCGCCGGATGGGCTCCGGGAACCGCCTGGCCGGTCGTCGCCGATCGGCTCGCCGCCGCAGTCACCAGGCGTGTCGGCATCGCCGCAGGGCGCACCGCCGCCGCCTGGTCCGGTATCGAAGGTGGTCCGCAGCTTCTCGATGGAGCCGGGCAGACGCTGTGGCGTCACGCCCCGGGAGCGGCGGCAGACGCCAGCATGTACCTCCTTGGCTGGGAGGTCGACGTGGCGAGGATCATCGGGGAGCGATCGCGCCGGTCGCTGGCGCCGGCCAGGGCACGCCAGGTCACCGAGGTGGTGATGCGGCGGGCGCTCGGTGACACGACAAGGGTGCCGTGGCGGGTGCGGCGCCGGCTGAAGGGAGGCATCGAGCCTGCGGCGGAGGAAGCGGCGCAGCTCCTCGGCACCATGGCCGTCGCCATCGTCGGGAACGACCTTGAGCGCTTCTTGTCGCGGCTCAGCCCTCATCCCAGTGAGGAGATCATCGGCGAGCTCGTCGCCATCACGGGGCACGGTGTTGTCGATGCGTGACCTCCTCGCGGTGTACGACGCCTTCGATCTCATGGTCGGGACGGGCGACGGGGTGACCGCGCCTGACAATCTCATCGAGGCGCGGGCCGCCATCGACATCCTGCGCCGCCGTGGTGCTGCGGCAGGCGCCACCCTCGTGGTGGCGCTGGCCGGTGGCACAGGCACAGGGAAGTCGAGCCTGCTCAACGCCATCGCCGGAGAGGAGCTGGCCTCGGTCAGCCGGTTGCGCCCCCACACCGACAGCGCTATGGCGTATGTCCCGACAGATGCGGACACGAGTGTCGGCGTGCTGCTCTCCGAGCTGGGGGTGACCGAGCTGCGCCGGGACTCCCGGATCCCCGGTGTCGCCCTTGTCGACCTACCCGACATGGATTCTGTTGCTCACGAGCACCGCCGCCTCGTCGAGCGGCTGATCGCCAGCGTCGACGCCGTGCTCTGGGTTCTCGACCCGGAGAAGTATCACGATGCGATCCTCCATGACGAGTTTCTCCGCCCCCTCGCCCGCCACGCCGACCAGTCGGCGTTTGTGCTCAACAAGATCGACCGCCTCGGCGACGAGGAGCTGTCAGGTGTCGTCGCCAGCGCCACCAGCGCCCTTGTGGCGGGTGGGTACGCCGACCCTGCGCTCTTCGCTGTGGCGGCGCGACCGGCGGCGGGGCCACCGGTGGCGATCGGGCCGCTGCTGGCGTTCCTCGGGCACCGGCTCGACCGCAAGCGGGTCGCCTACGGCAAGCTGCTCACCGACATCGCCACCGCCGCCCGCACGCTGGGTGTCTCGGCGGGGGTGTGGCGTGGCACCGGTGCCGGGTTGGCGGAACGCTGGCCGGCGACCCGCGAGTCGGTGCTCGAGGCGCTGGAGGCGGAGGGCGATGCGGCGTCTGACGATGCGCTGTGCCGCGTCCAGGACCTGGTGGCCGCCACCGCTGCAGAGCTCGGGGGTCACCTGGCGGATGGGTTGCGGGGGCTGCTGGGAAGCGAGGAGGTCGAGGACGTGCTGGCGGTGGCGCAGCGGGCGGTAGCAGCCGGTGATGTGACCTCCGCCCGCATCGAGATGGATGGGCGGATCGGGGACGTGATGAGCGACCTGGTGGCGAGACGTAGCCGCTTCGCCGCCATGGTCGCCCTCACCCACATCGGGGTGCGTCAGGTCGGCCACCGGTACGGGGTGAGCGTACGGTGATGCTCCTCGGCGTCTCACCGCCGGTGCGCGAAGGTCTCATCCAGACCGGGGTCGTCGTTGCCGTCCTTCTCCTGACCGCGCTTGTCATCAGCCGTCTCGGGCACCGCGTCACCGACCGGCTGGTGGCCAGGGCGGCCGCGGAGGGCGGGGTGCATGGCGCCGAGCGGTCCCAACGGATCCGCACCCTGTGGGTCGTCGGCCGCGCCTTCGTGCTCATCGTGTTGGCGGTGGCGCTCATCCTGCTGCTGCTCGACGTGTGGGGAGTGCCCATCGGACCCTTCCTCGCCGTCGGGTCCGTGCTCGGCGTCGCCCTCGGTCTGGGCGCCCAGGGTCTGGTGAGGGATGTGATCGCCGGGTTCTTCATCATCGCCGAGGACCAGTACGGGATCGACGACGTTGTGCGTATCGGCGGGGTGGAGGGGAAGGTCGAGTCCATCCGGTTGCGGACCACCGTGTTGCGCGACGTAGACGGGAGCGTCCACCACGTGCCAAACGGTCAGGTGACGGTCGCCTCCAACCTCACCCAGGAGTTCAGCCAGGTGGTGGTCGACGTACCGGTGTCCCCGCAGACGGACGTAGACGAGGCGAGCGCGATCCTCACCGACGTGGTGGACGGCTTTGCGGCCGACCCGCAGTGGGCGGCGGTCTTCCTCGATCCGCCGGAGGTCCTCGGTGTCGAGCGCTTCGAGGAGTCGGCGACCGTCATCAGGGTTGTGTTCCGGGTCGCCCCCGCCTTTCGCCTGACCGCCAGGCGCGAGTTCCTGCGCCGGCTCAGGAAACGGTTCGACGCCGAAGGGGTCAGCCTGCCGTGATGCCGCGTCCCCTCAACCGTCTGACGCTGCGGTGTCGGGGACGAGGATGCGAAGACCGTCCGGCACCGGGGTGACCTCGAGCCAGTCGGCGGAGCCGAGCAGCTCTCCGTCTGCCTGGAAGCGGCTTGCGGGGTCGGCCTCGACGATGAGCTTGGCCGGGTTGCGCCACACATGGATACCTTCGATGTTGGTCAGCGGGCGCCTTGTGCTCGCCTTCGCTAGCACGGCTATGGCGCGGGGCATCGCCAGCGACTCGACGGCAAGGACGGTGAGTCCAGGGCCAGGGGTCGGGGAGAGCCGTAACGGCATCCTGCCGAAGTAGGTGTACGGGTCGTGGATCTGGACCATCACCGCAACGGCGTCGACGCGGTCGCCGTCGCAGTCGACCCGCAGGTTCGCCGACCGGGTGCGGACCCGTGACAGCAACGCCGCCGCCGCAGATCTGGCGTAGTGCACCGAGCCGAAGTAGTACTTCGATGCGGGGCGCTGCTCTGCGATGTGAACCATCTCGGCGTCGTAGCCGATACCTGCGGCGAACACGGCGAACTCGGAGCGGGCGCCGCCCATCGAGTCGGTGGCCAGGTGGGCGAGGGGCACAACGGTGGTGGCGGCAGTGGCGAGGGTCTGCGCCGCCTTGGCCCCTCTTGCCGGCAACCCGATGATGCGGGCCATCACGTTCGTGGTTCCGGCGGGGACGATGCCAAGCGCCGTCTTGGTCCGAGCGATGCCGTTGGCGACATGGTGCACCACGCCGTCGCCGCCCATCGCCGCCACAACGTCGACGCCGCCGGCCGCCGCCTCGGCGGCGAGCTGGCGGGCCTCGTCCGGGCCCGAGGGCCATGCGGTGGCTACCTCGAAGGCCGCCCCCAGCTCCTCGACCACCCGCCGGTACAGGGCTCCGGTGAACGCCGATGCCGATGGGTTGGCAACAAGCAGCAGGCGACGCATCTGGCGCAGGCTACCGCTCCGGTAGCGTGGAGGCATGCGGTACCGCAACCGGGAGGAGGCGGGCGACCTGCTCGCAGACGCCATCCGCACCGCCCAGCCCGATCTTGTCGCCGAGGGGGCGTTGGTGCTCGGGGTGCCGCGTGGCGGGGTGGTGGTGGCAGCGGCTGTGGCCCACCGGCTCGGTCTCCCGCTCGACGTGGCGCTGGCCCGCAAGCTCGGCGCCCCGCACAACCGGGAGCTGGCGATCGGGGCCATAGCCGAGGGCGGTGCGGTGTGGCTCAACCAGGACCTGCTCGCCCGGCTGCGTATCGATGGGGAGTGGGTGGAGAAGGCGGTCGTCCGCGAGGAGCTGGAGATCGCCCGCCGTGCCCGGCGCTACAGGCGTGGTCGGGACGCCGCGCCTGTCACCGGCCGCTCGCTGATCGTCGTCGACGACGGTGTGGCCACGGGCGCCACCCTGGCGTCTGTGCTGCAGGCGCTGCGAAGGCGGTACCCCAGCCGGCTGGTGTGCGCCGTCCCGGTGGCGCCACCGGACTCGGTGGCGATGCTTGCGGCTCACTGTGACGCCGTCGTGTGCCCCATGCAGCCGGCGTGGTTCGACGCCGTCGGCGCCTGGTACGACGACTTCACGCAGACGAGCGACACCGAGGTCGAGGCGCTGCTGACGGCTTCGTGAGCTGCGGCGGCGGCGGCGGTATCCTCACCATTGCTCACCCATCGCCGAGGAGACCACGTGCTGGAACCCTTCATCACGGAGCCGTACTCCGACTTCACCGATCCGGCCGTGGCCGCAGCATACGTCGAGGCGCTCCGCACCGTCAGACGCACGATGGGGGCCGCCGCGCCCGTCGTCATCGCAGGCGAGCCGGTGGTGACCGAGCGCAGCATCTCCTCGGTCAACCCGGCAAGACCCGAAGAGGTTGTCGGGGTGGCGGGCTGCGGCGATGCGGCGACTGCGGTTCGGGCGCTGGAGGCGGCCAGGGCGGCGTTCCCCCGCTGGGCGACAACACCCGCCGAGGAGCGAGCCGCCCTCATCCACCGCATCGGCGACGTGATGGCGAGCCACAAGCTGGAGCTGGCGGCGTTGATGACGCTCGAGGCAGGGAAGAACTTCGCCGAGTCTGAGGCCGATGTCGCCGAGGCGATCGACTTCTGCCGCTACTACGCCCATCAGGCGCTGCGCATGGCCGAGCCGGTGCCGGTACACGGGTTCCCCGGTGAGAGCAACGAGTCGTTTCTCATCCCCATCGGGGCCGGGGTGGCGATCCCGCCATGGAACTTCCCGGTCGCGATCCTCGTCGGGATGACGGTCGGACCTGTGGCGGCCGGCAACACCATCGTCCTCAAGCCCGCCTCCAACACCCCGGTGCTCGGCTCCCGCTTCATGGACTTCGTGGCCGAGGCCGGGCTCCCGCCAGGTGTCATCAACTTCGTGCCAGGGTCAGGGGCGGAGATCGGCGACACCCTTGTCGACCACCCGCACACCCGGTTTGTCAACTTCACCGGCTCCAAGGAGGTGGGGCTGCGCATCGCACAGCGAGTGGCGGCGGTCCAGCCCGGGCAGACGTGGCTGAAGCGGGCCTTCATGGAGATGGGCGGCAAGGATGGCATCATCGTTGACGAGACCGCCGATCTTGCTGCTGCCGCCGACGGCGTCGTACGCAGCGCCTTCGGTTTCCAGGGTCAGAAGTGCTCGGCGTGCAGCAGGCTGATCGCCGTCGACGCCATCCACGACGCCCTGCTCGACGAGGTCGTCGCCCGCACCGAGGCGCTCACGATCGGCTCGCCTGAGGCCAACCTCGCCGTCGGCCCTGTGATCTCCGCCGGCCAGCGGCGGTCCGTGCTCGAGGAGATCGATAGGGGCATGGGTGTGGGTCGGCTGGTGACGGGCGGCGCCCCGTGTGACATCGACGGGGGCTACTACATCGCTCCCACCGTCTTCGCCGGGGTCGACCCCCATGCCCGGCTCGCGCAGCACGAGATCTTCGGGCCGGTGCTCTCGGTGATCCGTGCTGCCGACTTCGACGATGCGCTCAGGATCGCCAACGACACCGAGTTTGGTCTTACCGGTGGGCTCTACTCGCAGGACGAGGGCAGGATCGACCGGGTGCGTCGCGACTTCCACGTCGGCAACCTGTACATCAACCGCAAGATCACGGGGGCCCTTGTCGGTGTCCAGCCATTCGGTGGCTTCAAGATGTCGGGGTCCAACTCAAAGGCGGGGGGACCCGACTACCTGCGGTTGTTCATGGAGATGAAGTCGGTTACCCGCCGTCTCCCATGAGGCGGCGGACCCGACCAGACGGCGGCGGACCCGCCGGCCGGGGTGTGGCTGACCCGCCAGACGGTGCAGCCGGGGTACGACCGGTCGGTGGGATAATCGGCGCACCCAGCCAGAGTCGAGTTCTCCATGGTCCGCCGCGTTGTCGCCGTTGTCTCCGTCGTGCTCGCCGTCGCCACGGCGAGCGGCTGCGGCTCCGTCGAGCCTGCAGCCGGTGGCGTTGTGCTGGGACCGGACACGGCCGAACCGACGACGACCGCGCTCGCCCCGGGCGCCGTCGCCACCCCCACCACGGTGACCGCAGGACCGGCGAGTTCGGGGGTCGTCCTGATCCCTGTCGGGGGCGCCCCGCTGTCCCTGGCTCCCGGGGAGACACCGTTCGTGCAGGCGCACCAAGGGATCGTGATGGGGTTCACCAGCCGCCTGGGCGGATGGCTCGAGGTGGTGACCACATGCAACGACATCGCCTGGGTCAATGAGAACGATGTCGACATCGTGCCCCGCTCCAACATCACCAAAACGCCGGGCCCCGGCTTCGACCTGGGCGGTGCCGTCATCGTCCTCGACCCCGGCCACGGCGACCGCGACTGGGGTGGCGTGGGACCAACCGGCCTTGCCGAGAAGCAGGTGAACCTCGACATCGCCGAGCGGGTCCGTGAGCTGATGAGCGCATCGCGAGCTGTCGACTGGACTACGGGAGCGATCACGACAGGCGAAGGGGTTCCCGCCTTCGGGCAGGTGTGGCTGACAAGGGACCGCAGCGGACCAAACGACGGTGACTTCGAGCTGGGTCTCGGCTTCCGCGCCGAGCTGGCCAACGCCGCGGGCGCCGACGTGTTCGTCGCCATCCACAACAACACGGTGCCCCGTACCCCCACCGACATCCCCGGCACCGAGGTGTACTACTCGATCGCCATCGAGGAGTCCGCCAGACTCGCCTCGCTCATCTATGAGGAGCTGCTCGTCAGCTTCTCCGGCTACGACGCCGACTGGCAGGGCGGCGAGCTGCTCGGGGCCAGGGCCAGGATCGACCCCGAGACCGGGGAGGACTACTACGGGCTGTTGCGGCGTGCCCAGATGCCCACCGTCATCGTCGAGGGCGTCTACATCGATCAGCCGGAGGAGGAGGCGCTCCTGGCGACCGAGCAGTTCCGCCAGTCATACGCCGAAGGGGTGTATAGGGGCATCGTCCGCTTCCTCACCACCAGCGAGATGGGCGGCGGGATCCGCGAGCCCGAGCTGTTCCCAGACGACGCCGGGACGGTGAACTCGGAGGCGTGCGTCATCCCGCCACAGCCGTGATCGCCAGGCTCGGGATCGTCGTCGCGGCGGTGGTGCTGGTGGCGACCGGCCTCATCGTGGCGTTGCGGGAGCCGGGCGGGACCATCGACGCCGCCCCGACCACGGCGTCTCCAACGACCACGACCGAAGCGGCGACCACGACCGTCCCGACCACCACCGTCACTACGCCGCCAACGACAACGACCACCACGACCACGCCCCCCCCACAGCCGGAGCCCATCCCCTCCTCACCGCTTCCGCCCTCGCCACCACCGGCGCCATCGCTACCGGATGCCTTCGACGGTGTCGGGGTTGTGGTCGCCGCCGCCGGTGGCGTCGATCTTGCCAGCGCACCGGGGGGAGAGCCATTCACCACGGCCAGGGAGGGGTTGGTGTTCGCCGGGCGGGGCATCAGCGTCGACCGGGAGTGGGTGAGGGTCTTCCACATGTGCGACGGGGTCGCCTGGGCCCGCACCGATCAGCTCGCCGCCCAGCTCCCCGCCTCAGACACCCCCGTCGGCGCCGGCTTCTCGTTTGCGGACGCCGTGCTGGTCATCGACCCTGGCCACGGGGGTCCAGGCAACATCGGGGGCGTCAGCCCGGACGGGCTCCTGTTGGAGAAGGAGGTCAATCTCCTGATCGCCAATCGGGTGCGGGATCTTCTGCGCAAGCCACACACGATCGATTGGGCGACGGGGGCGATCCTCGCCGGCGACACCATCCCGGCCGCCGGCACGGTCATCCTGACAAGGGTGGGGGCGGGGACGGCGGGCGACTACGAGGCGGGACTTGACTTCAGGGCGGCCGTCGCCAACGCCGCCAACGCCAACGCCATGGTGGCGATCCACAACAACGCCGGTTGGGAGATCGACACGCAGTTTCCCGGGAGCGACGTCTACTACCAGTCCCAGGCCTCGGTATACGAGCCCTCACGGCGGCTCGCCACCCTCCTGGTCGAGGAGTTCCGCCGCGGCTTCGCCGGCTTCGAGGCCGATTGGGTTGGCACCTTCCTGGTGGGGGCCAAGTCACGACTTAGCCCTCGCGACGGGGTCAGCCAGTACTACGGGGTGCTCAAGGCGGCGACGGTACCGACCGTGATCGCCGAGGGGGCGTACATCGCCAACCCGTCCGAGGCGACGCTGTTGCGCACCCCGGAGTTCCAGCACGCATACGCCGCCGCCGTGTACCGGGCGCTGGTGCGCTTCATCACAACAGACGAGCCGGGCGGCGCCCCGAGCTACGACCCAGAGGTGTGGGCGGGGGGGGCCGGACGGGGGGCGGCCCGTCCCGAGTGTGTCATCCCGACCCAGGGGAGCTGAGCCGGTTCAGAAGCTGCCGCCGAACTTGTAGCGGCTCACCACGGTCCCTGTGGCGGTCTGCAGGATCACGGTGTCGCCGCCGTTCGACCACACCGCATCGTCGGCACACCAATAGCGGTCGAGCCCCTCGTCTTCGCCGCACCCCGACCGGAGCCTCACGCCATCGCCCGGCGCCAGCACGGTGCCGTCTGGGAACCGGTAGCGGTGTTGCGACGACTCGTCGCGCACGATCCAGCCGCTGACATCAACCGCCTCGGCGCCATCGTTCCTGATGAGCACGAACTCATCTGCGGCGTAGTCGGGGTCGGCGCCAGGCGGGTCATAGTTGGCGTCCGTGACCGCCACCCCCTGGGCGGCCTCGCCACAGGCCGCGGGGTCCCACATCCCGAGCCGATCGATCCACGCCGCATTTTCGGCATCGACAAGCTGGGTTTCCTCCGAGGAGCCGGTCTGGATGGCCACCGCCGCCCCCTGCCGCACCAGCGCCCCGTTCACCCATGTGTCGCCGCTCCACACGTTGCGCAGCAGCCGCCCAAACTGGTCGATGTCGTCGTCTCCGGCCACGGGGACGAGCAGCACCTCGGCGCCGCCGACCAGCTCGCTCAGCATGTCGCGCGATGTGCCGCCGTGGCACTCGTCCGCCTCAGGGGCGTTGACACCGGCGAGCCGCACCTCGGTGCGCACCCCTGCGATGTCGACGGCGAGGGAGTCGCCGTCGAGCACGGTGAGGACCGTCGCCGGCTGCCCGTTGCCTGGAGTGGTGACGGCGGGAGGGGCGCCCGTCGTCGAGGCGACGGGGATCGTCGTCGCGGTCGGTGGTGCGAGGGTATCGGTCACGGCCCCATCGGAACAGCCGCCAAGGGCGACGGCGACCAGCCCACAGGCAAGCGAGATGCGACGCATCCGGCAACGCTAGTTGTGTGAAGTCGACCTGACGCGACGGACGCCTGGTTTCGTCACCACGGCGACAGCACATTGGGGAGGGGGCGCGGCCGGCGCCGAGCGGCAATGCGCCCCAGCCGCTTTACCCTCCTGGCTGACATCACGGAGGAGAGGGATGCGCATCCTCGTCGTCGAGGACGAGCCGGATCTGGCCAACGCCATCGCCGTCGGTCTGCGACGGGAGGGGTATGCGGTCGATGTTGCCGCGACCGGTGACGGGGCCGTCGAGAAGCTGGCGGTCACCACCTACGACCTGGTGTGTCTCGACCTCAACCTTCCCGACATGGATGGCCGCCAGATCTGCCGCCGCATCCGCGGCGGCGAGATGACAGGCGACGTGACGCCCCGGGTGTTGATGCTCACCGCACGGGACTCGCTCGAGGAGCGGGTCGCCGGGCTCGATGAGGGCGCAGACGACTACCTGGTCAAGCCGTTTGCGTTCCCCGAGTTGCTGGCCAGGCTGCGGGCCCTGGCCCGTCGCGACGTGGCGGCGGCGGGCGCCAGGCTCGAGGTGGGCAACCTCTCCCTCGACGCCGCCACCAGGGAGGCGTGGTACGCCAACCACGACCTCGATCTCACCGCCAAGGAGTTCGCCCTGCTGCGCTACTTCATGCTCCACGCCGGGGAGGTCTTGTCGGCGGAGCGTCTCCTCGAGCATGTGTGGGACGAGCACGCCGACCCGTTCACCAACACGGTGCGGGTCACGGTCAGCAACCTGCGGCGCAAGCTGCGCATGGTGGGGGCGGCGGCGCCGATCGACACCGTTGTCGGTTCCGGCTACCGGCTCGGTGTGGGCGCGCATGGGGAGGGTCGGGGGCCATGACGCTGCCGTCGTTCTTCCGCTCGATCCGGTTCCGGCTGGCGCTCACCTACTCGGTCGTTGTCTTCGGGCTCGTCCTTCTCGTGATCGGTGCGGTCAACTACGCCCTCTCCAAGTCGTTGAACGATCAGCCGGTGTCGCGAGAGATCCAGTTCACGACGTTGATCGATCGGTTTGGCCGCGAGCTCACCATCGCCGAGTCGACAACCATGATCGACTTCGAGCAGGCGGTGAACGAGCGGGCGCTCGAGAACCTGCGCCGCTACTCGCTGCTGGCCCTGGCCGGGCTGTTCCCCGTGTCCATCGCCGCCGGGTGGCTCATCGCCGACAGGGCGCTGCGCCCGATCGGTCGCATCACCGGCGTCGCCAAGGAGATCCAGGCCACCGACCTGTCGCGGCGCATCGACCTCGAGGGGCCGGACGACGAGCTCAAGGAGCTTGCCGACACCTTCGACGCCATGCTCGACCGGGTCGAGACCGGTGTGGAGAGCCAGCGCAGCTTCATCCAGGACACATCGCACGAGCTGCGCAACCCGCTCGCCGTCATGGCGGCCAATCTCGATGTCGTGCTCGCCGATCCGAACGCCACCGTCGACGAGCTGCGGGAGGTGGCGGCGCTGGTGCGTCGCACCGTCGACCGGGCGGCGAGGACGGTCGACGACCTGGTGGTGTTCGCCCGCAAGGACGTGCCCGAGTCGGTGCGGGAGGTTGTCTTGCTTCGCGACGTGGCAACCGAGGTGGTCGACGAGTTCCGCGGGCCGCTCGAGGAAGCGATGCTCGCCGTCACATGGATCGGCGAGGACGTAGCCGTGAGCGCCGAGCGGGCGGCCGTCAAGCGGGCGTTCGGCAACCTCGTCAACAATGCCGTCAGACTCACCAGGCGCGCCTCGGCGCTGCGCATCGGGACGGGGCGCAGCGGAGACTTCGCCTGGGTCGGCGTCGAGGACGAAGGTCCCGGCATCGACCCGCGAGACCACGAGGCGGTGTTCCAGCGCCACTGGAGCGCCGATGGCTCGAGCCTGCGCGCCGAGCCCCGCAGCGGGCTCGGGCTCGCCATTGCCCGCCAGGTCGCCCAGGCCCACGGCGGCGAGCTCACGCTGCGATCGGTGCGGGGGGCCGGTGCCGCCTTCGTGTTGTGGTTCCCGGTGTCGGCAGGCGCCGACCGCCTCGACGTCACCGAGGATGGCGTCCACCCCACGGTCGATCCCTTCGCCGACCCCGCCGGGTAGGGCCGCTTTACACCCGGTTTACGCGGCGGCGCATACCGTGTGCGCAGCCAGCCGCAGAGGAGCCAGGGTCATGACGCTCGACACCCAGCCAAAGATCACCACGGGACGGTCGTGGCGCGACCTCCCGGCCGAGCCGCCCTCCACCGACCACCTCGACCCGGTTCCCCCGGTCCATCTCAAAGCTGCCGTCGCGGTGGCCGGCGGCGACACGGTGACGCTTCCCCTCCCGGCGTCCCCTCCCGCCGCCACACTCGAGTCACCCGCAGGCCGCGGGTCCTCCAGCCCGTGGCCGTGGGTGATCGGTCTGGCGCTGCTGGTCGCCGCAGCTGCGGCGCTCTTTCTCTGGTCCCCATGGGCGGACGACACCTCCGGTCTGGCGGCGGTCGAGCCGGGAGACGTCCCCGGGCTCGCCGAGGACGCCCCTGAGCCGGTCGCCGCCGTGGCCGCCAAGCTCCTCCCCTCCGTCGTCCAGATCGAGCGCAACGGCGCAGAGGGCTCCGGCTTCGCCTACGCCGACGGCCGCATCCTCACCGCCGCCCACGTCGTCGCCGGCGCCCGTGAGGTGACCGTGCGCACCTCGGACGGGCTGGCGTTGCGGGGGCGGGTGCTCGGGGGCGACCCGGTGGCCGACATTGCGGTCGTCGAAGTGGACGGCGATGTGCCCCCGGCGACCCTCGCCATCGGCGATCCCCCCGAGGTGGGGCAGCTCGCCGTCGCCATCGGGAGCCCACTCGGGTTCTCGCAGTCGGTCACCTCAGGGATCGTGTCAGGGGTCGACCGCAGCCTCACCATCGGCGGGACCCGTCTCGAGGGGCTCATCCAGACCGACGCCCCCATCAACCAGGGCAACTCGGGTGGTCCGCTCGCCGATCGTCAGGGAAGGGTGATCGGTGTCAACGTCGCCATCGCCTCGTTCTCCGGCGGGAGCGACGGTGTCGGCTTCGCAGTCGGTATCGACGCCGCCGTCGAGATCGCCGACCGCTTCACCTCCGCCGCCCCCGAACCCGAGACGCTCGATCCCGGCTCCAGCCCCTTCCTCGACGATCCGGGTGCGCTGGTACCGCCGGAGCTGCGTGACCTGTTCGACGACTTCTTCGGCGGCACCGACCCCTTCTCGGGCCAAGACCCGCTCGGCGCCCTCCCCGACCTGCTCGACGAGCTGCTCGGCGAAGGGACCGACCTGCCGCCTGAGCTGCGTGACCTGCTCGACCTGTTGCTGGGAGAAGGATGATGACCGACGACCTGTCCAAGCGCTCGGCGCAACTCGAGCACGCCATGTTCGAGATGCGCCGGGTGATCGTCGGCCAGGATCGGGTGCTGGAGCGCTTGATGGTGGCCCTGCTCGCAGGGGGACACTGTCTGCTCGAAGGCGTCCCCGGTCTTGGCAAGACCCTCACGCTCTCGACGATGGCGCGGGTTCTCGGTGGCAGCTTCTCTCGCATCCAGTTCACCCCGGACCTGCTGCCGAGCGACATCACCGGCACCCGGATCTACCTCGCCTCGCAGGAGAAGTTCGACGTGGAGCCGGGCCCGGTCCTCGCCAACTTCGTGCTCGCAGACGAGATCAATCGCGCCCCGGCCAAGGTGCAGGCGGCGATGCTCGAGGTGATGGCGGAAAAGCAGGTGACCATCGGCGACCAGACGTTCACCGCCCCACAGCCCTTCCTGGTGATGGCGACGCAGAACCCGATCGAGTCGGAGGGCGTATACCCGCTGCCAGAGGCGCAACGGGACCGCTTCATGATGCGGGTCCCTGTCGGCTACCCGAGCGTCGACGAGGAGCGGGAGATCGTCCGCCGCATGGATGTCACCGCAGCCGCCGCCGACCCGATCCTCGACCCTGCAGACGTGCTCGGCATGCAGCAGGCCACCCGCAGCATCTTCGTCGACCAGAAGATGGTCGACTACGCCCTGCGCATCGTCACCGCCACCCGCCGCCCGACCGATCTCGGGATGCCCCAGCTCGAGGGTCTGCTCGAGTATGGGGCAAGCCCGCGGGCCAGCATCGCCCTGGTGCGGGGCGCAACCGCCATGGCGCTGCTGCGGGGTCGCAACTACGCCTTGCCCCAGGACGTCTACGAGATCGCATACGACGTGCTCAACCACAGGGTGGTGTTGTCCTACGAGGCGCTCGCCGATGGCGTCACCGTCGACGACGTCCTCGTCGAGCTGCTGTCAAAGATGCCGGCGCCGCGCCTCTCGGTGAGCGAGGCGCACGACACCGTCCACTGGGCGGAGCCGGTGCCGACCCGCACCGCCGCAGCCGCGGTGGCGCCGCCGGTCGCCGTCCCCAAAGGTGTCACCGGCCCGGATGCGCTCCCGCCGGTGCCGCCGCTCGCCGACGCACCGGCCGAGACCGGGGGGAGCGTCCCCGAGGAGCCGTCGGGGTCGCCGTGATCGACGCTGGACGGCAAGCCGCCCTCCGCGGTCTCGAGCTGATCGTGCTGCGACGCCTCGATGGCATCTTGCAGGGCGACTACCGGGGTCTGCTCCCCGGCCACGGGTTCGAACACGGGGAGGCGAGACCGTACCAGGCGGGCGACGACGTGCGCCGCATCGACTGGAACGTCACCGCTCGAACCAACGAGCCGCACGTCCGCGACACGATCGCCGACCGGGAGCTTGAGACCACCCTCATCGTCGACATGAGCGGCTCGATGTCGTTTGGGACGGTCCGTGAGGAGAAGCGGGACACGGCGCTGGCGGCGGCGGCCGCCGTCGGCTTCCTCGTCGCCCGGGGCGGGAACCGGGTCGGGGGGCTGGTCGCAGGTGGCGACCAGGTGACGACCGTGAGCGCCAGGAGTGGCAGGACCCATCTGATGGGTCTGCTCGCCAAGATGCACGCCGTTGGGCGCAACACCGGGCCTGCGGACCTGGCCGGTGTCCTCACCAGCGCCGAACGGCTGGCCAAGCGGCGCGGGTTCGTGGCGGTTGTGTCCGACTTCCTCGACGCCGGGCCGTGGCCGCCGGCGCTGCGTGGTCTCGCCTCGCATCACGACGTGCTTGCCATCGAGGTGCTCGACCCTCGGGAGCTGAGCCTCCCAGACGTCGGGGCAATCACGATGACCGACCCTGAGACGGGTCGCACCCGTCGGGTCGACACCCGGTCGGCTGCGATGAGGAGCCGGTATGCCGAGGCCGCGGTCGAGGAGCGCGAGCGCATTCGCAGACACATCCGCAGCACCGGCGCCGACCATCTCCGTCTGGGGACGGACCGCGACTGGGTGGCGGATCTGGTGCGTCACGTCCTGCTGCGCCGGGCCGGACAAACGACGGGACGTCGGCCGTGAAGTTCCTCGAACCGGGACGTCTCCTGCTCTTGATCGCCCCTGCGCTCGTCGCCGCCGCCTACGTGATCGCCCAACACCGCCGCCAGCGGTATGCGGTGCGCTTCACCAACCTCGAGCTGCTGGACAAGGTGGCCCCCGAGCGCCCGGGGTGGCGTCGTCACGTCCCCGCCGTCGCCCTGCTCGCCGGTCTCGTCATGCTCGCACTGGCCGTGGCCCGACCCGCCACCGCCGTCCAGGTGCCCCGTCAGGAGGCGACGGTCACGCTTGCCATCGACGTGTCGCTGTCGATGGAGGCCAGCGACGTTGCCCCAACCCGCATCGCCGCGGCCAGGGAGGCGGCCAACGCCTTTCTCGATCTTGCCCCAGAGGAGCTGCGCATCGGCATCGTCGCCTTTGCCGGAACGGCGACCCCTGTGCTCACCCCCACCATCGACCGCGAACTCGCCCGGCTTGCCATCGACCGGCTGACGCTCGGCGAGGGCACGGCGATCGGCGAGGGCATCTACGCCGCGGTGTCGCTGATGACCCTCGAGGCGGGCGGCGATGGGGAGCAGCCGGCGACCGGATCAGACGAGGGTTCCAACGACATGCCGGCGCAGGCCATCGTGGTGTTGTCCGATGGGGAGAGCACCATGGGACGCCCCGATCTGGAGGCGGCGCAGGCGGCGGCTGACGAGGGGATCCCGGTGTGGGCCATCTCCTTCGGCACCGGCAGTGGCGAGGTGGCGATCCAAGGTGAGCAGATCCCCGTGCCGGTCAACGAGGGGGCGTTGCGCGAGGTGGCGAGCGCCACCGGGGGTGAGTTCTTCCAGGCTGCCTCGGCATCCGAGCTGCAGTCGATCCTCGACGAGGTCGGGTTCCGCATCGGCGTCGAGGTGGAGGATCGCGAGATCACCGACTGGTTCGCCGGCGCCGGGCTCGTCCTCGCCCTGCTCGCCGCAGCCGGATCGCTGCTCTGGTTCTCCCGCCTGCCGTAGCCGTCGGCGGACGTGACGGGGGGTCGCCCGGCCCATTTGTCCCCGCTGAGGCGATTCCTGCGTAAGGCACCCGTTGCTGGTGTGTCTCACCTCCGTCGGCAGCGAACAAGCTTCGCAAGACGGCGGGCCGAGAAACAGGTTGGGGGCCCAGGTAGGGACCGGTGGTAGGACCGGTGGGCCTTGGTAGGAACAAACTGGCGGACTCGAGGGGGCTCCTGCGGGAGCCTCCTCCCGCGCCCGCCGAGATTTCTTCCGAGATGCGTGTAAGGAATCCGGCGAAGCTGTGTCTCACCTGGGTACGCCGCGGAGATTTCGCCGGATAGGCGGGCCAACCGGTAGGACGGCAGGGTCAGTAGCGGTGAGGGGGCCCCACGGGGCCCTCTCTCGCGTCGCACCGTGGTTCCGCGGTCTGTCGGCACCTATGAGCTACGCTCGGTGGCCTATGAGCCACCCGTGAGCTGGGACGCCGATGACGTTCTTGAGGACTCCTCGTACGACATCCGCGAGCGGTTTCGACCGGACCGGCACCTCCGGCTCGGGGTCCTCCTCGATCATCTCGTGCCGGCTCCAAGGAGTGGCGGATCGCCGGTGAGGTGCGCCACCCGGACGTGCTGGTGTGCGGTCACCCCACCACCGTCGATCATCGCTGGACCACCAGGCTCGGCCACACCTACACGACGAGCGGCCGCTCGCCATGACGGCCCGCCGAGCCCTAGAACTGTTCCCGCTCGGTGCTCCCCTCGAGGGCGAGCGTGCTCGCCGTGCCGCCGGAGACGATCGCGGCGATGTCGTCGAAGTATCCGGCGCCGACCTCCCGCTGGTGGCGGGTGGCGGTGTAGCCCTTGTCCTCCATGGCGAACTCGCCGTCCTGGAGACGTACGTATGCGGTCATGCCCTCGGCGGCGTATCCCCTTGCCAGCTCGAACATCGAGGCGTTGAGGGCGTGGAACCCGGCGAGCGTGATGAACTGGAACCGGTAGCCCATCGCCCCCAGCTCCTTCTGGAACGTGGCAATGGTGGCGTCGTCGAGGTGCTTCTTCCAGTTGAACGACGGAGAGCAGTTGTAGGCAAGCAGCTTGCCCGGGTACTCGGCGTGGATCGCCTCGGCGAACTGCGCCGCCTCAGCCAGGTCAGGCTTCGACGTCTCACACCAGATGAGGTCGGCGTATGGGGCGTAGACGAGCCCGCGGGCGATGGCGGCCTCCATGCCGTTGCGGACGTAGGAGAACCCCTCGGCCGACCGCTCTCCTGTGGCGAACCGGCGGTCGCGCTCGTCGATGTCGCTCGTCAGCAACGTGGCGGCCAGCGAGTCGGTGCGGGCGATGATGATCGTAGGGACTCCGGCAACGTCGGCGGCGAGCCTGGCCGCCTTCAGCGTCCTGACGTGCTGGTTGCTCGGGACGAGCACCTTGCCGCCCATGTGCCCGCACTTCTTCTCAGAGGCGAGTTGATCCTCGAGGTGGACGGCGGCGGCGCCGGCGGCGATGAAGGCCTTGGTGAGCTCGAACACGTTGAGCGCACCGCCGAACCCGGCCTCGGCGTCTGCGACGATCGGCAGCATGGCGTCGACCTCGACGTTGCCCTCGCCCCACTCGATCTCGTCGAGGCGCATCAGAGCGTTGTTGATCCTCCGCACCAGCTCGGGCGCCGAGTCGACCGGGTAGAGCGACTGGTCGGGGTAGACCTGCCCGGCGGAGTTGGCGTCACCGGCCACCTGCCACCCGGAGACGTAGATCGCCTTCAGACCCGCCTTGGCCATCTGGACCGCCTGGCCGCCGGTCATGGCCCCAAGGGCGTGCACGTAGTCCTCGGTGTCGAGCAACTTCCACAACCGCTCGGCGCCGAGGCGGGCCAGGGTGTGCTCGACGGTGAACGACCCCTGGAGCCGCACGACATCCTCGGCGCTGTGCTCCCTCCTCAACCCCTTCCAGCGGGGGTTGCTGTCCCAGTCCGCTTGTAGGGCGGCGATTCGGTCCTGTCGGTTCATGGGCGCCTCCTGGCGATGGTCGGTGTCGGGCTCGATGTCTCGTGGAATCGGTGCTCGGCGGGGTCTACTCGAGGTGCTCGTAGGCCGGCACGGTCAGGAACTCGGGGAAGTCGGGGGAGAGGGCGACCTCCTCGAAGAGACGCCCCGCCTCGGCGAACCGCCCGTTGTCAAAGACCTCGTCGCCAAGCTCCTCACGCATCCGGGCAAGCTCCTGCTCGGCGACGTGGCGGACGAGGTCTGGCCCCACCTTGGTCCCGTCCGGCAAGGTGGCCCCGTTGGTCACCCACTGCCACACCTGCGAGCGGCTGATCTCGGCTGTCGCCGCATCCTCCATGAGGTTGTAGATCGCCGCCGCCCCATTGCCCCGCAGCCAGGCGGCCATGTACTGGATGGCGACGTCGACGTTGGTGCGCACGCCGGTCTCGGTGATCTGCCCGCCGGCGACGTGCGTGTCGAGCAGATCGGCGGCGCTCACATCGACGTCGGGGCGCTTGACGTCCAGCTGGTTGGCGCGGTCGCCGAGCACGGTGTCAAACACCTCCGTGGCCAGCGGGACGAGACCGGGGTGGGCGACCCAGGTTCCGTCGTGGCCGCTGTGCGACTCGCGCTCCTTGTCCTCGCGCACCTTGGCAAAGGCAAGACGGTTCACCTCGTCGTCCCGGCTGGGGATGAAGGCCGCCATGCCCCCCATGGCGAAGGCCCCGCGCCGGTGACACGTCTTGATCAGCAGGTCGGTGTATGCCTTCATCATGGGGACGCCCATCGTGATCTGGACCCGGTCGGGGAGCAGCTTGTCCGGATGATTCCTGAACTTCTTGATCATCGAGAAGATGTAGTCCCAGCGCCCGGCGTTCAGTCCGGCCGAGTGGTCACGCAGCTCGTAGAGGATCTCGTCCATCTCGAAGGCGGCCAGGATCGTCTCGATGAGCACCGTGGCCCGGACCGAGCCGTAGGGGATCCCCAGCCTGGCCTGGGCATGCACAAACACTTCGTTCCACAACCGCGCCTCGAGGTGGCTCTCGAGCTTGGGGAGGTAGAAGTACGGGCCGCTGCCCCTGGCCAGCAGCTCGGCGGCGTTGTGGAAGAAGAAGAGCCCGAAGTCCATGAGCGATCCAGACATGGGCTCGCCGTCGACAAGGATGTGGCGTTCGGCAAGGTGCCAGCCGCGGGGCCGCACCACAAGGGTCGCCGTGCGGTCGGCCAGCCGGTACTGCTTCCCCTCAGGGCTGACCAGCTCGATCTGGCGCCGCACCGCATCCTTCAGGTTGATCTGACCGTCGACCATGTTGAACCAGGTGGGGGAGTTGGCGTCCTCGAAGTCCGCCATGAACACCCTGGCCCCTGAGTTGAGGGCGTTGATGACCATCTTGCGGTCGGTGGGCCCCGTGATCTCGACCCGCCGGTCGAGGAGATCGGCGGGAGGTGGCGCCACCCGCCAGTCGCCGCTGCGGATGTGCCCCGTCTCGGGGAGGAAGTCGGGCATCTCGCCATCGTCGATCCGCCGCTGCCGCCGGTGCCGAGCGGCGAGCAGCTCCGTGCGGCGCGGGTTGAAGCGGCGGTGGAGATCGGCGACGAAGTCCACCGCAGCGTCGGTGAGGACCTCGTCGAACCGCGGTCCCATCGTTCCGGTTATCTGGATGTCGGTCGGCATCTCGGCTCCACGGTCGCAGCTGGCACTTGTCAAGCCTTGTGAATGTGTGGCAGACTTGCAAGTCCAGACCCGGTGAACATCAGAAGAAGTTGCACAACAGCGAGAATGGATTGATCTTTCAATGACGGTGCGTACGGTCGACCCCGTGGTGCTTGGGTACCGCATCCGCCACTACCGCAGGGAGAGGGGTCTCACCCTCGACGAGCTTGGCGAGAAGGTGGGCAAGACAGCGCCTTACCTGTCGATGCTGGAGAACGGCAAGCGTGAACCCCGACTCGGGCTGATCAACGCACTGGCCGGCGCCCTCGATGTGGCCGCGAGCGAGCTTCTCCGCCCCGAGGCCCCCAGCCGGCGCGCCGAGCTGGAGATCGCCCTCGAGCGGGCCCAGGAGGACCCGGTCTACCGGGAACTGGGGCTTGCCCACTTCCACCCGACGGCGAAGACGCCGGATGTGGTGCTCGAGCACATCGTCCGTCTCTACCGCGAGCTCAAGGGCCGGGCCCATCCCACCGTCGTCACCCGTGAGGAGGCCCGGATCGCCAACTCCGAGCTACGGGCGGAGATGCGCAGCCGGGGCAACTACTTCACCGAGATCGAGGCGGTCGCCAAGGACGTTGTGGCCGCCGCCGGGTATGCCGGCACGGGCGCCCTCACCGAGGGCGACATCCGCGGTCTAGCGGCCAGGTTCGGGTTCAGCCTGCACCGCTCGCAGCGAGTCCCGTCGTCCGTCCGCTCGGTGACCGATCTGCGCAATCGCCGCATCTACATCCCGCAGCGCGACTCGATGTCGACGCGGGGGGCAAGGTCGGTGGTGATGCAGACGCTCGGTCACTTTGCCCTCGACCACACCGAGCCTGCCGACTTCGCCCAGTTCCTCCGCCAGCGGGTCGAGGTCAACTACTTCGCCGGTGCGGTGCTGATGCCCGAGGTCGCCGTTGTCCCGACGCTGCACAGCGCCAAACGGGAGCGCGATCTCTCGATCGAGGACCTGCGCGACGCCTTCTATGTCTCCTACGAGATGGCCGCCCACCGCTTCACCAACCTGGCGAACGAACATCTCGGGCTGGCTGTCCACTTCGTGCGTTCGGACGAGCAAGGGATCATCTGGAAGGCGTACGAGAACAACGGCGTGCCCTTCCCGCGCAACTCGGTCGGCGCCATCGAGGGACAACGGCTGTGCCGGGAGTGGGGCACACGCCGGGCCTTCCACTCGGACGACAAGTTCTCGCTGCACTACCAGTACACAGACACCTCGGCCGGCACGTTCTGGTGCGGCACCCACGTCGACGCCGGTCTCGAGCCGCATGCGGCGATCACCGTTGGCGCCCGCTTCGACGACGCACAGTTCTTCCGCGGCAGGCAGACAAAGCGCCACTCGGTGTCGCGGTGCCCTGACCCGTCGTGTTGCCGGGAGCCGGGGGGTGAGCTGGCGCGTCAGTGGGATGGCTGGGTGTGGCCGTCTGTCCGCCCCAACAGCCACGTGCTGGCCGCCATGCCGGTCGAGACCATGCCAGGTGTCGACGTCATCGAGCTCTACGAGTTCCTCGACTCGCAGCTCCCGGAGTGATGTCGCCGGTCGGCGCAGCGCCGACGTTGGTCGGCTCGGGGAGGCGGCTGTCAGCTGAGGAACACCCCGTTGCGCACAACCATCTCGACCTCCCGCTCGAGAACATGCGAGGGGTACGCACCGATCGGCGCCTGTGGGGGTTCACTTCCCGTTGACAGCTCAGAGAGCCTTCTTGAGCACGTAGTCGCGCACCACGTGGGCGCCGAGGTCGTTGTCAGGCACGGCGAACACCCGGCCGTGGACGAGCTTGGCGAGCCGGTCGATGAACCGGACGAGCTGTGGGTCGTCCTCGAGCATGAAGATGTTCATCGTCACCCCGCCGCCGGCGAGCCGCCTGGCCTCACGTAGCGAACGGGTGATGGTCTCCGGTGCCGGCGGCCAGTTGAAGAACACCTGATCGCCGACGAGATGGGCGGTGGGCTCACCGTCGGTGACAAGGATGACCTGGCGGGCGCCGGCCGTCTCCTTGGCGAGCAGGCGGCCGGCGAGGAGAAAGGCGTGCTCGTAGTTGGTGCCGTACACCGGCTCCCACTCGACAGCCGCCAGATCGACCGGGCGCAGCACCCTGGCGTAGTCGGAGAAACCGACGATGTGGAGCCGGTCCTCCGGGTACTGGCCGGAGATGAGCGTGTGGAGGGCGAACGTCATCCGTCTGGCGTGCTCCCAATGACCGCGCATCGGCATCGAGCGGCTCATGTCGAGCAGCACGACCGTCGCTGTCGAGGTGCGCACCTCGGCCTCGGCGAGCATGAAGTCGTCCGGGGCGATCCGCAGCCGGCCCCTGGTGACGCCTTCCCGCATGACCGCATTGGCGACCGTGCCCTGCAGGTCGATCCTGAAGGGGTCGCCGAGCTGCCACGGCCGGCTCTGACCGGTCGGCTCACCGAAGCCACCGGCGTCGTGGATCTCGTGGCTGCCGGTGCGGTCGAGCTCGAGGCGCTCGAAGACGGTGGCGAGCGCCCGCTCGCCGAGCTTGCGGATCCCGCGGGGAGTGAGCTGGATGCGCCCCGCCTCCCTGGCGATCATCCCCGCCTCTTGGAGCAGCCGCTCGATCTCCTTGAGCGCCTCGATGTCTGCGGCGGCGGCGTCCCCCATCAACCTGGCGACGTCCCCTGTCGAGATGTCGTCGAGCGTGGCCCCCGGGTAGTCCTGCCGCATGCACGCCGCGAGGTTCTCGAGCCGGGAAAGCTCCTCGATCTCGGCAAGCGCTTCACCCATGCCAAGCGATCGGTCACCCTCGAGGGAGACGGCCCGGTCCCATGGCATCCCCGGTACCGCCTGGCGCAGGTTGGCGGTGAGCCGGCTCACCTCGAACGCAAGCCCCATGTCGCCCATCAACTCCTCGGCGAGACCCTGCAGCTGGCGTCGCTGCTCAGGTGAAAGCGATGCCATGAACCGGCTCATCGCCGCCGACCGCTGCGCCAGCACATCCAGCAGCTCCTCGAAGGTGGGCGGCTCCTCAGGGAAGAAACTCCCATGGCGCGCCATGAAGTCATCGAACTCCGCCTGCGACGGCCCGCCACCGGTGTTGTGCTGCTCGATCATCCGGTTGAGGTCGGCGAGCATGTCACGCAGCGCCGCCAGGTCCTCTTCGGTGAGGTTCTGCATGCCGTGGGCGATCTGACCGAGGTAGGCGTCGAGCATGTCGTGCCTGAGCCGCTCCATCAGCTCGGCAAACGCTTGCGCCGCCTCCCCGGAGCGGAAGGGGTACCCCTGGAGATCGCGCACCATGCCTGGGCTGTCAGCAGGGAGGCTCGCCAGCACCGCCTCCTGGAAGCGGGCGCCGCTGTCGTCATCGGCGGTCAGCTCGGCTCGCTCCGTTGCCACGATCTCGTCGAGGGCGGCGGCGATCTCGTCAAGCGTGTCGCCAAGCCGGCTGTGCCGCCGCCGCTGCTCGTGCACCTGGTGTAACCGGTTGCGCAGATCCTGCAGACCCCCGAAACGGCCCGGGACGCCGTCCTCGAGCAGCCGGCGCATTGCCCGGTCTGCGCTCAAGCCATCGAGGAGTCTGTCGGCGAAGGCGTCGGCGAGCTTCTCGGCCGAGGCCAGATCGCCGAGCGGATCCTGCGTGCCGTCCCAGCGTGAGTAGCGGCTGACGGTCATCGCAGCAAGCGTAGGCGGCACGGAAGGAACACCGAGGTCGGTGCGCCCGGCAACGGGCTCGGCAAGTCGATACGCTTGACCGGGAACCGTTGCGTGGAGGCGCTGATGTACCCGAGAGTCTTCGACTATGTCGCCCCGAAAAGTCGGGAGGAGGTACTTGGCATCTTGGCGCAACGGGGGAACGAGGTGAAGATCCTCGCCGGCGGCCAGTCGCTCATCCCGATGATGAAGCTCCGTTTTGCCAATCCGGAGACGCTCGTCGACATCAACCGGCTTCCCGGTCTCGACTACATCGAGCACGCCGATGGGCATCTGCGCATCGGCGCCCTTGTCCGCCACAACGACATTGTCAGGTCGGCGCTCGTGTCTGCGCAGAACCACACGATGGCGGCGGCGGCGCCGTGGATCGCCGATCCGATCGTCCGCAACCTGGGGACGGTGTGCGGCTCGGTCGCCCATCACGACCCGGAGGGCGATTGGGCATCTGTGATGCTCGCCTGCAACGCCGAAGTCGTTGTGGCGTCATCAGCGAGCCAGACACACTTCCACCCGGGCGCCGAGGGCACGGTCACCACCGGAGGTGAGCGGGTGGTGCCGATCCAGAGCTTCCTCGTCGACATGTTCACCACGTCGCTCCACCCCACCGAGATGGTGATAGAGCTGCGGGTTCCCACGCACACGGCTCGGGGCGGAGGCGACTATCAGAAGCTGGAGCGCAAGGTCGGCGACTACGCCACCGTCGGGGTGGCGACAAGCCTCGAGCTCGACGAGGCCGGGAAGATCGCCAACGCCGGCATCGCCCTCACCTCGGTGTCCTCGTCGAATCTCAAGGTCACCGAGGCCGAGGCGCTGCTCGTCGGAGAGCCACCCGGGACCGACGTGTTCGCCGAGGCGGCACACATCGCCATGAACGCCTGCGACCCGACGTCAGACGTGCGGGGATCGGCCGACTACAAGCGGGCGGTCGTGCGGGTCTTCACCGAGCGTGGTCTCGCCAAGGCGCTCGCCATCGCAACGGCCAGCTGAGAGGAACCGCATGAACATCACCGTCACGGTCAACGGGGCCACCCACTCGCTCGACGTCGAGCCGCGGATGCTGCTCGTCGACATGATCCGCCGCGTGCTCCGGCTCAACGGAACCCACATCGGGTGCGACACCACCAGCTGCGGGGTCTGCACCGTCCTGCTCGACGGCACCCCGGTGAAGTCCTGCACCGTCTTTGGCGTCCAAGCCGATGGACGGGAGATCACCACCGTCGAGGGGCTCGTCCACAACGGCTCGCTCCACCCGATCCAGGCGGCGTTCAAGGAGCACCACGGTCTCCAGTGCGGCTTCTGCACCCCCGGCATGATGCTGGTCGGCAAGGCGCTGCTCGAGGAGAACCCGGCACCGACCGACGACGAGGTGCGGTGGGCGATCTCGGGGAACCTGTGCAGGTGCACCGGCTACATGAACATCGTGAAGGCCATCCAGGCGGCCAGCCCGGCGGCGCAGCCCGTCGGTGCCACGGAGGGAGCGGCATGACCACCACCGACCATCGTCATCCGATCACCTCTGCCGCTATTGGCGGCATCGGCCACAGCGTGCGCCGAATCGAGGACGACCGCTTCATCCAAGGGGCGGGCAACTACCTGGACGATGTCGTGCTCCCCGGCATGCTGCACATGGCCATCGTCCGCAGCCCGCTGGCCCACGCCACCATCAACGGCATCGACACGTCGGCCGCCGAGGCGCTCGATGGCGTCGTGGCGGTGGTGACCGGCGCCCTGCTCGCCCAGTTCAACCTGGCGTGGATGCCGACCCTGTCTGGCGACACCCAGGCGGTGCTGGCCACGGACAAGGTGCGCTTCCAGGGTCAGGAGGTGGCCGCCGTTATCGCCACCGACCCGTACACCGCCCGCGACGGTGCCGACCTCGTCGTCGTCGACTACGAGCCGCTCGAGGCTGTGGTGAACCCGCGCCAGGGCATGGCGCCGGATGCGCCCGTCATCCGCAGCGACCTTGCCGGCAAGACAGACAACGTTGCCTACGAGTGGGAGGCGGGTGACGCCGCCGCAACTGCTGCTGCGTTTGCCAACGCCGACCACATCATCACGCTCGACACCCACTACCCGAGGTCGCACCCGGCACCGCTCGAGACCTGCGGGGTGGTCGCCGACGTCAATTCGGTCACCCACCAGGCCACGATCTACATGACGTCGCAGGCGCCCCACGTCCATCGCACCGTGTTTGCGCTTGTGGCCGGGCTCCCCGAGCAGAACATTCGGATCATCTCGCCTGACATCGGCGGCGGGTTTGGCAACAAGGTTCCTGTGTACCCAGGTTATGTGGTTGCCACGGCGGCGTCGCTCGTGCTTGGCAAGCCGGTGAAGTGGGTGGAGACCCGCACCGAGAACCTCATCTCGACCGGTTTTGCCCGTGACTACTACCTGCATGGCGAGCTGGCGGTCACAAACGAGGGGAGGATCCTGGGGCTCAAGGTCGACATGCTGTCCGACCAGGGCGCCTTCTACGCAGACGCCCAGCCGACGAAGTTCCGCGCCGGGCTCTTCCACATCGTCACCGGCTCGTACGACTACCCGGCGGCGTACGTAACCACCAAGGGCGTATACACCAACAAGGCGCCCGGCGGTGTCGCTTACCGCTGCTCGTTCCGGGTCACCGAAGCCTCGTATCTCATCGAGCGGCTGGTGCAGAACGCCGCATACGAGCTTGGCATCGACCCCGCCGAGCTGCGGATGCGCAACTTCATCCAGCCTGACCAGTTCCCCTACCGATCGCCGACAGGGTTCGTGTACGACTCCGGCGACTACCCGGCGGCGCTGCGGGCGGCCATGGAGATGGCCGGTTACGAAGACCTGCGCCGCGAGCAGGCGGAGAAGCGGGCCCGCGGTGAGCTGATGGGTATCGGGCTAGCCACCTTCACCGAGGTGGTCGGCGCAGGCAACTCGAAGGACTACGACCTGCTCGGGCTCAAGATGTTCGACTCCGCCGAGCTGCGCATCCATCCCACCGGTAAGGCCATCCTCAAGCTTGGGGTGAAGACCCAGGGACAGGGGCACGAGACGACCTTCGCCCAGATCGTCGCCGAGGAGCTCGGCATCCCGGCCACAGACATAAAGGTGGTCCACGGAGACACGGACAACACCCCGTACGGTCTCGGCACGTATGCGTCGCGCTCCACCCCGGTTGCCGGCGCCGCCACGTCCGTGGTGTCCCGCAAGCTGCGGGACAAGGCGCGCAAGATCGCCGCCCACCTGCTCGAGGCCGCCGAGGAGGACCTGGAATGGGAGCCGGGAAGGTTCTTCGTCCGTGGCGCTCCCGACTCTGGGGTCACCATCCAGGACGTGGCGTTTGCCGCATACACGAATCACCCCGAGGGGATGGAGGCCGGGCTCGAGGGCGTCCACTACTACGACCCGCCAAACATGACGTACCCGTTCGGGAGCTACATCGTTGTCGTCGATGTCGATCCTGGCACAGGGGTGTGGAAGGTGCGCCGCATGATCGCTGTCGACGACTGCGGGGTGCGCATCAACCCCATGATCGTCGACGGGCAGATCCACGGCGGGCTGACCGAGGGCTTTGCCATGGCCAACATGCAGTTCATCACCTTCGACGACGCCGGTAACTGCATCGGGTCGAACTTCATGGACTACCTGGTGCCGACGGCGTGGGAGACACCCCGCTTCGAGCTCGGCGAGACCATCACCCCGTCGCCCCACCATCCCATCGGAGCAAAGGGCATCGGCGAGTCGGCCACGGTCGGGTCGCCCGCCGCATACGTCAACGCCGTCATCGACGCCCTCCAGCACATGGGGGTGCGCAACATCGACATGCCGGTGTTCCCGGATCGTGTCTGGGCGGCGATCCAGGAGAACGGGTGACGGGGTGAACCGGGAGCTGCTCGATCTTGCGGCCGATCTTCACAGACGGCACCGGCCGTTTGTGATCGCAACGGTGGTGTGGGAGCGCGGCCCGTCCTCAGGGAAGCGCGGAGCGGCGGCGCTGATCGAGACAGACGGCACGGTGCACGGGTGGATCGGTGGCGCCTGCGCCGAGCCCGCGGTGCTGCGCGAGGCGCGGCGTGTGCTCAACGACGGCGAGCCGAGACTCATGTACCTCGGCCCAGCGGACGAGTTGGACGGGAGCACGCGTCCCGGTGTGCTGACGGTGCCGATATCGTGCTCGAGCGAAGGGGCGATGGAGGTGTTCATGGAACCGGTGCTGCCCCGCCCACACGTCGTTGTGGTCGGACGGTCGCCTGCGGTGAGAACCCTGGCCCGTCTTCTGGTCGCGGTCGAGTGGCGAGCCTCGGTCGTCGACGACGGCGGCGACGGAGAGGGGTTCGGGCCGGAGGTGGAGGTTGTCACCGAGCTGGCCCGGTTGGACGGGCTCGGGGTGACAGACACGACGGCGATTGTCGTTGCCACCCAAGGCCACTACGACGAGCCGGCGATTGAAGCCGCGCTTGCCACATCTGCCGGCTACATCGGACTGGTTGCCTCGGCACGAAGGTCGGCAGGCGTGCTCGGCTATCTGGGTGACCGGGGGTACCCGCAGGAAGAGCTGCGCCGGATCCACACACCTGCAGGGGTAGACCTTGGCCGGATCGAGCACCGGGAGATCGCAGTTGCGGTTCTTGCCGAGCTGGTGGCGATCCGAGCATCTGGCGGGATCGGAGGGGCACCGGCAACGACCGTTGCGGCGCCGCGGTCTGCGATCGATCCCGTGTGCGGGATGTCGGTCGAGATCGAAGGCGCCCGCTTCGTCACCGAGCACGACGGCACCCTATTCTACTTTTGTTGCCCGGCATGCAAGAGTACGTTCGAGGAGCAACCAGCCGACCACCTGCGCGCATCGTCGTGAAGTGATTGTGCACATCGGCCCGCAGCATTGGGCGGGAGGAAGGGGAGAGCATCATGCAGGACGTGTTCGTACACACCCAGACAATGGATTACGACGCCTGGTACGCCATCTTCTCGGATACCAGACCGCCGACCAGGGAGGAGTATGGGATTCACACCGTGTCGGTGTCTCGCGATGTGAGCAACCCGAACAACGTGATGCTCCACCTTCGGGTCGAGGATCTCGGCCGGATGCGTGAGTATCTCGGTCTTGACGCCTTCAAGAGGTTCTCGGGCGAAGCCGGTGTCGTCGGGCGCCAAATGTGGTTCGGCGAGGAACAGCCGGCGCCGCCGGTGTGACGGCACACTCTCGGTGAACTGAGGGAAAGGGCGACGTGAAGATAACCGAGGTGATCGACGTTGAGCGACCCGCCATCCAGGTGTGGGACCTGTTCCAGGACGTGCCGTCGCTGGCGGCATGTCTTCCCGGCGCCAGCCTCACCCAGGACAAGGGCGGCGGCGTGTACGCCGGCGCCGTTGGTGTGAAGCTCGGCCCGATGTCAGCGACCTTCGAGGGCGAGGCAACGGTGGCGTCCGATGCGGCGAGCCGATCGGGGACGGTCAACGGCAAGGGCGTGGACAGGCGTGGCGGCAGCGTCGGTCAGGTCAAGGTGGCGTATGCGCTCGAGGAAACCGACCGGGGGACAAGGGTGACCATCGACGCCGATGTGATCCTCTCGGGTGCTGCCGCCCAGTTCGGCAGGACAGGTCTCATCAAGGAGATGTCCGGGCGACTCATCGACGAGTTTGTCGCATGCGTCGAGGCCAAGCTGACGGCAGAGACGAAGGAGGAGGCGGCCGTGATCACGGCCGGTGAGGTGAAGGGCTTCTCGCTCTTCTTCTCCAGCCTGCTGGCTTCGATCGTGCGGTTTGTCAAAGGCATCCTCGGCGGGCGCGGGCGGGGGTCGGGCTGAGGCTGCCGGGGCGGGGGCGAGTCGGGCGTCGGGCGTCGGGTCGGGCTCACACCGCCGAGTAGCGCCCCGCCGCCGTCTTGTTGAGCCGGCGCGACAGGTGGAGACCCTCCAGGGCAAGCTCGATGGCGGAGGCGGTGAGCCCGAGCGACGGGCGATCGACGCCGAGGCGGTGGAGCATGGCGGTAAGACCTGGCGCCTCTGCAAACGGCCCGGCGAGATCGGTGGCGGGGACGAGGTCACCGCTGGCGACGACCAAGCCGTCTTGCTCGAAGCGGTCAACGATCCACCTCAGGTCATGACCCTGGAGCCGGGCGACAAACACCTCAAGGACGGCATGGCCGAGGAGCTGGCCGAGGATGCCGTCCTCGCGTCCCTCCTCGAACGTCTCGAACTCGATGCGACCCGCTGTGCTTTGCAGCGTCGCCGGCAGATCGGAGATGCGACCAACCGCCTCATCCTCTCCGAGCCTGATCGCCCGACGCACCGCCGACGCGGCAAGCGTCTCGAGGTTGGCGATGGAGAGCCGCACCGAGACCCCGGCCCGCTGATTGATGTGGGGGGAGCGGCGGGCCGCCCTGGTGAAGGCGGCCAGCACCTCCTTCATGAACTCGGGCACTACCACCGGCACGTCGCTCGACGGCGGTCGCATTTCCCGCTCCATGATCTCGATCTCGTCGGCAGGGTCGAGCGGGTAGTGGGTCCTGATCTCGCTGCCAAAGCGGTCCTTGAGCGGGGTGATGATCCGGCCCCGATTGGTGTAGTCCTCCGGGTTGGCCGTTGCGACGAGGAGCAGGTCGATCGGCATCCGCACCTGGAACCCGCGGATCTGCACGTCACGCTCCTCGAGCACGTTGAACAGGGAGACCTGGATGCGAGCGGGCAGATCGGGAAGCTCATTGATCGAGAAGATGCCCCGGTTGGTGCGGGGGACGAGCCCGTAGTGGATGACGAGCTCGTCGGAGAGGTAGCGGCCCTCGGCGACGCGGATCGGGTCGACGTCGCCGATGAGGTCGGCGACGGAGGTGTCGGGGGTGGCGAGCTTCTCACCGTAGCGGCGCTCCCGGGGGAGCCAGGCGATGGGGGTTTCCTCGCCCATCTCGGCGATGACCCCGGCCGCGGCCGCGCTCACCGGGTGGTACGGCGAGTCGTTGACCTCGCCTCCCACCACCACAGGGATCTCCGGGTCGAGGAGCTGGACGAGACCACGGATGAGACGGGTCTTCGCCTGACCCCGTTCTCCGAGAAGCACGATGTCGTGGCCGGCGAGTATGGCCCGCTCCAACGCCGGGAGGACCGTGCCGTCGAAGCCGACGATCCCGGGGAACAGCGGTTGCCCGTTACGAAGCCTGGAGATGACGTTGTGGCGCAGCTCGTCCTTGACCGGGTGGTCCTGCCACCCCGAGGTGCGCAGCTCACCGAGGGTGGAGGGGCGGGAGGCGGCGTCACTCACGGCGCCAGGCTAGGGGCAGTGGGAGTCGAGCGGAGCCGGGCCCGGTGACGGCGGCCGAGCGGGTACAATCGGACCATGCGCAGGCACGACGACGACCTGGAGCTCCGCAACCGCCTCACCCCGATGCAGTACCACGTCACCCAGGAGGCGGGTACGGAGCCTGCCTTCACCGGCGAGTATTTCGACGAGCACGATGCGGGCACCTATCGCTGCATCGTCTGTGACGCTCCGCTCTTCGCCAGCAACACCAAGTACGACTCAGGCACCGGTTGGCCATCGTTCTGGGCGCCGATCGCCGAAGGGTCGGTGACGAACAAGCTCGACTTCAAGCTGATCGTTCCCCGCACCGAGGTGACCTGCAGCAACTGCGGAGCACACCTCGGCCACGTCTTCTCCGACGGCCCCGATCCGACCGGCCAGCGGTACTGCATGAACTCGGCGTCGCTGCACCTCGATCGGGAGTCGTCGCCGGAGTAGAGCCCGCTAGATTCGGTGTCCAGCCAAACGATGGAGGGCGACCGTGCGGACCTTTCTCCTTGTGATCCACATCCTCGCGGCCGGGGCCTGGATCGGCGCCAACGTCACGCAGGCGGTGGTGACCCCCAGGATCGCCAAGCAGGGCGGGGCATCGGCGGCGACGTGGATGCAGGCGACGGTCACCATGGGGCGGGTGCTCTACTCGCCGGCAGCCGTCGTCCTTCTCGTCACCGGGTTCGCCCTCGTGCTGCGGTCCGGTTCGCCATACGAGTTCGAGCAGGCGTTTGTCATCGTCGGCATTGCGGTTGTCGTGGTTGCGACGTTCCTCGGAATTCGGGTGTTCGGCCCGGGTGGCCAGCGGGCGGCGGCGGCGTTCGAGGCGGGCAACGGCGACGGTGCCCGCCAGATCGTTGGCCGGCTCGGTCTCTACGGGTTGCTCGACACCGTGCTGGCGGTCGTGGCCGTCACCGCCATGGTGGCCAAGTGGGGGGTGTGACGCACGCTGCGGCCGGCGACGTCACGGGTCGAGCGGCACCGCGTTCGACACGGCAACATCGCCGAACTCGGCGATGACGAGCAGGCGGTCGAGCCCTGCGGGTACGTCGCCTGCAGCCACCTCGAACGTGAACCCCGACCGCAGCAGCGTGTCGCTCCCAAACCAGCGCACGACGTTCGGCTCGTCGCGGTTTGGCGGTGTGACGGCCACCAGCTGCTCGCCGGCGAACACGTAGACCGTGTCGGGTGGGGTCTTGGCGCCGATGTCGGCCGCCCACCCCGTGATCCTCCATCCGGCGCCGGTGGCGGTGACGGTGGATATCTGGATGCGTCGGTTCCCCTCGGGACGGAGGGCGAGGACGTGGCCGTCGTCGGCGAGAAACTCGATCTCGAGGTCAGCCGCCTCTCCGGTGAGCCATCCGCCGTCGGGGTCTGGGACGAGGATGGCGATCTCGTTGGCGCCGTCTGCGACGAGCTCCTCTGCGATCAACCCACGCACCTCGCCCTGGTTGGCGCCGTCGCGGGCGATGAAGCCCGTGCCGGCCACCACCCCGTTGACAGCGATGACGATGTTGCGGTCGGTTGTCCCCTCCGGCAGCTCGATCCGACCGTAGACGAGTGTCTGCACGTACCCTTTCGACCGGTCGACATCGGTGAGGGCGGCCCCGTTCTCCAGCGACCAGCGCAGCTGCGGATGCGGTTGCGGGTCGAGCTCGGCGACGGGATGCCCCACCAGGGCTCGGTGCGGCCCGACGGCGGCGACACCCACCCAGCTCGACTGGTCGGGGATCCAGCCGTGGTTGCGGCTCACCTGCGCCTGCAGGCTGGCAAGATCCGTGTCGACCGGTTCGCGGTTGCAGCACCAGGCGATGGGGGCGTGGGGACGGTCGGTGTCTCCGATGGTGCGCAGTGACTGACCATCGAAGACCCAGTCGGTCGAGATCCCGAGGGTGTCGACGATGGTGGGAAGCACGTCGATTGCGAATACGGGGGTGTCGACCAGCTCGCCCTCGAGCTGACCGGGGTACTTGACGAACAGTGGGATCCGATAGAGGTCGTCGCGGTTGTCGGCGTACGGCCAGCGCCTGTGCTCGCCTGCGACGAACGAGGCGCCATGGTCGGCGAGCACAACGATCATCGCCTCGTCCCACGTTCCCGTCTCGTCGAGACGGTGGAACAACCGGCCGAGCATGGCGTCGAGGAAACCGAGCTGGTAGAGGTGACGCTGGAAGCCGATCAGCGGGAAGGCGGTGTCGTCCACCCAGTACCCGCCGAGCTCGACCCCGTCGACCTCGTCGTACTCCTCGGGGCGCTCGTAGTGGGTGCCCGAAGGGTTGACCCGCCACGGGGCGTGCGGCGCCTGGAGATGGACGAAGCTGAGCGTCTGCGGCGAACCGGAAGAGATCCCGTTGGTGACCCGCTGCAGCCAGTCGATCCAGGCGCTGCGCTCCCCGGCCCGGGGCACGGTCAGTCCGGGGACGTCGATGGGCGGGGCTTCAGGGTTGTCGGCCTGCCCGACAAAGCCCTTCCAGCTGTTGTCGATGCTGGGGAGACGGTTGCGGGCTCCCGCCGGCAGCGACAGGTGGCCGTATACGACGCCGACGTCCTGCAGCAGCGAGGCGAACCGGGCCGGCGCCCGACCCGCGAAGTCCTCACACACATCCTGTGGGCACATGTCCGTAACCCACTCGATGACGTGCATCTCGTAGGCGTCGGCGAGCAGGGTGAACAGGCTGTTCGGGTGGTCGACGGCGCTTGGGCTCGCCTCGGGGTCACCGAGCCGTCCGGTGAGGATTGCCGGGACACTCTGGGTGGTGGCTATCGAGTTGGAGAAGGCGTTGCGGTACCAGCTCCCCGATGTGGCGAGCCGGGCGAAGTTGGGGAACAGAGCTTCGTTGATGGTGGCGTCGCTGTCGAGCAGCGAGGCGACAGGGAACTCGTCGAGCTGGATCATCACCAGCGGGGCCGGGTTGGCAACGGTCGTCGACGCCACCGCCTCGGCCGGCTGCACCCAGAGAAGTCGGGAGGTGGCGGATGTGGTGAGGAACAGGATGAGCACGATCGGGGCGGCCACCGCAAAGACACGGAGCACCGCTGGCGCCGTATGGCTGACCAGCACGGCGATGGAGGCAACGACGAGCGCAACGACGAGGGCGCCCCACGTGCTGTCAGGGACGGTCTGCCGGCTGACGACGAGCCCCGTAGCGCCGGCGGCGGCGAGCAGCATGATCAGGTAGGCCACATCGCTGGTGCGGGGGCCGATGAACCGGGCGGCGCCGAGCACGGCAAGCACCAGGAGGGGCAGGGTGAAGGTGACGACCGTGGCGAACACCACGATCTGGGCCACGGTGCTCCGGTTGGCGACGAACACCTCGGGGTTCTTGCCATAGAGGTCGAGAAGCGGCGTCACGACCCCGGCGGCGATCAATCCGGTGAGGACGAGGAGCCTGTCCCACATCCGGCGCCGCGATGGGTGGGCGGCGTCGCGGGGGAGGACTGCGGCTGCCAGCCGACGGCGCGGCACGTGGGGTGCGTCGCCTGTCGGATCGAGGGCACCTGGCGGGGATGGGCGGCTCTTCACGTGGTGGCTGCAGGAGGTGCGGGAAGGGCTCCAGCCGGCACAACCGCCGGTGGCCCGCCGATTGTACCGTTGTGGCGGCCTATCGTTCCGGCCGTGGATCCCACGGTTGGTGCCGCCATGGTGACGGGGAACGGCTGATGCCGCTCGTGGCCGTCGCCGGCACCCGGCTCCACTACCTGGATCGGGGCCGCGGGCCGGTGGCGCTTCTCGTGCACGGCTTCCCGCTGAACGCCACGATGTGGCTCGAGCAGATGGCGCTGCTCTCAGACGTGCGCCGCTGCGTAGCCGTCGACCTGCGTGGCTGTGGCCGCTCCGACCCTCCCACCGAGCCGGCGCTCACCATGGAGCGCCACGCCGACGACCTGGCTGCCCTCATCGACGTGCTCGACGTCGAAAAGGTCGACCTTGTCGGGCTGTCGATGGGCGGCTACGTCGCGCTGGCGTTCGCCGAGCTCCACCCGCAACAGCTCCGCACCCTGGCGCTGGTGGACACCCGGTCGGAGGCCGACACCGACGAGGGGCGGCGGCGCCGCGACGACACCGGCCAGAGGCTGATGACACACGGCAGGTTCGATCTCGCCGAGCGCATGGAGCCACAGCTGGTGGCGGCACGGGCGAGTCCCGCCGTCCGCCGGCGGATCCGCTCGATGATCGAGACCACCCGCTACGAGACGATCCTGGCCGCACTCGAGGGCATGAAAGGGCGCCCCGACCGCACCCCCATCCTTGGTCGCATCGGGGTGCCGACCGCGGTCATCACGGGCGAGCACGACGTGATCGCACCACCCGCGGCCGGCAGGGCGATGGCGGACGCCGTGGCCGGCGCCGTCTACGTCGAGATCGCCGGGGCGGGTCACCTGGCGCCGCTCGAGGCTCCGGGAGCCGTGGCCACCGCCTTGCGGGAGTTGTTCGCCGCCGGATGAGCGGCGGGCCGGTTCAGCCCCTGGCGTAGGCCCAGTATGACCCGATCCGGCGGCGGAACGCCGTCGGGGTCTCGGCAAAGAGGCGGCGACCGAGGGCGACGACCTCCGAGTGGAGCGTCATGCGGCGGCGTTCCCCCGCCGAGAGAAACCGGTAGCGGGCCGCGGGGTCGAGGATCAGCGTGGGGGTGGATGCAACGAGGGCGCCCACCTCGGCCAGATCATGCTCGGCGCCGAGCCCGTCTGCGAGCTCGCCGAAACTGGTTGCGGTTGCGCCCATCACGGCGGGCCACAGCGGCTCGAGCAGCTCGTGCTGGTAGCGCAGGTACTTGACCCGCTTGCGCCACTCGTGGAACGCAAACGTTGACCGGGTGGCGATTGCGGTCTCCATGCCATTCATCCCGGCGACGTAGGTGCGCTCGAGGCCCCCAGCCACCGTGGCGAACTCGTTGCGGAACGGCCGGCGGTGCGGAGCGGCCGGGTTGACCTCCATCTCGGTGATGGGCCACGCCGCATATCGAGAGCGGGTGGTGAGCAGTGCAGTTGCGAGGTCGGCGATCATCTGCCGGTCGTGGATCACGACCGTACGCATCGTGTCCCGCCTGTGGGCGAGCCCGACAAGCAACCGGCGGGTGGCGATGGGGTCGAGCAGGTCCGGGTGCGCCTCGGTGAAGGTGCGGGCCGTGTCGACGATGACGGCGGCGCTGCGCACGACGGAGAGCCGGCGGGAGACGTCGCGCAGCACGGCGTTCTCCTCACCGAAGCGGTACTCACCAAGCGGTCCCTGCACGAGACGGAGCACGGCCCTCACCCGCTTCAGCGACTTGCGGGCCTCGTGGACCGCACGGTCGCGGTCGAGCTCGTGGCGCATCACCCACAGCGCATGGTCGAGTTGCTCGATCGTGGTGCGCCGCAGTGCGATGGGGAGGGGCTCGTCGACGGGTAGGGCGAGCACAGGGGCAGGGCGATGCGGAAGCTCGGGGGCGGCCGTCCTCGTGATGTCTCGGGATCGATCCGGGAACGGTGCGGCGTGCATCGATCGCACCATACCTCGCCCCAGAAAGCCCAACGCGGATTTTCGCGCCTTTGCCGACGATCCGGGACCGTCTCGTTGCCCTGGGCTTGCATAGGCCGTAGCCTCGACCCGAGCCAGGAGGTCGAGCGAGCGTGGCTGCGATCACCAAGAACGACCGCAGGGTCGTGTTCGGCTGGGCGGTATACGACTGGGCCAACTCGGCCTACGCCACCACCTCCGGCGCCATCGTCGCCCCGTTCTTCACGGGCGAGATGCTGCCGGAGGAGGGTGTCGAGATCATGGGGAGGACGGTGGGGGGTGACACGCTGTGGTCGGCGGTGGTGTCGATCGGGGCGCTGTCGCTCTTCCTCGCCATGCCGGTTCTCGGCGCCGTCGCCGACTTCACCAGCGCCAAGCGCCGCTTCCTCCGCTTCTTCGCCTTCGTCGGCGCAGCCTTCACCGTGCTGCTCATGGCGGTGCCAGACGGGCACTGGGCGTTGTATCTCGGTGTCTTTCTGGTTTCCCAGGTCGGTTTTGTCGCCGCCAACGTGTTCTACGACGGGTACCTACCGCAGATCGCAAGCGACGACACGGTGGACCGGGTGTCGTCGCGCGGCTTTGCCTACGGCTACATCGGCGGTGGGCTGTACCTGCTGCTTGGGCTTGTCTACCTGCTCGCCGTCGGGGAGGACGCCGGCTTTGCCCCACGTCTCGTCATCGCAGGCGCAGGGGTGTGGTGGTTCGGGTTCTCGCTGGTCTCGCTTGCCCGGCTCCCCGAGGTGGGGGAGGCCGAGGCGCTCCCGGCCCGCTACCGACGTCTTCCCCGCACAGCAGCGTACGCCGCGATCGGCGTCGGCCGCACCGTTGCCACGACCCGCAAGCTGCGCCACTTCCCCCAGGTCCTGTTGTTCGTGCTTGCCTTCATGCTCTACAACGACGGCACCCAAACCGTCATCAACATCTCGGGCGCCTATGCGGAAGACACGCTCGGTCTCAGCATCGAGCAGGTGGCCATCGCCTTCCTCGTCGTCCAATTCGTCGCCTTTGGCGGGGCGCTGGCGTTCGGGGTCCTCGCCGACAGGATCGGCCCCAAACCGGCGATCCAGGTGTCGCTGGTGATCTGGTCGGCGCTGGCGCTGGCCGCCTACCGGCTCCCCGAGGGCAGGGCGGTGCCGTTCTTTGCCGTGGCGGCGGCCGTCGGCCTGGTGCTTGGAGGGGTCCAGGCGTTGTCACGCAGCCTGTACGCCACGATGATTCCCGAGGCGGCGGCTGCCGAGTTCTTCGGCTTCTTCTCGGTCTTCTCCAAGTTCTCCGCCATATGGGGCCCGCTGCTGTTCGCCGTCATCTCGGGTGTCACCGGATCGGGTCGGCCGGCGATCCTCTCGATCGCAGTCTTCTTCGTGCTGGGTGGCGCGCTGCTGAGCCTGGTGGACGTCGCCGCGGCCCAACGGTCGCGAGAACGCTGGCACGTCACCGCTGCTGACGTCGGCGACTGACGCTGCGGAATGCATGCAGCAAGACGGCTGTTGCATGGACTACACTGACAGCACGTCGCATGTGCGGCGGCTCGCCCTCTCCCTGATCCGTCCCCTTCGAGTAGGCCGAGCATGATTGTCCGAGTCAGACGGGACGGTTGGAGAAAGGGCGAACGCGCCACTATGAACATCTACGTCGGCAACCTTTCCTTCCGGGCCACGTCCGCGGATCTGGAGCGCATCTTTGGCCAGCACGGCCAGGTCGACTCGGCTGCGGTCATCATGGACCGCGACACCGGCCGCTCTCGGGGCTTTGGCTTCGTCGAGATGGCCAACAACGACGAGGCGCGTCGCGCCATCCAAGAGCTCGATGGTTCCGACCACGACGGACGCAAGCTGCGGGTCAACGAGGCCCAGCCGAAGCGGCGATAACGCGTGGCATCGACGGACGATGTCTTCCGAGCGCAGGGGGTCGTAGTCACCACGTTGCGCAACGCCACCTTCAAAGTCCGGCTCGACTCTGGTCATGAAGTGACGGCGCGCGCCTCGGGCAAGATGCGCCAGGGGCGACTGATCCGGATCATCCCCGGCGATCGCGTCGAGCTGGAGGTGTCGGCATACGACCCCACCCGCGGTCGCATCGTGTGGCGGTACCGGTAGCTGGAGCGGCGTACCGGCCGGCGCGTGATGAAGCGACGCACGGGTGCGGTGCTGCTCGCAGCGGCGCTGGCCGGCGGCGCCTGCGGGGGGCAGGGGGCAGCGCCCAGCACGGCGGCGACGAGCGCCCCAACCAGCACGGCGGCGACGAGCGGCCCAACCAGCACGGCGGCGACGGCCGCAACGACAGCTGCGCCGGGTGCTTCGACCACGGCGACAACCACCGCACCGTCGTCGACGACGACCACGCCCGTCCCGCTCGACGACCTCGAGCTGACGCTGACGATGGTGGCCGATGGGTTCTCCCAGCCGGTGTTCGTCACCGCCCCGCCCGGCGACGAGCGCCTGTTCGTCGTCGATCAGCCAGGGGTGGTGTGGGTGATCGACGAAGGTGACCCTGAGGTGTTCCTCGACATCCGGAACCGGGTCGTCTTTGGCGGCGAGCAGGGGCTGCTCGGTCTCGCCTTCGCCCCCGACTTCGCATCGTCCGGTCGTCTCTACGTCAACTTTGTGGGCTCAGGACCGGAGACGAGGGTGTCCGAGTTCGTCGCCAGCGGCGGCGCCGCCGACCCCGGATCCGAGCGCTTGGTGCTGAGCGTCGACCAGCCGGCACCGAACCACAACGGCGGGATGATCGGGTTCGGACCTGACGGGCTGCTGTGGATCGGGATGGGCGATGGGGGTGGCAGCAACGACCGCTTTGGCAACGCACAGGACCCGAGCACGCTGCTGGGGGCGATGCTTCGCATCGATCCCGCCGGCGACCCATACACCATCCCCGCCTCCAACCCCGGTGGCGTCTTCGCCCCAGAGGTGGTGGCCATCGGGTTGAGAAACCCGTGGCGGTTCTCGTTCGACGATGGGACGCTGTGGATCGGCGACGTCGGGCAGGACGCCTGGGAGGAAATCGACGCCGTCGATGTCGCCACGATCGCAGGGTCCAACTTCGGCTGGCCCCGCTACGAGGGAGCGACCTGCTACCTCACAGACGACTGCGCCGCCGACGACCTGGTGGCGCCGGTGTTCGCCTACCCCCACGAAGAGGGTTGCTCGGTGACCGGCGGCTACGTCTACCGGGGAGCGTCGCTACCCGAGCTCGACGGCCACTACCTGTTCGGCGACTACTGCGCGGGGTGGATCCACGGGTTGCCCCCCGGCGGAGACGAACCCTTCGAGTTGTTCTCGCCCGGATCCGTTCCTGGGCTCACCTCGTTCGGGGTCGATTCCGCTGGCGAGCTCTACGTCACCTCAGCCGGCGGGGCCGTGTACCGCATCGACCGGGCGTCGTAGCCGCAGACCCCAGCCGATCCGGTCGATGAGCGGCCCCACGTGTACCCTCTCGGCACCTGTCGGGAGGTGACAGTGGCCGTCAGGGTGGTGCTGGAGATCGGCGACAAGCGGGTGTTTGCCATCGCCGTCGACTGGCCGGGGTTGGCCCGCTCGGGGAAGGACGAGGCGGCGGCGCTCGCCACGATGGTCGCCTACGGTCCGCGTTATGGCGCCGTGCTCCCCGGCGTTTCAGGGTTTGTCGCGCCGGCCGGGGTGGAGCAGCTCGACGTTGTCGAGGTCGTGGCCGGGTCGTCCGCCACCGACTTCGGTGTGCCGAGGGCCGCGTTCGCAGGAGATGTCGAGCCGCTCCACGCCGCCGAGCTTGACCGTCAGACGGCGATCCTCCGGGGCTGCTTCGCAGCCTTCGACGCTGCCATCGCCGCCGCCACCGGGCTGACGCTGCGCACCGGTCCTCGTGGTGGTGGGCGGAGTCTCGATGGGATCGGACACCATGTCGCCGAGTCCGACGAGGCGTACGTCAAGGCCATCGGCGGCACCTACCCTCCGGGGGCGACCCACGACGTGGTGCGTGATGCGCTCATCGGCGCCATCGCCGCCCGCAACAGGGGCGAGATCGCCGACGTCGGCCCCAGGGGAGGCAAGCGATGGTCGGCGTCTCTGGCGTTGCGCTACACCGCTTGGCACAGCCTCGACCACGCCTGGGAAATCGAGGACCGCATCGCGTGTTGACGCTGCAGCGGCGCGCCCGTCCACCGGGTTGGCAACCTCGGACCGCCTCGGCGATCAGAGGTCCTTCAAGGCCACGGCCAGGTTACGTCGAGCGATCGGCCAGGCGGTCGCGGTGGCGGCGACGAGACCGAGGAGTCCGGCGGTTCCGATGGTCCAGACGCCGAGCAGCGTTGCCGAAGTGGCGCCGTGGCCGACCACGAGGACCAGAGAGGCGACTACCGCCGCCGGCACGGTGACGGCGACGGCTTCGCCCACAGCGAGCAGGGCAACGCCAGACCGGGACAGGTGGAGGGACCGGTACAGCGCCAGCTCGCGCCGACGGATCCAGTACCACAGCCCCCAGAACAGACCGACGGCCAGCCCGGCGGCGACCCATACCAACCGGGAGGGCCGTGCCTGGTAGCGGGCGACGGGATGCTCGCCCGGCTCGGTCCGCAGGAACGGGCGGATCACGGCATCGTCATACGGCAGGAAGCCGGCTATCACCTCGGCGCCCGATCCGAACGCCGACGGGTCCAGTTCGACCCAGCAGATCACGAACACCTGGTTGCCGGCGGGGACGAGCCGGATGAGGTCGCGGTCATAACCGAGTTGGCGTTCCTCCGCACCGATGGCGGCGGCCACCTCGGCGGTGTCCGCACCCGAGCCGAGTTCCATCCCCGGGGTGACGCCCAGTTCGTCCAGGGCGGTCTGGCCCACGATCCAACCCGGTGTCGGTGGGCCGGAACCGCCGACGATCTCGACCGCGCCTCTGGTCATGGCGATCACCGAGTACGCGACGCCCGGCGACCGGTCGAAGGTTACGGTCTCGGGATCACCTCCAACAACCGATGCGCCGCCCGCGGCCAACACGGAACCGCCACCCGATCCGCCGATGCACTCGTCTCCGGGAATGCCGCCCTCGCGCTCGACGCTGAAGACCATCCCGCCCCGATCGAGCCATCGATCGAGTTCGGTGACCCCCTGACCGACCGAGGCGGCTTCGAACTGCCCCGACCACAGCAGGATCGCCGCCAGCACGGCGCCGACGGCGACATGGACACCCCGGAGGTTACGGGCGATCTCGCCGGCGAGGCTACGAGAGGTCCACATAGCTCGCCGTCGCATTCTCAAGGGCCACGGTGGCGTCGGCCATGTTGGAGACGGACGGATCGTGGGTAGCCACCACAACGGTGGTCCCTGCGTCGGCCAGGCGCCGCAACGCCGCCGCCACCATGACCGTGTTGGCGTGATCGAGCTGACCGGTCGGCTCGTCGGCGAGCAGCAGCGGCGCACCCATGGTCTCGGCCCGGGCCAGCGTCAGCCGCTGCACCTCGCCCCCCGAAAGGGTTCGTGCCCTGGCGGCGGCGACGTGGCCGAGCCCGTACCGGTCGAGCACGACGTGCGCGTCGTCGAGTGCTCCCGCCCACGAGGCACCGGAGGCGAGAGCGGCGACGGCGACGTTGTCCGCCGCGCGGCGATGGGCCAGCACGTTCGGTAGTTGGAAGACCCAGGTTGGCTCGGGAACGGCGCCTCCGTCGAAGGTCATGTCGCCACCGTCGGAAGGCCCGATGAGACCCCCGATGATCGCCAGCAGCGTGGTCTTGCCTGACCCGGAGGCACCGGTCACAGCCAGCATGCCGCTCCTCGGATAGCTGAAGGTGATCTCTCGGAGGATGGGCGCCCCACCGCCGTAGCGGTGGGTCACCCGGTGAACGCTCAGCATGTCGTCATCGCCAACTGGTGCGGGTTGACCACCACCTGATCGTCGACCGTGAGCGCACCGTCCAAGAACGTTGCCCCGGACACGGACGAGCCGACAACCGTGACGGGGACGGCCCGGTACCCGGTCGTAGCCGCGACGTAGACACACAGGCCATCGGTGGTCTCGACCAGCGCAGCAGTGGGGACGGAGAGGCCCTGGGCAACAACCGTCCCGATCACTGTTCCGGCAGTGCCCGAGGGCGCCTGCTCGTCGCTTTCGATCCCGGGCTCGGCCTGCCCGGCGCCGGCGGCGAGCAGCGGCCGCGCCAACGCACCAAGATCGGCGACGTCAACGGTGCGGTCGGCGGCCACCGGCACCTCGTGGACCGGGTCGGTGGTGACGAACACGAACGGGCCGAACGTCTCCACCTCGGTCGGCGACATCGGCTCGATGTCGATCCTTGCGGAGACGATCGATGCGCTCGACTCGAGGATCGTCGCACCCGCAGCCGGGAACCACGAACCCACTTCGAGGAACACCGTCCCCACCTCGAACTCCTCCTCAGGAAGCCAGACCACATACCTCGGGTCGAAATCGGCCAGCCTCCCCCGGCCGATCATCTCGTTGAAGTGAACCACTCCAGCGGCCGTCGCCGACCCCAACAACCCGTCGCAGGGCCCGTCGTACAGCCCCTGGTCCGCCAGGAAGCACTGGAGCTGCGCGACATCACTGCCTCGCGCCCCCGAAGCGAGCCCCCGG
>Ga0114938_1000120_pt1 | contig 60808 bp, 55 predicted proteins | sample AshMeaBigSpring_FD_88675 | JGI IMG/M metagenome (GOLD analysis project Ga0114938, IMG submission 88675) | Groundwater microbial communities from Big Spring, Nevada to study Microbial Dark Matter (Phase II) - Ash Meadows Big Spring | ecosystem: Environmental > Aquatic > Deep subsurface >...
AGGCGGCGTGGATCCCCACCATGCCTGGACCCCCGGCCTTGATGAAGCGCTCGTTCTCCGCAAGACCGCGCTTGGCGCCCTCGGCCCCGTGGCGGTCCGTGATCCCGTAGGCGACGAGCACCCTGACCCCAACCTCGGCGCACGCCTTGGCGATGACATCGAGGCTGCCCTCGATGGCGTTCGGCGACTCGTGGTGGTCGACGATCGCAGTTGTCCCGTTCTCCAGCGCCTCGAGCGCCCCGAGCATCGCCGACCAGCGGATCATCTCGAGGTCGAGGGCGGTGTCGAGCCGCCACCACACCTGCTCGAGGATCTCCTGGAAGCTCGTCGGGGTCTTCGGGGGCGCCGGCATGCCGCGGGCCAGCGCCGAGTAGAGGTGGTGGTGGGCGCACACGAGACCGGGGGTGACGGCGGACACTGCTACCTCCCGCGGTGGATGGAACGGCGAGCGAAGCGGCGAGCTGTGGTCTCCACGTGCAGCACCCGGGTCACGTTGCGGCCGGCTGGGGTGGGGCGAGCGGGAGCCGGTTGCGTCTGACACCGTCGACCTCGAACAGGGCTTCTGCCACCGCCCCAGCCGTCGGGACGAGACCGATCTCCCCCACCCCCTTCACCCCGTATGGCGCCCCCGGTTGCGGCGCCTCGACAAGCACGACGTCGATGTCAGGGATGTCCTTGGCCCGCAGGATGCCGAGACTGCGCAGCGTCATGTTTGTCGGCATTGCCTTGTCGTCTGTCGGGAAGTCCTCCGAGAGGGCGTAGCCGAGACCCATGTGGACGGCGCCCTCGATCTGCCCCTCACACAGCGTCGGATTGATGGCCCGCCCGACATCGTGGACGGCGAGCACCTTCTCGATGGCGCCGGTCGCCTTGTCGGCGACGACGAGCTGGGCGGCGTAGCCAAAGGCGGCGTGGATGACCGGATGCTCGAGCCCTTCATTCATCGAGTTGGTCCAGTCGACGCGGTACTCGCCGACGTAGTCGACGTTGGGGAGGCAGCCCGCCTCCTTGGCGACCCGGCAGGCGTCGGCGACGGAGCCGGCGCCCATCAGCGTCCCCCGCGAGCCGGTGGTCTGCCCTGCGCCGAGCTCGCGGGTGGTGTCGACCACCACCCGCACCTTCTCGGGGGCGATACCGAGCTCCTCGACGGCGACCTGGAGGGCGACGGTGTGCACACCCTGACCCATCTCGGTCCAGCAGTGGCGGACCTCGACGGCGCCGTCGTCGTCGAAGCGGACCACCGCCCGTGCGATCTCGAGCAGACCGTTGCCCAGCCCGGAGTTCTTGAGACCGAGACCGAGACCGATCGCCTTCCCCGCGGCACGAGCCTCGTCGTATGCCGGTTTGACCGCATCCAGGCACTGGCGGGCGCCCCGGCACCCCTCGTCCATGATCTGCCCCGGGCCCCAAACGTCCCCAGGCTCGACCACGTTGCGGCTGCGCATCTCCCACCCGCTGATCCCGACCTCCCCGGCGAGCCGGTCGAGCATCCCCTCGGTGGCGAACTGCGCCTGGTTGGCGCCGAACCCGCGAAACGCCCCACACACCGGGTTGTTGGTGCGCACCGCCACCGCCTCGACATCGACGTTGGGGAATACGTATGGCCCGCAGCCATGACCCGCCGCCCTCTCCAGCACCTTCATCCCCACCGAGGCGTACGGACCGCTGTCGCCGACCATACGGGCCCGGTAGGCGAGCAGCCTGCCGTTCTCGTCGCACCCTGCGGTTGCCTCGATGCGGATCGGGTGGCGCTTGGGGTGCATCAGCAGCGACTGGGTCCTGGTCAGCGTGCACTTGACCGGTCGCCCCAGCAGGTGGGCGGCCAGGGCGGTGTGCGCCTGGTTGGCCATGTCCTCCTTGCCGCCAAAGGCGCCGCCGTTCGAGACAAGCTCGACGACCACCCGGTCCCTGCCGACGGCGAGCATGTCTGCGATCTGGTCGCGATCGTCCCACACCCCCTGCCCGCCGGAGTACACGACAAGCGTGCCGTCCTGCCGGGGGACGGCGAGGGTCGACTCCGGCTCGAGGAAGGCATGCTCCACCCGCTGCGTGGTGAAGGTGTCTGTGACGACGTGGGCGCTTGCGGCCAGGGCGGCGTCGACGTCGCCCCGCCGGTAGGCGGAGCGGGAGAGCACGTTGCCGTGGAGACCCCACACCGCATCCTCGTCAGCGGCCAGGGCACTGTCCGCATCGGCGTAGACCCGGAGCTCGACGTACTCGATCTCGATGAGCTCGGCGGCGGCTCGCGCCGTCTGTACGTCCTCGGCGACGACCACCGCCATCACATCGCCGAGGTAGGAGGTGCGCTGGCCCTCGCCGATCATCACCGGCCAGTCCTTGTGGATGATCCCGACCCGCGGCACCCCTGGGATGTCCGCGGCGGTGTACACCGCGACAACGCCGTCGACGGCGAGCGCAGGCGCCGTGTCGATCCGGATCACGTCAGCCCTGGCGTGGTCGGCGAGACGTAGCGCGGCGTGCAGCATCCCCGGCACCCGCATGTCGTCGACGTAGCCGCGGTCGCCAAGCGCAAGCGCCTCGGCCTCGTACTTCCTGCCGCGGTCGCCGATGCCCTTTGGCAGGGTCGGCGCCTCCACCGGGGCGCCGCGGCGCAGCTGCTCGATGGCCTCGAAGATCTTGGTGTACCCGGTGCAGCGACACAGGTGGGCGCCAAGACGCCCGGCCAGCGTCTCACGGGTGAGTTCGCTGCCCTTCTGGTCGAGCAGCGCCTTTGTCCGCACCAGGATGCCGGGCGTGCAGAACCCGCACTGGAGGGCGCCCGTTGCGGCAAACGCATGCGCCATCCTGATGCGCTCCTCGGTGGGGAAGCCCTCGAGGGTTGTGACCGTCTTCCCATTCGCCTTCTCGAGCGAGACCAGGCAACTCTGGATCGGCTTGCCGTCAAGCAGCACCGTGCAGGCGCCACACTGGCCGGACGGCGAGCAGCCGTCCTTTGGCGACGTGATATCCAGCTCCTCGCGGAGGGCGGCCAGCAGGTGGGGGTGGCTCGACCCGACCACCGCGGCGAACCCGTTGACCGTGAGGTGCGTGGTACCGACGGGCGCCAGCGTCATGTCACCCTCGCTCGGGGTCGGCTGCTACCCCCACTCTGCCACGTCGGCTGTTGGTTTACAATCTGTAAAGAGTGATTCCGGCGGACGGTTCTTCCGGGGGTAGAGGCGGCATCGCTCGATACGGTGGCGATACCATCGCGGCATGCGAGCGAGAGCCGAGTTCACCGTCGAGCCCTTCGTCGACGGCAACCCCGGACCCCACGTGGTGGCGGCGCTCGACGCCGTACGCCTGGCCGGTCTCGAACCGGACATCGGCCCTTTCGGCACCGTGGTCGCCGGAGACGCCGCCGCCGTCATCGAGGCAGTCGCCGCCATGTTGGCAGCCGCTCGACTGGCCGGAGCGACCCGCGTGTCGCTCCAGGTGGACTTCGGCGCCTGACATGGGGAGCGCCGCCGACCACCCCGTCATGGTCGCCATCGCACCGCTGCTCGCCATCGTTGGTGGCGAGGTCATCGAGCCGGACGAGATTGTGACCGGCGACGTCCCCGTAATCTGGGAAGGCGGACCCGTCGCCGCAGTCCGGCTCGGCTCGCTCGGCGACGCCCTCGAGCGGATGGTCGGCCACATCGAGAACCAGCTAGGTGGGCCGCTGGCCGAGCTTGGAAGAACCGAGAAGCAGGATGCGATCCGCATGCTCGACGAGCAGGGCGCCTTCCTCCTTCGCAAGTCCATCGACGAGGTCGCCGACCGGATGGGGGTGAGCCGGATCACGGTCTACACCTACCTGACACAGGTGCGAGGCCAATGAGGGCAGTGCGACGGCCAACAGGCCCTCGCCTGGCACGCCCGGATCCAGCATCGTTGGCACAGCTGCCTTGACATTTTGTATGGTGTCGGTCGACGCGGCGCATCGAGGGAGAGGATCTGGCTTGTGAGCGGGAGCAACGTGCGGTGACGACGGCCGGAGCAGGCCTGCGCTCTCGCTCACGCTATGCGGCATACCTCGTGCCGCTCGGCGCCGTTGGGACCGCACTGCTCATCGGGGCGCTCATGCTGGTGCTGCTCGACGCCAACCCGATCGAGGGCTTCGGGGCGATGCTCAGTGGTGCGTTTGGCGGAGCAGACGCCCTCACCTCGACGGCGTTGAAGGCGACGCCGCTCCTCTTCGTCGGTGTCGGGATCACCATCGCCTTTCGGGCGAACGTCATCAACATCGGCGGAGAGGGACAGATGGTGGCAGGCGGTTTGCTGGCGACCGCCGTGGCCCTCGTCCTCCCTGACTGGCCGGCAGCCGTCATGCTGCCAACCGTGCTGGTCGCAGGCATGGTGGGCGGAGCGATATGGGGGGCCGTCCCGGGGGCGCTCAAGGCGTACTACGGCGTCAACGAGATCCTCAGCACGATCATGCTCAACGTCGTCGCCGTGCAGCTCATGAACTTCTTGCTCCGCGGCCCCATGATCGACCCCGGCGAGATCGAGCGGGGCACCCGCATCCCCCAGACCCAGCGTCTCCAGGAGGGGGCCGACCTGCCGCTTCTGTTCGGTAGCGGTCGGCTCCACATCGGACCGGTCATCGCCGCCCTCGTCGCCGTCGCCGCCTACATCCTGCTGTGGCGGACACCGGTCGGCTTTCGGGTGCGTGCCGTCGGTCAGAGCACGGACGCCGCCCGCTACGCCGGGATTCCGGTGAAGCGCACGATCGTGCTCGCCTTGACGCTCGCCGGCGCCATGGGCGGTCTCGCCGGCGCCGTGCTGGTGTTTGGCTCCGAGAGCCACCGGATGGTCACAGATGGCTCCACCGCCGGGTTCACCGGGAACGCAGGCTTCAACGGGATCGTCGCCGCCCTCTTCGGCGGTCTCCACCCACTGTGGGCCATCCCGGCGTCGTTCCTGTTTGGCGGGCTGCTTGTCGGGGGCAATGCGTTGCAGCGGGCCGTCCAGGTGCCAACGGCGCTGATCCTCGCCCTCAACGGGCTCGTCGTTGTGTTTGTCGTTGCCAGCGACCGCTACCGCCGCACCCTGGGAGAGCGCGCCTCCCAGGCGGAGACGGCCGCCAAGCTCGCCGCCCAGGCGGCGGCGGAGGCGCCGCCGTGAGCGAGCTCCTCACCAAGGCGGTGCTTGTCGCCACCATCGCAGGGGGTATCAGGCTCGCCGTGCCGTTGCTGCTCGCTTCCTTGGGCGAGACGTTTGGTCAGCGCAGCGGGGTGCTCAACCTCGGTGTCGACGGGATCATGCTGCTTGGCGCCTTCGGCGGCTACTACGCCGTGCTGGAGAGCGGCGACGTATGGCTCGGTCTGGCCGCCGGCATCGTGATCGGCATGCTCCTCGGCGTCGTGTCGGCCCTCATCTCGGTGACCCTGCTGGCGGAGCAGGGGATCTCGGGGATCGGCGTGTACCTGTTCGGTCTTGGCTTGAGCGACCTGCTGTTCCAGCGTCTTGTCGGCACCCCGACACCGATCCCCAAGTTCCCCAAGCTCGACATCCCCGGTCTCTCCGACATCCCCGTGATCGGTGAGACCCTATTCCAATTCAGCCTCATCGTCTACGTCGCCGTTGCCCTCGTGCCGATCAGCATCTTCGTCATCAACCGCACGACGTTCGGGATGAAGGTCCGATCGGTCGGCGAGAACCCAGAGGCGGCTGACAGCCTCGGGGTGAGTATCACCAGGGTGCGGTGGATAACGGTCACGATCGGCGGGACGCTTGCCGGGGTGGCCGGGGCGGCGCTCGCCATCGATCTCGGCATCTTCCAGCAGAACCTCACCAACGCCCAGGGCTTCATCGCCATCGCCCTCGTCTACTTCGGGGCGTGGCGCCCGCTCGGCGTCATGACGGGCGCCCTCCTCTACGGGCTCGTCAACTCGCTCGTGCTGCAGTTCAAGACGCTCGGGATCATCCCGCAGAGCTGGTCTGACATCGCCGCCATGGCCCCCGCCCTCATCACCATCCTGGCCCTCGTGGTCGTCGCTCGCCGCTTCCGGCAGCCGGCGGCGCTCACGAAGCCGTTCACGAGAGGAACATGACCCGCCGTGGCGCCGAGCCGCGGCCAGAGACCGAGGAGACAACAGATGCGAACAAGACCCCTGCCATGGGCCGCCATGGTCCTGGCTTTCGTCATGCTTGCCGTAGCGTGCGGGGGCGACGACGACGCCGCTGACACGACGGCGGCCACCGACGGGGCCACCACCACCGCCGCGGCCGCAGACGAGACGTTCCGTATCGCAGTGGTGGCGCCATCTGCGGTCAACGACCTGGCGTTCACCCAGTCGATCGTCGACGCCGTCAACGTGGTTGCCGCAGAGCGAGGCAACACCGAGGTGGACATCACAGACGGCACGTTCGTCGTCGAGGACGCCGCCGCGGCCATTCGCGACTATGCGTCGCAGGGCTACGACCTGGTGATCGCCCACGGCTCACAGTACGGCGGATCGCTCGAGGAGATCGCTCCGGACTTCCCGGAGGTGGCATTCGCCTGGGGCACAGCCGCAGACACGTTCGGTCTTCCGAACGTGTTCGCCTACGAAGCGGCCTCCGACCAGGGCGGGTACGTGATGGGCGTGATGGCCGCTGCGCTGAGCGAGAGCAAGCTCATCGGCATCGTCGGCCCCATCGAGGTCGGCGACGCCAAGCTCTACGTCGACGGCTTCAAGGCAGGCGCCGAGTCGAACGACTCGGGGGTGACCGTCAACGTCAACTACACGGGGTCGTTCAGCGACGTTGCGTTGGCCTCCGAGGCGGCCAAGGCGCATGTCGCAGCCGGCGCAGACGTGATGAGCGGCACCGCCCAGATGGTGGTAGGCGCCGTGAGCGTCGCCAACGACGAGGGCGTGCTGTGGTTTGGCACGCAGGCTAACCAGAGCAGCCTTGGCGACATCGTCGTCGCCAGCCAGGTGTACAAGTGGGAGGTCGTCCTGCGCGAGATGCTGACTGCGATCGACGGGGGGACGCTCGGCGGGACCACCTACGAGATCAACCTGGCGAACGGTGGCGAGGTGATCGAGTACAACGCCAACTTCGACCTCCCTGCCGACGTTGCCCAGCTCGCTGAGGATGCTATCGCCGGGATCGCCGACGGGTCGATGTCGACCGGGCAGTAGCAGCCTCACCACAGACGATCCCGGGGGCTCCCCCCCCGGCCCCCCGGGATCCCAACAGTCGAGGAGGGCGACGTGGATGACGTGCCGATGCTCGAGATGCGGGGCGTGACCAAGCGGTTTCCCGGAGTGCTCGCCAACGACCGGGTCGACTTCGACGTGCGCACCGGCGAGGTCCACACGCTCCTCGGCGAGAACGGCGCAGGCAAGAGCACGCTCATGAAGATCCTCTACGGCTTGTACCAAGCCGACGAAGGCGAGATCCTTCTCAACGGCGCCCCCGTCACCATCACGAGCCCGACCGAGGCCATCCAGCACAACATCGGGATGATCCACCAGCACTTCATGCTTGTGGACACGCTCACCGTCGCCGAGAACGTCGCACTCGGCCTTCCTTCGAGTCGGGGCATCCTCACCGACCTCGATGTCGTCTCGGCCAGGATCGTCGCCCTTGGCGAGCAGTACGGTCTCACCATCGACCCGGACGCCGAGGTGTGGCAGCTCGCCGTCGGTCAGAAGCAGCGGGTGGAGATCATCAAGGCGCTCTACCGCGACGCACGTCTGCTGATCCTCGACGAGCCAACCGCCGTGCTCACCCCGCAGGAGGTGGACCAGCTCTTCGCCACGCTGCGCCGTCTCACCGAGGACGGGCGCGGGCTGATCTTCATCTCCCACAAGCTGCACGAGGTGCTGGCCCTGAGCGACCGCATCACGGTGCTGCGCCAGGGCAGGATCACGGGCCACACCACCCCGCACACCGCCACTCGGGAGTCGCTGGCCGAGATGATGGTGGGACGGGAGGTCAAGCTGGCGCCGGACAAGGTGGCGGTGACAGCAGGCGAGCCGGCGCTCGTGATCCGCGACCTCGAGATCGTCGGGGACAGGGGCAACGTCGTCGTGGACGGGCTTGGTCTCGAGGTCCACCGCGGCGAGATCCTTGGCATCGCCGGGGTGTCGGGAAACGGGCAGCGGGAGTTGGCCGAGGCGGTGGCAGGGCTGCGCCACGTGCGATCGGGGTCGGTCACCATCGCCGGCAGGAACGTCACCAACCACGAGCCAGCTGCGGTGCGGACGGCAGGGCTCGCCTACGTCCCCGAGGGTCGGATGAAGGACGGCAGCATCGGCAGCTTCACCGTCGCCGAGAACCTGCTGCTCATCGACCACGGCGACGCCCGGTTCCTCAGCCGCGGTCTCTTCGACTTCGGCGCCATCCGCGCCCACTGCCAGGCGCTCGTCGACGAGTTCGCCGTCAAGACCCCGACGCTCGACACCACGGTGAAGAGCCTGTCGGGGGGGAACATCCAGAAGCTCATCCTCGCCAGGGAGATGTCCGGCACGCCCGAGGTGCTCGTCGCCTCGCAGCCGACACGGGGCGTCGACATCGGCGCCGCCGAGTACATCCACCGCCGTCTCGTCGAGCAGCGGACCGCCGGCACCGCCATCCTCGTGATCTCCGAGGACCTCGACGAGGTGTTCGCCCTCTCCGACCGTATCGCCGTGATGTACGAGGGGCAGATCATGGGGATCGCTGAACCGGCAGCGACGACACGGGAGCATGTGGGCCTCATGATGGCCGGGGTGCGGCCCGCCACCGGGTAGGCTCGCACCCCGATTCGGCGAGCGGCCGGATGCGCTTGGCCAGGCCGCGCCAACCATGAGAAGGAGCACATCGGATGACGACGCGGCGGACGACCGAGCACCTCCCGTTCGGGGAGAAGCGTGACCCTAGGTTCTACGGCCAGGACATCCTGTCCGTGTCACAGTTCGACCGCGCCGACCTCGAGACCATCTTTGCCGTCGCCCACGAGATGTACGGCATGGTGGAGCGGGTCGGCACATTCGACCTGCTGAAGGGCAAGGTGCTCACCACCCTGTTCTACGAGCCCTCCACCCGCACCTCGTCATCGTTTGTCGCCGCCATCGAGCGCCTCGGCGGGAGCGTCGTCCAGATCAACAACGTCACCTACTCGTCTGTGGCCAAGGGCGAGTCGCTCGAGGACACGGTGCGCACCATGGAGTGCTACACAGACGCCATCGTGCTGCGCCACCCCGAGAAGGGCTCGGCGGCCAGGGCGGCGGCAGCCGCCACCAAGCCGCTGATCAACGCAGGGGATGGGCCCGGCGAGCACCCCACCCAGGCGCTGCTCGACGCATACACCATCCGTGAGGAGATGGGGGTCATCGACGGGCTCACCGTCACCATGCTCGGCGATCTCAGGTACGGCAGGACGGTGCACTCGCTCGCCAAGCTGCTGGCGCTGTTCGACGTCAAGCTCAACTACATCTCCCCTGACATCCTGCGCATGCCTGAGCAGCTGGTGGCGGACATCGCCGCCGGCGGTGTGAAACAACACGAAACGACCGACCTCGACGAGGTGCTGGCCACCACAGACGTGCTCTACGTCACCCGCATCCAGAAGGAGCGCTTCGAGGACCCGGCCGACTACGACCTCGTCAAGGACTCGTATGTCATCACCCCTGAGACCCTCGCCGGCGCCAAGGACCGCATGATCGTGATGCATCCGCTCCCCCGTGTCGGCGAGATCGCCACCGAGGTCGACGACGACCCCCGTGCCGCCTACTTCCGCCAGATGGAGTACGGGATGTACGTGCGGATGGCGTTGCTGGCGCTGGTGCTCGGGCGGGCGTAGGCGCCGACTCGGTGGCCGCAGCCGGTCTGCGCAGCCGGTTCTGCGCAGCCGGTCTGCGCAGCCGGTCTGCGGCTCAGCGCCCGGCCTTGTAGCGGGCGGCGAACTCCAGGTAGTGGTCGACACCCTCGTCCTGCTTGCGCATCTCGTCTGGTCGGAGCAGACGCCGCGCCACAGCCGGGGTCCCTGCAGCGAGCGTCCACGGCGCGATCTCCCGCCGCTCGGGGAGCAGCGAGCCGGCCGCCAGCCATGCGCCTTCACCGAGCATCGAGCCGTTGAGCATGATCGCTCCGATGCCGACAAGACAGTGGTCGCCGACGGTGGCGCCGTGGACGACGGCGGCGTGGCCGACGGTGACACGGCGCCCAATGCGCAGCGGGTAGCCGGCGTCGACGTGGAAGACGGCGTTGTCCTGGAGGTTGGTCTCCTCACCGATCTCGATCACGTCCATCTCGGCGCGCACCACCACACCGAACATGACGACGGCCCTGGCGCCGATGGTAACGGCGCCGAGGATGTCGGCCCCTGGAGCGATGAACGCGGTCGGGTCGATGACCGGCGCCGGGTACATGCCACGGACCCTACCTGGGTGCGGCGATCGAGTCACCGAGCCGGCGCGCGCTTCGGTCACCCGATTGGTCGATGCCGGCGGCGAAGGCGTCGACGGTACTGATGACCCCCGGAGGCACTCGATGCCCGAGCGCCAGTCTGCTCCCTTCACGGCGTGCCGGCGAAGGTGCTCCTGTCGCACGGCGACCGACCATTCCGGCCCGGACGCGGAGCCGGGGCCGATTTGGGACAGGGACCTAGTCCCTCCTCGGCCTCCGGCCGCTGTCGATCTCCCGGTGACCAGCCCGATGCGCCGTTCCGCTCGGTCTCCCCCCGGCTGCGCCCTCTGGGTGATCTGCGCACATTCGTAGCACGCGGCGATGAGCGATCGATTAGCGTCAGGTTCGGAGAGCGGCCGATCCAGGGGCGGGCGTGGAGTTCCGGGTATTGGGACCACTGGAAATCGTCGACGGGGACCGACCGGTCTCTGTCTCCGCGCCCAAACAGCGTGCGCTGTTGCTCTACCTGCTGATGCACGCCGGGACCGTCGTCGCAAGTGACGTCATCCTCGATGCGCTGTGGCCACAGGAAGCGCCTGGTGCGGGCGTGAGGACGCTGCGCTTCCACATCTCCAAGCTACGCAAGGCACTCGAGCCGACCGTGTTCGGCTCGGGGTTCTCCGTGATCGAGACCCACGGCACCGGATACACAGTCAGCGCCGATCGCCACGAGATCGACGCCCGCACCTTCGAGGCGAGGGCCGCAACCGGCCGCACCGAGCTCGAGACCCGCCCCGACCGGGCTCAGCGGCTCATCGCAGATGCGCTCGACATGTGGCGGGGGCGGGCCTACCAGGACGTGATGTACGAGGACTTCGCCGCCACCGAGAGCCACCGTCTCGAGGAGCTCCGTCTGAGCGCCGTCGAGAGCCGGATCATGGCCGAGTTGCGGCTCGGCCGCTCCGCCGACCTGGTCGGCGAGCTGGAGCATCTCGCCGTCGAGTTCCCGCACAGGGAGCGCCCCACAGAGCTGTTGATGCGGGCGTTGTACGCCGCCGGGCGGACCGTCGAGGCCGTCGCGGCGGGAAGGGCGCTGCGCGACCGTTTGGTCGAGATCGGGTTGGAGCCACAGCCGTCGCTCACCGACCTCGAGGACCAGATCCTCAGCCACGAGGTCCCACTGGGCCCGGCCGCGGTCGCCGCATCACAGGTCCCGATCGGGGCGGCGCTTCCAACCCCGATTACGTCGTTCATCGGCCGCATCGTTGAGTTGCGCCAGGTGAAGATCCTGCTGCACAGCGGGCGGCTGGTGACGCTGGTTGGACCACCTGGGTCAGGAAAGACCCGGCTCGGGCTGGAGGTGGCGCACGACCTCAATGCCGATCTCGCCGACGGCGCTGTGATGGTCGAGCTGAGCGAAGTCGCCGACGCAGAGCTGGTCCCACAGGCGGTGAGCACCGCACTCGGCATTCCGGCCCCGGTCGGCGCCGACTACACCCAGCTCATCGTGAGCACGTTGCGCGATCGGCAGAGCCTCCTCATGCTCGACAACTGCGAGCACGTGATCGGCAACGCCGCCAGCCTGGTCCTGTCAGTTTTGGAGGCCTGCCCGTCCGTCAAGGTCCTGGCGACGAGCCGCGAGGCGCTCGGCGTGCCAGGCGAGCGGGTGTCGCCCGTTCCACCGTTCGCCCTCCCGGAGTCGGACACGCAAACGATCGACCAGCTGCTCACGGTTGACTCGATCCGTCTGTTTGTCGACAGGGCCATCGAGCTCAACGCCGCTTTCGTGGTCGACGACTCGAACATCGAGGCCGTCGAAACCATCTGCCGGCGTCTCGACGGGATCCCGCTGGCGATCGAGCTTGCGGCTGGTGCGGTTGACGCCCTCACGGCGCAGCAGATCGCCGACCGGCTGGCTCGCAGCTTTGTCGACGTGCCATCTGCCCGCCGGCCCGCGCTCGCTCACCAGGCCACGATGGAGGACGCCGTCCGCTGGAGCTACAACCTGCTCGAAGCCCTCGATCGCACGGTGTTCGCCCGACTCTCGGTGTTTGTGGGTGGGTTCTCCATGGACGCTGCCGAGACCATCGGCGGGTGGGGAACGATTGACCGGTCAGACGTGTTCGACTCGGTGCTGCGGCTGGTGCACAAGTCACTGCTCATGGCGATCACGTCGCCACACGAGCCGGTGCGGTATCGCATGCTCACCGTGCTGCGCCAATTCGGCCAACGGATACTGCGCAGCCGGGGCGAGTCAACCGAGACAGACAGACGCCACGCCGACTACTACGCCACCATCGCCGCCGCCATCGAGCCTCATCTCCTCGGTCCGCACGAGGAGGCGTTCCGTGGTCTCGCCGACCTCGAGCTCGACAACTTCCGGTACGCCCTGGAGAGCTCGCTCTCGGGGGGAAGCGCCGAGACGGCGATGCAGATCACCGCGGCCCTCACCTGGTACTGGTACTGGCGCTCCTACCTCACCGAGGGTCTGGGTTGGGCCCATCGGGCGTTGGCGGCGGCGCCCGATCCGACAAGCGAGGCGGCCGCCAAGGTGCACTATGCGGTGGCGCTGTTCGAGAACGTCACAGGCAACTACGTCGCCGCACGTGACGCCTTCGCCGCGGCGTGTGACATGGCCGGGTTGCGCGGTCTGCAGTCGCTCGAGGCGGCTGCGCTCACCGGCCTCGGGGTGAGCATGCGGGATCAGGGCCGGCTCGGCCGGGCATCCGAGTACTTCGACCAAGCCGTCGCCATCGACCGCAGCCTCCCTGACCTCTCCCACCTGGCGCTCACCCTACGCATGGCCGCTTCGGTGTCGTTCATGCTCGGTCGCACCGCAAGGGCTCGTGCCGAGGTGGAAGAGTCGTATGCCATCTTCTCCGACCTGGGGCACCGCGGCGGGATGGGGTGGGCACTCGAGACACAGAGCGGCATCGCCTTCCGCTATGGCGAGCCTGGCGCCTTCGACCTGGCGAGCCGGGCACGCCGGCTCTACGCCGAGGTGCACGATCGCCGCAACGATGCCTGGGTGCTGCTCCGCATCGCAGAGGTCCACGAGTGGGCCGGGCGTCTTGCCGAGGCTCGCGCCGCGATCGACGAGAGCCTCGCCATCTTCCTCGAGCTCAACGACAGGCGAGGCAGCGGTTATGCGGTGTTGCGGAGCGGTCTGGCCGAGCTGACGGCGGGCCGCGGCGATGCCGCCGGCGCACAGCTGCGGCGCGCCGAGCGGCTGTTCGAGGATCTCGGGGACGCAGGCGGGGCAGCGACTGCCGCCGGCTACCTGGCGTGTCTGGCAATCAGGGAAGGGGACATCGGCGGCGCCGTGGCCAGCGCCGAGCGCTGGCTGGCCGTCCCCGCCGCCGAGCGCCACACCTGGGGCTGCGTCGACGTGATGCGAGAGCTCCTTGCCGCTATGCGACATGCCGGTCTCGACGACGCCGAGATCGATGCCCGCTCCCGGGGTTACGAAGCGGCGCTCAACGAGGGCGCCGACATGGGCGCCGCCGGCAAGACGCTCGATGACATACCGACGCTGCTCGCCGTGGCCCGTCCCGGGGACCCCGGGCATCAGCCGCCGACCCGGCGCAGGGGCGACCCGCTCGCCGGGTAGCCTGAGCCGATGCGTGACCCGAGCTCGGGACCGGGGGGACGAAGCGGTACCACCGATCTCGACGGGCCCATCCACTACGTCGACTACGGCGGTGACGGGCCACCCCTGCTGCTCATCCATGGGCTTGGCGGTTCGCATCTCAACTGGATGCTGGTCGCCCGTCCGCTCGCCACGCACTTCCGGGTGGTGACGATCGACCTGCCCGGGTTTGGGTTGTCGCCACCGGCGGGGCGGTCGGTGAAGGTCGCAGACCAGGCGTCGCTTGTCGCCCGCTTCCTGGTGCACCGTTTCGACGGTCCCGCCTTCGTGGTGGGCAACTCGATGGGCGGTCTGATCGGCCTGCTCGCCACCCACGAGGCGCCGCACTCCGTGGCTGGGCTGATCCTCGTCGATGCGGCGCTGCCTCCTGCCGTGGTGCGGGTCCCCAACGCCGGTGTCGTCCGCTTCCTCGCCGCCCCCCTCGTCCCCGGTCTGGGTTCACGGTTGGTGACGTGGGCCAGGGACTCGCTGTCCGTCGAGGACTACGTGGCGGTAACACTTGCGTTCGTCACCGCCGACCCGTCACGCCTCCCCGGCGAGGTCCACGAGGCGGCGCATGCCATGGAGAGCGAGCGGCGGAACATGCCATGGTCGATCCCTGCGTTTGTCGCAGCACAACGCTCGATCGCCGCAACCCTGCTGGCGCGCCGGTCCTTCATGCGCAAGATCCACGCCATCGGCGCCCCGGTGCTGATCGTCCACGGCGAGCGCGATCAGCTGGTACCGATCGAGGTGGCGCACTGGATGGCAGACACCCGTCCGGATTGGGAACTGGCCGTGCTGCCGGGCGTCGGTCACGTGCCACAGCTCGAGGCGCCGGAGGACTTCATCGGGATCGTCGCCTCGTGGGTGCGGCGGGTCGAGGCGCGGAGCCGCTCGGGCTGACCGCGACCGTCCCGGGACGAGTCAAGACTCCTCGTCTGGCCGCACCACCTGGAGCCTGCCCTCCATGCCGGCGGTGAAGTGTCCAGGGATGGCGCAGATCACCTGGAAGAAGCCGCGCTCGGGTGCGGTGAAGGTGAACGACCCGCTCTCCCCCGGATCGACCTCGGCCTCCCAGTAGACAAAGTCGGCGAGGAGCGTCTCCTCGTCGGCCGGCAGCTCGCTCTCCTCGGCGATCTGGACACCGTCCTTCAGGATCACCCACTCGTGCTCGACGGATCCGACATTGTCAAGCGTGATCGTGATCTCCTCGCCTGGCGGCACGGCCACCTTGTCGGGGTCGAAAGCGAAGTCAGACATCACGACGGTGAAGTCGGTCGAGGCCTCCGGGGTGTCCCCACCGCCACAGGCGACGGCGGCGACCGCAAGAGCTACTACGACAGCGGTCAAGCGACGCATGGTGGTGGTCCCCTCTCGATCCATGAGCTGCCGGCGCAGCTTAGGCCCGGCCATCGTCGCCGGAGTCGGGCGCCTTCGGCTCGGCGCCCCCACCCGACGTACCATGGAGGGATGGACCCCGCCACGATCGCATCCGGTCTGCCAAAGGCCGAGCTCCACCTCCACGTCGAGGGCACGCTCGAACCGGAGCTCATGTTCACCATGGCGAGGCGCAACGGGATCTCCCTTCCCTACGCCACCGTCGCCGAGCTGCGGGCGGCGTACCGGTTCACCAACCTGCAATCGTTTCTCGACATCTACTACCAAGGGGCCCGGGTGCTCGTCACCGAGCAGGACTTCTACGACCTGGCGGCGGCCTACCTGGAGCGGGCCGCAGCCGACAACGTCCGCCACGTCGAGATGTTCTTCGACCCGCAGACCCACACCAAGCGGGGGGTTGCCTTCACGACCGTGCTCGACGGTCTGGAGCGGGCGATGGGCGACGCCGCAGTGCGCTTTGGGATCTCCGGCGGGCTCATCATGTGCTTTCTCCGCCATCTCGGCGAGACCGAGGCGGTGACGACGCTCACCGAAGCGCTCCCCCATCGACACCGTCTGCTCGGGGTGGGTCTCGACTCGTCCGAGGTGGGTCATCCGCCGTCACAGTTCCGCCACGTGTACGCCGCCGCCGTCGAGGCCGGTCTGATCCCGGTGGCCCACGCCGGCGAGGAGGGCCCTCCCCAATACGTGTGGGAGGCGCTCGATGTGCTCGGGGCACGCCGTATCGACCACGGGGTGCGCTCCATGGAGGACCCGGCGTTGGTGCGCCGCCTCGCCGCCGAGAAGATCCCGCTCACGGTGTGCCCGCTGTCCAACATCCGGTTGCGGGCGTTCGACACCATGGCCGACCATCCGCTCGCCGCCATGCTCGACGCCGGGCTGCGCATCTCGGTGAACTCGGACGACCCGGCGTATTTCGGCGGGTATGTCGCCGCCAACTACGCAGCCGCCTCCAGCGGGCTCGGGCTCGATCCGGCGGCGCTCGCCGAGATCGCCCGCAGCAGCTTCCGGTCGACGTTTCTGCCGGAGGCTCGCAAGATCGAGCTGATCGACGAGGTCGACGCCTACCTCGCCGCCCAATGAGTGCGGCGGTAGGCTCCCGGCGACGCGCAAGAGAGGCACCGTGGACTGCGACTGGCCGCACGACCTGGACGCTGCGCTTCGTGCGCTCCAGTCCGACCCGGACGCCACGTTGCTCGCCGGGGGCACAGACGTCATGGTCGAGGTGAACGCCGGTCACGCCCACCCGGCTCATGTCGTGGCGCTGCGGCGTGTCGAGGAGCTGCGCACCTGGGAGGGGAACCGCATCGGCGCGGGGACCACCTACACCACGATGGAGCGGGGCCCGCACCCGGCGTTGGCGCAGCTCGCCCGCACCGTCGGCTCTCCTCAGATCCGCAACGCCGGCACGATCGGGGGCAACCTTGGCACCGCCAGCCCTGCCGGCGACTCCCTCCCCTTCCTGGCCGCCCTCGATGCCAGTGTCGAGCTGCACGGCGCCGGCGGGGGACGCGTGCTCCGCTGGGACGAGTTCATCACCGGTGTCAAGCGGACCGCCCGCCGGCCAGACGAGATCATCGTGGCCGCCGTGCTTCCGGACGAGGTTCCGCTACGGCAGGCGTTTGGCAAGATCGGTGTCCGCAACGCCATGGTCATCTCGATGGTGTCGGCGTGCGTGATGCGCTACGACGACGGTCGCACCGCCGTGGCGCTCGGTGCGGTTGGCCCCACCCCGCTGCGGGCCCGCACCGCAGAAGCGATGATCTCGGTCGAGCCGGCGCCGAGCGACGCCACCCTCGCCGAGTTTGCCAGGCTCGTCTCGCAGGAGGTGCGGCCGATCACCGACCACCGCGGCACAGAGGCGTACCGCCGTCACGCATCCGGCGTGCTCGCCCGCCGGCTGCTCGAGCGTTGTCTCGCCGCATGAGGATCACCGTCACCGTCAACGGTATCGACCATGCGGTCGACGTGCGCGGTGCCGAGAGCCTTCTGTACCTGCTGCGAGAGGAGCTGGCGCTCCCCGGCTCCAAGAACGCCTGTGAGCAGGGCGAGTGCGGCTCGTGCTCCGTGGTGCTCGACGGGGATGTGGTCTGCGCCTGTCTTGTGATGGCAGCAGACGTCAACGGTTCGACGGTGCGCACCGTCGAGGGGTATGCCGACCACGAGGTGCTGCACCCTGTGCAGGCGGCGCTGCTCGACGGGGGCGGTGTGCAGTGCGGGTTCTGCACACCGGGGTTCGTGGTGGCCGCTGCCGAGCTGTTCGACGCCAACCCGGTGCCGTCGACAGACCAGATCAGGGAGGCGCTCGCCGGAAACGTGTGCCGCTGCACCGGCTACGGGGCCATCATGCGTGGGCTCGAGGAGCTGGCCGCCCGCAATGTGGGAGGTGGTGCATGACGTTCACCACCGAGCGCCGCGAGACGCGCTCTGGGGTAGGCACGTCGGCCGACCGGCCGGACGGCATCCCCAAGGTAACGGGCGACTTTGCCTACGCCTCGGACCTGTCCGCCCGCGGGTCGCTGTGGGGAGCCACCCTCCGCAGCCCCCACCCTCATGCCAGGATCACCCGCCTCGACATCGGGCCGGCGCTGCGGGTGCCTGGGGTGAGCGCCGTGCTCACCCTCGACGATGTCCCGGGCCGCAAGGTGTTCGGGCTCGAGGAGGCCGACCAACCGGTCCTGGCGGATGGGTTGGTGCGGTACTGGGGGGAGCCGATCGCCATCGTCGCGGCGAGTGATGTCGAGGATGCCAACCGCGCCATCGCCGCCATCGTCGTCGAGTACGACGTGCTCGAGCCCCTCGTCGACCCTGAGGAGGCCGATCGGCGCAACGAGACCTTCCGCCGCATGACCATCCGTCGCGGCGACCAGACGGTACGAGGCGAGGTAGTCGTCGAGGGGGTCTACGAGACCGGGATGCAGGACCAGGCGCCGCTGGGCCTAGAGGCCGGTCTCGCCATGCCGGACGGTGAGGGTGGTGTCGACCTCTTTGTCGCCACCCAGTGGAGCCACGTCGACCATGAGCAGATCGTCGCCGCCCTGGGGCTGCCGGACGACCGGGTGCGGGTCCATCTCTCGGGTATTGGGGGCGCCTTTGGCGCCCGCGAGGACGTCAGCCTCCAGATCCACCTGTGTCTGCTTGCGCTGCACACCGGGCGGCCGGTACGGATGGTGTACAACCGGGCGGAGAGCTTCGCCGGGCACGTCCACCGCCACCCTTCGCGCATGTGGTACCGCCATGAGGCAACCCGGGACGGGAGGCTGGTGCGGGTCACCGCCAGGCTCCTGCTCGATGGCGGCGCCTACATGTCGTCGAGCCGAGCGGTCATGGCCAACGCCTCGTACTTCGCCGTCGGCCCATACCGCTGCGACTCCGTGGAGGTCGACGGCGCCATGGTGCGCACCAACAACCCGCCATGTGGGGCGATGCGGGGCTTTGGCGCCGTCCAGTCGTGCTTTGGCTACGAGTCGCAGATGGACCGCCTCGCCGCCGCCCTCGGGATGGACCCGCTCGAGCTGCGGCTGGGCAACGCCCTTCACCCGGGCGACCACATGCCAACCACCGGTCAGCAGATCACGGGCTCGCTCCCCACGGCCGAGGTGATCGAACGGTTGCGGGCGATCCCGCTCCCCCCGGACGTCGCCGCCTCCCATCCGCTGCACCTGCCCGGCGGGACCGGGCTCACCACCTCACCAGACCATGTGGTGCGGGGGGTCGGCTACGCCGTCGGCATCAAGAACCTCATGTTCTCCGAGACGTTCGACGACTACACCGAGGTGCGGCTGCTGATCACCCCTGTCGGGGTCGAGGTGCACACCGCCGCCGCCGAGGTAGGTCAGGGTCTGGTAACCGTCTGCCAGCAGATCGCCAGGACCGTGCTCGACATCGAGCACGTGGCCGTCATCTTCGACGACACCTCCCAGATCGGCTCGGCCGGCTCCACCTCCGCCTCCCGCCAGACGCAGATGACGGGCGGCGCCGTGCTCGCCGCCGCCACAGAGCTGCGCGACGTCATCCTCGCCGAGTACGGCGGGGACAGGCTCGACGGCCGGGGGGTGTGGCGCCAAGCCGAGCTGACCGTGACCATCGACGAGCTGTGCCGGCGGGGCCCTACGGAGCGCCACGTCCGGTTCCGCCATCCGCCGACGGAGAAGCCTGACGAGAACGGCCAGGGCAACGTCCACGTCGACTTCGCCGTCGCCGCCCACCGCGCCGTCGTCGACGTCGACCCCGAGCTCGGTCTTGTGCATGTGGTGCGCATCGACACGGTGCAGGATGTCGGCAAGGTGCTCAACCCGAGGGCCCTTGTCGGCCAGGTCGAAGGCGGCATCATGCAGGGGGTCGGTCTCGCCGTGATGGAGCGGCTCGTCCTCGACCGGGGTGTCGTCCGCAACGCCAACTTCACTGACTACCTGTTGCCAACCTTCGCCGACGCCCCTCCTGTCGTGACCGTCTTCGTCGAGGAGCCGAGCCACTTTGGCCCGTTCGGGGCCAAGGGGGCGGGCGAACCTCCGACGATCAGCTCGACGCCTGCCGTGGCGGCGGCCATCCGGGCCGCCACCGGACGGCCCATCACCCGTGTGCCGGTCCGGCCGGACGACATCGTTGGCCTATGACCAGACCCACCTTCGACGTGCCCGCCATCTACCGCACCGCTCGGGAGCGGCTGGTGATGCTTGCCATGACGCTGAAACCGGAGCACCTGGCGACCCCGGTCCCCACCTGCCCCGGGTGGTCGGTGCACGACCTGTATGCCCATCTCGCCGGGCTGAGCAGCGATGTGCTCGGTGGCGAGGTGGCCGCACCGGACAGCGACGAGGCGACGGCCAACCAGGTTGCGACAAGGAAGGGGGTCGCCATAGGCGAGCTGGTGGCGGAGTTGGTGCGCAACTCCCCGGAGCTGGAGCGGCGGCTCGCCGAACGGACCCTGACGCTGCGGCTCGCCATCGACGCCTGGACACACGACCAGGACATCCACAACGCACTCGGCATCGTCTCGGGTCGCGACAGCGCAGGGTTGGCGCTCACCATCTCCTTCGTCGGCCGGCTGGAACGGGTACTCACCCCGGCCGGTCTCGCCCCACTGCGCATCATCACAGAGGACCACGACTGGGCGATCGGCGATGGTGAGCCTGGGGCGGTGCTGCGGATCAGCGGGTACGAGCTGGCGCGCATGCTGCTCGGTCGCCGCAGCGTCGCCCAGATGCGGGCATACGACTGGGAGGGCGACCCTGAGCCGTACATCGCCGTGCTCCCCACATTCGGCCCCGCCGACAACGACATCGTCGAGTGACGGTGCGGCGGGTCGCCCTGCTCACTGCGGTGACCATCGTCGCTGCGGCGTGCTCGACATCGGAGGCGGCGCCCGTGGCGACGACAGCGGAGCCGGTGACGGCGCCAATCGTCACCGCGGCTCCCCCGGCGAGGACTACCACGCAGCCGCCGGTGACGGCGCCGGCGAGCACGACGGCGGCGCCGGTCACCACCACCCTCCCCCCGAGGGGCCGTCTCGTCGTCAGCGGCGCAGGCGACGTCAACCTCGACCCTTCCTACATCCCGGCGCTGGGCACGGAGGGCTACGCCCACCCGTGGACGGCGCTGCAGCGGATCTTCGAAGACGACGACCTCACCATCGTCAACCTGGAGTGCGCAGCCTCGACGATCGGCTCGCCACTGCCAAAGGCGTTCACCTTCCGCTGCGACCCTGCGGCGCTGCCGTTCATGCGCGATGGCGGGGTCGAGGTGGCCAACCTGGGCAACAACCACTCCGGCGACTTTGGCAAGGAGGCGCTGCTCGACTCGCGACAGCAGCTCCTCGCCGCTGGCATCGTCCCGGTCGGGGTCGGCGCCGACGCCGCCGAGGCGCACAAGCCCGCCGTGTTCGAGATCAACGGTTGGAGGGTCGCCGTTCTCGGGTTCGGGGGCATCGTCCCCACCCCTGATTGGATCGCAGCCGAAGACCGGCCAGGGATGGCAGACGGGGACACCATCGAGACGATGGTCGCCGCCGTCGAGGCGGCCGGCGAGGTGGCCGATCTGGTGATCGTCACCATCCACTGGGGCGTCGAGCTCGACACCCAGCCCCGGTCGGAGGACCGGGAGCGGGCAGAGGCGCTGATCGCCGCCGGCGTTGACGCCATCTTCGGGCACCACGCCCACCGGCTCCAGCCGCTCGAGATCGTCGAAGGCGTGCCGGTGGCGTGGGGTCTGGGGAACTTCGTGTGGCCAACGCTGTCGGCGGCCGGCTCCACAACGGCGGTGGCCCAGGTCGTGTTCGAGCCGGACGGCTCGGTGCGGGCGTGTCTGGTTCCCACGTTCATCGAGTCGCCTGGGCATCCCGTGCTCCAGGTCGACCACGACCCGGCCAACCCCTGCACCGGCTGAGCACCAGGCGACGCGTCAGTCGCGACTCGCCAGGTCGCGAAACTCGTCTGGCACACCGCGGTGATGGTCGAGGAGGAGCGAGGCCCTGCCAACCGCCTCCTTGCCAAACCGCTCCCGCAGCATGTCGAGGGCGTCGTCGAGACCCTGGCGGGAGCGCTCATGCGCCGACCCGGTGCGGAGCAGGTCGGCGCCGAGCAACTCGGCGAACGGAAGCTCGAGCTGGAGATGCGGTGCGGTCACCAGGTTGGACGTGGAAATGGCGAGCAGGTTGACGTCGCGGCCCGCCGCCTCGGCGACACCGGCATCGGCGAGGTGTTCGGCGATCGCGGCGATGGCGTTCGTCGTCGCCACCGGCGCCCGCAACGATGCGCTCCGGGTGACGGCGCTGAGATCGTCGAAGCGCACCCGCACCGTGATGGTGTGCGCCGCCCGATCCTTCTTGCGCAGCCGGGTGCCCACCCGCTCGGCCAGACCGAGCAGCACCCGCCGCCGTAGCCTTCGGCTGTGCCCGCCACCACCGAACGACGACTGGGCGCCGACCGACTTGGCCCGATGATGCGTGACGACCGGTCGCGGATCGCGGTTCCACGCCAGTGCATGGAGGTGGGCGCCCGCCCCCGGTCCGAGATGCCGATCCAGGGTGCGCTGATCCGTGTAGGCCAGGTCGGCGACCGTGGCGATTCCGAGCTGCGCCAGCTTCGCCTCGGTGGCCGGCCCCACCCCCCAGATCAGCGCTACCGGCAGTGCATGGAGAAACGCCAGCTCCTCCTCTGGTTCAACCACCAGCAGCCCATCGGGCTTGGCCACCCGGCTCGCCACCTTGGCGAGAAACTTGGTGCGAGCCACCCCGACCGAGACGACGAGCCCGGTGTCGGTGCGCACCTCGGAACGCAGCCGGTCGGCGATCTCACCGGCCGGTCCGAACAGATGGAGGGCGCCCGCCACATCGAGGAACGCCTCGTCGATCGAGATCTGCTCGACGAGCGGGGTGAACCGCCGGCACGCATCCATCACCTTCTCGGAGAGCGGGCCGTACTCCGAGAAGTGCCCGGAGACCACGATGAGCCCGGGACAGAGCTGCCGGGCGCGGCGCAGCGGCATCGCCGACCGCACCCCGAAGCGGCGCGCCTCGTAGCTCGCCGCCAGCACGACGCCGCCACCGACGGCGATCGGCTTGCCCCGTAGCTCGGGGTTGCGCAGCTGCTCGACAGATGCGTAGAACGCATCGAGATCGACGTGGAGGATAGTCAGACCTTCCGTCACGGCACCCCCCATCCCGATGACCCGGCTCAGCCAAACAGGTCGTCGAGCAGGGCCCCCACCGGGTCGGCACCGTCCGGGACGGCGGCGCCACCATCGTCGGCCTCGGCGGGCGTGGCGACCGATAGCGTGAAGCTGTCGGTGACCGCAGACAGGAAGCGGCTCAGCGGGGCGTACGAGTGTCGGTCGTCGCCGCCAAAGCGGCGGTGGTAGAAGCGCTGCGGGAACAAGACATGGAGGTGGTCCTTGGCCCTGGTGAGCGCCACGTACAGCAAGCGGCGTTCCTCCTCCACCCCCCCAGGCTCACCGAGCGCCATGTCTGAGGGGATGTTGCCGTCTGCGGCGTGGATGACGAACACCGCCTTCCACTCCCCACCTTTGGCCGAGTGGATGGTTGACAGCACCAGGTAGTCGTCGTCGAGATGCGGTGGTCCTGCCAGATCGGCGGTCGAAGCCGGCGGGTCGAGCGTCAACTCGGTGAGGAACCGGCTACGGGTGGCGTACTCGCCCGCCAGCCCGGCGAGTTGCTCCACATCGCCGAGCCGAACGGCGGCGTCGTCGTAGGTGCGCTCGAAGACCATCGTGCAGAACGGGAGCAGCCGATCGATCTGCTCCGCCGGGGACGGCTCGGCTCCGAGAACACCCCTGGCGTCGCGCAAGGCGTGCCGCAGCTCGGCAAGGGGCTGCACCGCATCCGCCGGGACGGCCGGCTCCAGCGAGCAGAAGGCGGTGAGGGCATCAAGCCCATCCGCCGCCACCCGCTCTCCCACCTCGCCGAGCAACCGCATCGCCCGCGATGGCCCGATCCCGGGGACCGCACGCAGCACCCTGTGCCACGCCAGCTGGTCGCGGGGGTTGTCGAGGATCCGCAGCAGCGCCATCAGGTCCTTGACGTGGGCGGCCTCCAGGAACTTGAGCCCGCCGTACTTCACGAACGGGATGTTGCGTCTGGCCAGCTCGAGCTCCAACCCATCGGAGTGGTGCCCGGTGCGGAACAGGACGGCCTGGTCGCGGAGTGGGATCCCGGCCTCGCGATGGGCCAGCACCCCATCACACACGAAGTCGGCCTGCGCCGTCTCGTCGACGCAGGTCACCAGATCGGGCACGGGCCCGGTCGGCCGTGACGAGCGCAGCCGCTTGAGGTACAGCTCCCCGGATTGGGCGATGACGGCGTTGGCGGCGGCGAGGATCTGCGGGGTTGACCGGTAGTTCTCTTCGAGCGTCACCACGGTCACGCCGTCGTACACGTCCGGGAAGCGCCGGATGTTCTCGATCGACGCCGCCCGAAATGCGTAGATCGCCTGCGCATCGTCGCCGACAACGGTGAGGTTGCCCTGCCCGCCACACAGCGCAAACAGGATGTCGCCTTGGATGCGGTTGGTGTCCTGGAACTCGTCGACGAGAACGTGGTCGAAGAGCCCACACACGGCGGCGGCGGCCGGGCTGTCCAGCAGGGCCCGCCAGTAGAGAAGCAGGTCGTCGTAGTCGAGCACGTTGTGCTCACGCTTGCGCTCCCGATATCCCTTGAACACCTGTCTGAGCTCGTCGCCGTGCTCCTGGCACCAGGGAAAGCGATCCCGCAGCACGTCGTCGAGCTTGGCCTGCTCGTTGACGCTGCGGCTGTAGACGGCGGCGATCGTCTCCTGGCTTGGGAACCGCACCCTGGCCTCGGCAACGCCGAGCTCGGTGCGGAGCACACCGAACAGCGACTCGGCGTCCGCTTGGTCGAGCACGGTGTAGCTGCCGTCGAGACCGACGGCTGGGGCGTGACGGCGCAGCAGCCGGTTGGCGATGGAGTGGAACGTACCGCCCCACACCCGCCCAGTCGAGCGGTCGGCGACGAGGCCTCCGGCGCGGCGCACCATCTCGGCGGCGGCGCGGCGGGTGAAGGTGAGGAGGAGGATCCGCTCAGCGGCGGTGCCCTGGTCGATGAGCCACGCCACCCGGCTGGCGAGGGTGCGGGTCTTGCCGCTGCCCGCCCCGGCCACGACGAGGAGCGGCCCGCCGCTGTGGGTCACGGCTAGCCGTTGCTCGGGGTTGAGATCGTCAAGCCAGGCCGGGACCGTCACATCGGGGACGAACATCTGTTCGATGATAGACGAGCGTCGCCCTAGTGACCAGGACTTCTTGCCAGGACGCTAGAAGGCGCCGGTGACGCTCCCGGGCTCACCGGTGCTCGGGATCTTCTTCTCGCGGAGCATCTGACGCATGCCGGCGATGGCCCGGTCGGCAACGTCGACGTCGACTACGCCACCCGGCCCCATCACCAGCCGGCTCAGCCGATCGAGGAGCACCTCGATGACAACGTCGATGCTCGTGCCGCCAGAGGTCGTGAGCGAGAAGACCGTCGCCCCTGGGATTTACAGCTTGCCGGCACGGATCTGCGCCGCGAGCAACCGGCGCCCGGTGCGGGTGATGTGCCGCTTGTCGATCGTAAGGTCGTCGGTGCGGGTCGACACCGAGACGACATCGCGGTAGAAGAACTCGTCAGTCTGCTCGGCCAGGGCACTCCCCGTCAGACGGTCGAGCGCACACTGGTAGGCGAAGATCTGGTGCTCGGTGAAGTTGAGGACGGTGACACCGACCGGGGTGAACCGCGTCGCCTCACGCCGAGCTCGCCTGTACCCCAGCTCGGCCCCCGCGACGTTGAAGCGGGGTCCGGTCAGCACCACCGTCTCCGAGGTGAGCGTGAGCCCCGTCAGCCCGCACCGCTCGATGGCTCGCATTTTCAACCGGCTCAGGTCCCTCGCCAGCCAGCGGTCGATCTGCTCGCCGGAGGGTCGCACCGACCACAGCGCCAGCCGGAGCACGCCAATTGCGAGAAGGCCGACACCCGCAGCAACCACGAGCTCATCGAGCTCGTCGGGCGCCCCGGCCCCGGCAAGGCGAATGCGGGTCGCTTCGCTCGCACCGAGGGCTATCGCAACCAGCGCCAACCCGGTGGCGAAAACGACCCACTTCGGGAAGGGGGCGAAGTACCGCTTCACCGCCCGCAGCTCGCGGGCAGACCCTTGGGCGCCGTTCAGCTGATGTGGCATGTGCGGTCACTCACCCCGTGCTCACAGACCCACCTGTCTCCACAGGCTGTCTTCGACGTCAACGCTCTCGGCGATGCGGGCCAGCTCCCATCGATCAAGCGGTTTGGCCTGTGCCCTGGCGACGAGCTCGTCGATCGAAGGGTCAGGAACGAGCAGCCCATGTCCTCGGTAGTAGTCGATCTTCACGATGGCGGCGAGATACTCGAAGTGGGCGGCGCCGGAATCAAGCCTCACCGCTCGTTGCAGCAGGCGGCCGATCTCCTCGGCGGAACGCATGTTGAGCGCCCGCGGTCGCCGGCCGGCGATGATCGCAAGGGCCAGCAGATAGGCGGCGGCTGGCGATGTGGGGTCGGTGCTCACTGCCCGGCGCAGCATGCGCACGGCCTCGTCGTGACGTTGGAGATACATGTAGCACTGGCCGAGCGTGACGAGGGTCTCAGCGTCGAACTTCCCTGCGGCCAGCTCCCGCTCCTGCTCGGCGGCGAGCGTCTCGACGCCATCGGTGCCGAGCGTGCGGAGCCGCTCGAACGAGGTCCCGGGTCTCTGACGTCTGCGTCGATCGGCGTGGTGACGTCTGAGTTGATCGACGAGCCGTGCCACCCCCGAGTCGAAGTCCTTGTACAGCTCGGCTCGATCGAGCCCGGCGATCACGAGACGCAAGCGGTCAGGCAGCATCTCTTCCATCGCCTCCAGGTAGACCGGGAGGATCGGCTTGCGCAACTCCTTGGCGAGCTCGACCTCGGAGAGCACCTCACCCGAGCGCACCGAGTTGCCGCTGACGGCGAGGACTAGTCCGTCGGCCGAGCGGATGGCCGCCGTGATGTAGGCCCGGAACGGATTACCGACGCCGACTTCATGCTCGTCCTTCCACACCCGAATCCCGGCTTCTCGCAACCGCCTCTCGAGCCCAGCGGTGCGATCGCCATCAAGCCGGGAGTACGACAGGAACACCATCACGTCGTCCTCGATGGCCACGGGCGGCCCTCAGCTCAGGCCGGCATGGGCGCACACAGTCCCGCGAACAATACCGATCGACGACCAGCTGTGATCGGCAACCGGGCCGGCTACGGCGTGTACTGCTCGACGATCATCGTGATCTCGCCGTCCTCGACGGTGAGCCAAGCACCGGGGAGATGGTCGACAGGGACACCGCGTCCCTCGCGCTCAGCCACCCAGTCGGCGTATGGGATGGTCTCGAGATCGGGCGGTCCGATGGCCGGCAGCCAGTCCACCTGGGCATCGGCGGCGACGGCGACCGTTCGCACCTCGGTGTTCACGTTGCGCACGTAGTAGTCGTTTGGCGGCGGTTCGGCGAACCCGTCCTCGGCAGCGGTCATGACGGCGGCGTCGCCGGTGAACCAGCAGGCGAGGTCGAACTGCAGCGAAGCGGCGGCGACGGTGTCGACGAAGCCAAACCACTCGCCGTCGGGGAGGGCGTCGGTTCCCGGCGTGCAGCCGGAACCGCTGGCGAGGGCGTTGATGTCGAGCGTCGTCGTGGTCGCCTCGGTGGTCGTGGTGGGCGCCTCAGTGGAGGTTGGGGTGGTGGTTCCCGTCGTGGTGCTGGGCGCCGCCGTCACAGTGGTCGACGTCACAGTGGTCGACCCGACCGGCGGCGAAGTGGTGACGGTCGTCGCAGCGCTCGGCGTCACCGTCGTGGTCGTGGCTGCATCGTCGCCACCACAGGCGGCAGCGATCAGAGCGAGTGCGAAGACGAGGGCAGCGAGCCGGCCCGCGCTCCGATGTGGTGCCCGGTTGCCCATGGCTCCAAGGTACCGGGTGAAGCGATGCCGCCCAGGGCCACTCGGCACTATTGGGGCCACGGTGCGGGGCAGCGGGCTAGATGGACGTCACCGTCGCGGGGGACGCTGGTCATCGGCGGAACGGCCCATCCAAGGCGGGCCGTTCCGTCTCACCCCGCCGGGGCCCCGCCGCCGGCGGTCCGCAGACTTCGGGCTGGGTCGCGACGCCCAAGACCAAGGCGGGGATCGGGGCGCTCCTGACCGGCGATCAACCGAGCGACGTACTCCCCGAACGCCGGGCCATGCTTGAAGCCGTGACCCGATCCCGCCCCCACCAACCAGACGTTCGGGTGCTCAGGGTGGGGAGCGACGATCCAGTTGTTGTCCGGGGTCGAGGTGTACTGACACGTCCTGGTCTGCACCACCGGCGCCGCACCCAGCGCCGGGAATCGCCGGCGCAGGTAGGTGCGGGCGGCGTCGATGCTGCGTTGCGCGGGGAGACGCTCGAGGGTGTCAGGGTCGATCGGGTCTCCTTCGATGTCTGGGCCGACCTTGAAGCCCATCCCCTCGACGTCGCCGGTGCCGTAGAACGTACCCTCGAAGTCGAGCCAAGCCGGCACCGCCGGCGCGGCCCACTCCGGCGGCGCCGCCACGAACACCACGTCCTGCTGCGTCACGGTGGCGTCCACAAGACGGGGGAAGAGCGCTGGCAGCCACGGCCCGCACGCCCACACCACGACATCGGCGGCGTGGCGGTCGTCGCCCAACAGCACCCCGTCCCCATCCGGGCGCACCGGGGCCGCCGTCAACGTTGCGCCGCGACGCTGCGCCCGACGCACGAGGGCGCGCACCGCCCGGCGCGCCATCAACACCCCACCCTGGGGCTCGTGGAGCACGAAGGCGAGATCACCGGTCTCGATGCTTGGGAACATCCGTCGGGCGTCGCTCGCGTCAAGGACCCTCGCCGGGATCCCCAGCCGGGACAGGGTGTCGGCGCTCTGCGACTCCCAACCACCGTGGCGCCGGGCGAACCAGACCACCCCGCAACGCAGCATGAGTTGCTCCCCGGCATCGCGCTCCAACCCCTGCCACAGCTCCCTGGCCCGATAGGCCAGCATGCTGTACCAGTCCGCCGACCCGTGGCTGTAGCGCATGATCCGGGTCTCGCCCCCGCTCGACTGGCGGGCGTGACCCGGTTGGTACTGCTCGATGAGCTGGACTCGCCAGCGGTTCCCCGCCAGATGGTCGGCGATGGAGGCGCCGAACACTCCAGCCCCGACGACGATGGCGCTGGATCTCATGTCCCGTTTCTCCCGCTGCGGCCGCTCCGCCGTGACGTTACTCCGGCCGCACCCTCCCGCCGTGCCAGAATGCCGCATGGCATCGCCCGACACCTATGTGGTCGAGGCGTCTGGTCGCGAGATCGCGATCTCGAGCCCCGAGAAGGTGATGTTCCCCGAGCATGGGTGGACCAAGCGGGATGTCATCGAGCACTTCCTCATGTGCGCAACCGGGGCGGTGCGCGGTGTCGCCAACCGGCCGACCATGCTGAAACGATGGAACGCCGGGGTCGGGGCCCCACCGCTCTACGTCAAGCGCCCCAAGCAGGCCAGAACCCTGGTCGACGTCCGCTTCCCATCGGCCCGACCGGGCCAGATGTTCCTCCCCCTCGACGAGGGCGACGTCATATGGATGGCGCAGCAGAACTGCATCGACCTCAACCCGTGGAACGCCAAGGCCAGCGACCTCGCCCATCCCGACGAGCTGCGCATCGACCTCGACCCCACCGAGGGTCACGCCTTCGAGGCGGTGCGGGATGTCGCCCGTGTCGTCAAGGAGGTGCTCGACGACGTCTCGCTCGTCGGCTGGCCGAAGACATCGGGCAATCGCGGCATCCACGTGTATGTGCGGCTCGCCCAAGAGTGGGACTTCTATCAAGTGCGCCGCGCCGGGCTGGCCCTCGCCAGGGAGGTCGAGCGGCGTCATCCCCTCGCCACCACCGCGTGGTGGAAAGAGGAGCGCAACGGCGTCTTCATCGACTACAACCAGAACGCCTGGGACAAGACGATCGCAAGCGCCTACTCCGTCCGCCACACCGGCTGGGTGTCGACGCCGTTCCGCTGGGACGAGCTCGCCACCATCGACCCACGGGCGATGGACCTCATGTCGTTCAAGCGACGCTGGCACGACGTCGGCGACCTCACCGCCGGCATCGACGAGGCGGTGGGGCGGCTCGATCCGGTGCTGGAGATGGTCGCCGCCGACGAGGCTGCCGGGATTGGAGACGCTCCGTGGCCGCCGCACTATCCCAAGATGCCGGGGGAGCCACCAAGGGTGCAGCCGTCGAAGAAGCGGGCGGAGAACTGGGAGTGAGCGGCGACTACCTCGAGCTCAACCGCCACGCCTGGACCGTCGACGCCCCCAACTGGGTCGAGGCCGGACGGCGCAGCTGGGCCGGCGAGGCATCCTGGGGCATCTGGGGCATCGCCGAGAGCGAGGTCGGCCTGCTCCCGGACGTCTCGGGGATGGCGACCATCGAGCTCGGCTGCGGCACCGGCTACGTGTCGGCGTGGCTCGCCAGACGGGGGGCGCTGCCGGTGGGGATCGACCCGACACGGGCCCAGCTGGCCACCGCCCAGATGCTCCAGGGCGAGTTCGACCTCCGCTTCCCCCTTGTCGAGGCCCGCGCCGAGCGGCTCCCCTTCCCAGACGAGTCCTTCGACTTCGCCATCTCCGAGTACGGGGCGGCGATCTGGGCCGACCCATACGCCTGGATCCCCGAGGCGGCCAGGGTGCTGCGCCCCGGTGGCGAGCTCGTGTTCCTCGGCAACAGCACGCTCGTCATGCTGTGTGTCGAGGACGACGAGAACGTTCCGGCGGCACCGCGGCTGCGCCGGCCGCAGTTCGGCATGCACCGCTTCGATTGGGACGACGACCCGCCCGTTGTGGAGTTCCACCTCAGCCACGGCGACCAGATCCGGCTGCTGCGCACCTGCGGCTTCGAGATCCTCGACCTCGTCGAGCTACGCCCCCCGGAAGGTGCCGTCACGTCGTTCCCGTGGGTCACGACAGAGTGGGCGCGTCAGTGGCCCTCGGAGGAGGCGTGGCGAGTCCGCAAAGGCGGGTGAGCGCCGAACCGCCCGCCAACCGTCGAAACTCGACCAGCCCCGGTAGCGTTTCAACCGACATGAGACGTCGCCTGGTTGCGGCCATCGCTTCGTACGTCCTCCTTGCCACCGCATGCTCCGGCGGGGACACCGGCTCACCGGCGACGACTGACGTACTCGCCACAACGACCGCCGCCCCGACGACGAGCCTCGCCCCGGCCCCAACCACGACCGCCGCCGCCGCCCCGACCACGACCAGTGGCGAGGCGCCGCCCGCCCAGCCTCTCCCCTTCGACAGCTGGACCGCAGTGCTCGCCTCACTCCCGGTCGCCGACAACACCGCCGAGCAGGCCCGGACCGTCGCAGACAAGCTCGGGGTCACGGGTGCAGGGGTGCTGCGCAGCGACGACTACCCGTCGCTCACCCCCGGCTACTGGGTGGTGTACACCCGGCCGTACGAGTTCTCCTGGGAGGCGGTCGCCGCCTGCGACGAGCTGGCCACCGTCGCCCCGGACTGTTACGCCCGCTATCTCGGCGCCGACCCCACCGAGCCGGTCGGCGCCGATTCGGGCACCGTCGTCGCCATCGCCGGTGGCACGGACCTGGTCGTGCTCTCCGTCTCCACCGGCGAGGTGATCCGCACCATCGATCCCTTCTTCGCCGGCGACGGCACCTACCCCAGCCCGCCGGCGCTGACGGCGGATGGGCTCAGCATCGACTATGCGGTGAGCGTCGAGGACTTCTGGTTCTCGTGCGACGCCTCGGACGGGCACCTGGAACGCATGGATCTCGCCACCGGTCGTAAGGAGAAGACCGGCGATGGCTTTTCCCCCCGCATGTCCGGCGACGGCGCCACCATTCTCTATCTCGCCGCCTCGGAGTGCTACCCGGACCCGGCCGAACCGGTGTTCGTCCTGGCCCCGATCGACACTGTGGTGTGGCGCAACACCGCCACCGGTCAGGAGACGCGGCGCACCCTTGCGCCTCATGGCGATGTCGCCGCAGGCTACGAGCTGTCGGACATCGCCGGCGGGCCGGGCGACGTGTTTGTCATCGACAACGCCGGGGCGGTGTGGCGTCTGCCGCTCGGGTCGAGCGACACCACCCCACCCGAGCTCGTCGTTGACCTGGCCGCCGCCGGGCTCGACACCGGCAGCTACCGGCTCGTTGGATACGACAACGCAAACGATCGTCTTCTGGTGACCTACTCCTACTACGACACCGACTCGGAGTTCACCGAGCTGCACGCCATCGACCCGGACAGCGGCGCTATGGAGCGGCTCGACGCATACGAGGGCACGGCGGCGTTCGCCCTCGACCGGACTGGCCGCCACCTCGCCATCGCAGCAGAGGGGGCGCTGATCACAGACGACGGAAGGGTCCCGCTCCACGTCAGCATCACCACCCTCGGCTGGTGACAACCTGTAACGTCGCAGCGTGATCCCCCTGGACGACATCACCGCCGCCGGCGCCCGCATCGCCGGTCTTGTCCACCGCACCCCGACGATGCGCAGCCGCACCCTGAGCGAGCGGCTCGGCGCCGAGGTCCACCTCAAGCTCGAGCTCTTCCAGAAGACCGGCTCGTTCAAGCCACGCGGCGCCTTCAACGTGATGCTGTCGCTCGACGAGACCGAACGGGGTACGGGCGTCGTCGGGTTCAGCGGGGGGAACTTCGCCCAGGGGATGGCCTACGCCGGCAGCATCGTCGGCGTCGACACCCTCGTCATCATGCCAGAGTCGGCGCCGCGCCGGTCTGTCGATGCCACCCGCAACTACGGGGCCACCGTCGAGGTCGTGCCGGACATCGCGGCGGCGATCGAGGGTGCAGCCGCCCACACCGCAGCCGGCAGGACGTTCATGCACCCGTTCGACGACGCGCGGATGATGGCGGGGAACGGGACGATCGGGCTCGAGATCGTCGAGGACGTCCCCCAGCTCACTCATCTGTTTGTCTCCGTCGGCGGCGGTGGGCTCCTCACCGGGGTGGCCTCTGCTGTGCTGGCGCTGCGCCCGGAGACACAGGTCGTTGCGGTGGAGACCGAGGGCGCTGACGCCCTGGCCCGGTCGGTCGCCGCCGGCGCACCGGTCACCATCCGGCCCACCTCGATCGCCACGACGCTCGGTGCGCCTTACGCGGCAACGGCGGCGATCGAGCTCGCCACCACTTGGCTGGCCGGGGTCGACGTCGTGGGCGACCGCGAGGCGGTGGCCGCCCTCGGCACCATCGCGGAGCGACTCAAGCTGCTCGTCGAACCGGCCGCCTCGTGCACCCTCGCTGCGGCCGAGCGGCGCACCGGCAGCTTCGGCGAGGGGGCGTGCATCGTGCTGCTGTTGTGCGGGGGCAACGTGTCGCTCGACGACATCGGCACCTGGCGCAGCCGCTTCGCCGGTTGACCTCAGCCAAACGCTGCCACCCGGCTCGGTTCAGCCGGGCGCACCAAGCCGACGCAGGGTGGCGGCAAGCCCGTCGACGTCTGCGACCGTGAGCGTCATGCCGGGATGGCGGTACCGCCCGCCGGCGAACAGCGAGGGGATCGGCTCGACGAACTTGACGCACAGACCGCGGCGGGTGTTGCTTCCGAAGGTGATGCCGCCGTCGACAAGCGAGCCGCGGATACCGATGGCCCTGAACCACCGGTAGTGCTCGGTGATCTCGAGACCTGCGATGTTGGCGATCTCGGTGCGCATCTTCCACGGCCCGAAGCGGACGGCGATGCCACCATCGCCCACCGTGACCTCCGCCCGGTGCGGGGTCACGCCGAGCGGCAGCAGGATCCACGCATAGCGAGGGTCGAAGGCGAAGGGGAACCGCTCGGTGGCATCCATCGGACACAGTCCAGCAGCCGGCTGCGGCAACACCCAAACTGCGCGGTACACTGCCGCAGAATTGGAGCGAACGCTCAAAGTCTGCGAGGTGGCGATGGTGAAGCACAACCCCGGCAAGGTGAACGGGCGCCGGGTGGCGATCGTCGACGGCCTGCGCACCCCGTTCATGAAGGCGGGGACCGTCTACAGGGACATGACCACCCTCGACCTCGCCGCCGCCTGCGTTACCGAGATGATGGAACGGTCGGCGCTGCGCCGCAGCGACGTCGACCAGATCGTCTTCGGGGCGGTGGTGCCGGACATCGCCGGTCCCAACATCGCCCGCGAGGTGGCGCTGCGCACAACCTTCCCCGCCTCGACAGACGCCTACTCGGTGAGCAGGGCGTGCGCCACCAGCACCCAGGCCATCGTGAGCGGCACCCAGGCGATCCTCAGCGGCGCCGCAGACGTTGTGATCGCCGGAGGGTCGGACAGCCTCTCCAAGCCACCGATCCTGTACGACGACGCCCTCGTCGACGCCTTGATGGCGGCGGCGGCGGCCAAGGATCTTGCCGGCAAGGTGCGGGCGTTTGCCGCGGTGCGACCCAAGGACCTCGCCCCCAAGCCGACGGCGCTTGCCGATCTCTCGTCAGGGCTCACCATGGGTGATGCCGCCGAGAAGATGGCGAGGGAGAACGGCATCTCCCGCATGGCGCAAGACCGCTACGCCTTCGAGTCGCACCAGAAGGCCGTTGAGGCGTGGGACAAGGGTGTCTGCGACGACGAGGTGATGCGGCTTCCCGTGCCACCCGCCTTCACGGAGACGGCGACCCGCGACGGCATCCCGCGGGCCGACACGTCGCTCGAGAAGCTGGCTTCGCTGCGCCCTGTCTTCGACCGCAGATACGGCACCGTCACCGCCGGCAACAGCTCGCCGCTCACCGACGGCGCCGCCGCCGTGATCCTCGTCGAGGAGAAGGAGGCGGCAAGGCTCGGGCTTGTTCCCAAGGCGTTCGTGCGCACGTGGGCGTTCGCCGGGCTCGACCCCTCCTGGCAGATGCTGATGGGGCCGTCGTTCGCCACCCCGCTCGCCCTCGACCGGGCCGGGATGACGCTGGCCGACATCGATGTGATCGACATCCACGAAGCCTTTGCCGCCCAGGTGCTCTCCAACCTGCAGGCCTTCGCCTCCGTAGAGTGGGCGAGGCGCCACCTGGGACGCGACACCGCCATCGGCGAGGTGGCGCCCGAGCGGCTCAACCCTTACGGCGGGTCGATCTCGCTCGGCCATCCCTTCGCCGCCACCGGGGCCCGCCAGGCGCTGGCGATGGCCAACGAGCTGGTGCGGCGCGACGCCGGCACCGCCCTCATCACCCAGTGCGCCGCCGGCGGGCTTGGCGCCACGTTGATCCTGGAGCGCTGACATGACCCCAACCCTCCCCGTCCTGGAGCACGTCCACCTCACCGTCGACGCCGACGGGGTGGCGGTTGCGCTCATCGACCGCACCGGCGAGGCGATGAACACGCTGGGGCCGGAGACGGCGACCGATCTCGAAGCCGTCGTGCGGTGCGTCGAGGAGGACCCCGAGATCCGCGCCCTCGTAATCGGATCTGCGAAGAAGGACAACTTCGTCGCCGGCGCCGACATCCGCTGGCTACGCAGCCTCGACGACGTGACCACCGCCCTCCGGCTCATGCGCGAGGCGCACGGGGTGTTCGCCAGGCTGGAGGAGCTGCACACCACAGGCGGCAAACCTGTCGTCGCCGCCATCCACGGCGCATGTCTCGGCGGTGGGCTCGAGCTGGCGATGGCCTGCGGGATCCGTATCGCCTCGAACGACGAGGCGAAGACCCAACTGGGCCAGCCCGAGGTCAAGCTCGGTCTCATCCCGGGCGCCGGGGGGACGCAGCGGCTCCCCAGGCTCGTCGGCATCGCCGCCGCACTCGACCTGATGCTGACCGGGCGCTCGGTTCGCCCCCGCACCGCCCTCAAGATGGGGCTCGTCGACGAGATCTGCCCGCAGGAGGTGCTGCTCGCGGTGGCCACTCGGCGAGCGCACGAGGCGATCGGGCAAACCACGGCTACCTCACCGGCAGGCCCGCTGGCCAGGGTGAGGAGCTGGTTGGCGCCGAAGCACCTCCAGGCGCTCGCACTCGAGGAGAACCCGCTCGGCAGACGGGTGCTCTTCTCCAGGGCGGAGGAGCAGATGCTCGCCGAGACAAAGGGCAACTACCCGGCGCCACCGGCGATCCTGCGGGCGGTGCGGATCGGGGTGGAGCAGGGTGGTGACGCCGGTTACGCCGCAGAGCTCGACGAGTTCGCAACGTTGGTCGTCTCGGCCGAGGCCAAGGCGCTCATCGGGATCTTCTTCGACAGCCAGGCGTTGAAGCGAGACACGGGTGTCGACGGCGATGCGGGGCCCCGACCCGTCGAGAAGGTCGGTGTCGTCGGCGGTGGGCTGATGGGTGGCGGCATCGCCGCCGTCAACACCACAAACGCAGGTGTCCGCACCCGGATCAAGGAGGTCGATGACGCCGCGGTGCGCCGCGGTATCGCACACACGCACCGGCAGATCACCGAACGGGTGAGGAAGCGACGCATGTCAGGGCGCGACGCCGCCAGGGCGGTGCAGCTCGTCACCGGCTCCACCGACTACAAGGGCTTTGGCGACGTCGACATTGTCATCGAGGCGGTGTTCGAGGACCTCGACCTGAAGCGGTCGGTCCTCCAAGACGTCGAGGCCGTCACCAGGAAGGACGCCATCTTCGCCTCGAACACGTCGTCGATCCCGATCGCATGGATCGCCGAGGCGTCGCAACGGCCCGAGCAGGTCATCGGGATGCACTACTTCTCCCCCGTAGAGAAGATGCCGCTGCTCGAGGTCATCGTGACGCCGCAGACCGCCGACTGGGTGACGGCGACGTGTGTTGCGCTCGGGAAGCGGCAGGGAAAGACGGTGATCGTGGTCAACGACGGCCCCGGCTTCTACACGACCCGCATCCTGGGGCCGTACATGAACGAGGTCGGCTATCTCCTCGCCGAGGGAGTGTCTGTCGAGGACATCGACGGCGCCATGGTGCGCTGGGGGTTCCCCGTCGGCCCCGTGACGCTGATGGACGAGGTCGGCATCGACGTCGGGGCCAAGATCGTCACGATCATGGCAAAGGCCTTTGGGGAGCGGATGGCATCGCCCGAGGGCTTCGTCAGGCTCGTCGCCGACGACCGCAAGGGACGTAAGAACGGGCGTGGCTTCTATCTCTACGATGACGGGAAGAAGCGGGGTGTCGACGACTCGGTGTACGAGGTGCTCGGTGTGTCGCCGACGGCGAAGCTCCCCGAGGCCGCCATCCAGGATCGGCTCGTCACGCTGTTCGTCAACGAGGCGGTGCGCTGCCTCGAGGAGGCCATCCTGCGCAACCCGAGGGACGGGGACATCGGCGCCGTGCTCGGCTTGGGCTTCCCACCGTTCCGTGGTGGTCCGTTCAGCGTTGCCGACACGATCGGGGCCGACCGGATGGTGGCGACGTTGGATCGGCTCGCCGCCGACCTTGGTGAGCGCTACACACCGGCCTCGATGCTGCGCAGCCACGCCGCAACCGGGAAGCGGTTCCGCCCGTGACCGCCCCGGCCACTCGGATGAGGCGAGCGACCGGTGGAGCGCTTCGGGACGACTCCATAGACTCCGCCGCCCGAGACGGCACCGGTACGGCGGTGCGCCCGTACCCATCAGCCGCACGACCGAGGAGGGTCCCCAATGAGAAGAGTCGTCATGTTGCTGGCCGGTGCGCTGATCCTCGCCGCCTGCTCGGGCAACGTATTCGACCTCGAGGTCGGTCAGTGCTTCGACGAGCCCGACAGCCTCGATGAGGTCAGCAATGTAGAGATCGTCGACTGCACCGAGGCCCACGACAACGAGGTGTACCACCTGTTCGACCTCCCGGATGGTGACTTCCCCGGTGACATCGCCGTCGGCGAGGCGGCGGTGGAGGGGTGCCTCGGCACCTTCGAGGGATACGTCGGTCTGGACTACGAGTCGTCCGCCCTCGACATCCGTTACCTGATCCCCACCGCCGACTCATGGAGCGATGGGGACCAGGAGGTTGTGTGCTACCTGGTCGACCTCAACGGCGCCCAACTCACCGGGTCGATGAAGGGGTCAGGCGTCTGAGCGGTGGGCAAGCGGAGAGGGGGAGCGGCGACGACGCCGCTCCCCCGTGTCGCATCTTGCTGATACCGGGGACGTGTCAGCCGACGCGGCTCACAGTCACCATGACCGCCGGATCCTCCCAGTCGTGGGCCAACAGGAGGTCGCCGGTACCGGCGACACCGCGGTGTGGAAGCACCCTGCGGAAGGTGTCGATCCCCGCGTTGTTGTTGCCGTTGTCGTCGCCGTCGAGCACGACCGGCCCGAGCAGGCTGCACGCATCGACAATGTCCTCGCTCTGCTCGGTGTTGCGCTCCGAGCCGGCGTCATACACGTTCAGGTAGTACGTCGCGGGCCGGCCGAAGCGGGGCAACGCCAGACTGTCGCCGCCGGCGAAGGCGTCGTTGCTGCAGATCAGCATCCCGGCTACGGACAGGACGTCACCGGCCACGGCGTCGATCTCGATCGTCACCGAGTCGCCAAACGTGCCAAAGGTCGTGCCGGCCATGGTCAGCGGCTGACCAACGTTGACGACACCGGTCACATTGGCGGCACCAGTCTGCTCGGCCACCGCCACCGACGGTTCGCCATCCTCGGCGATGGCGATGATGCCCGGTGAAGCCATCGTCCCCATCTGCCAGAAGTGGGTCCCCGCCGTATGGGTGACCACCACCGGTGGCGAGATCGGCTGGGTGGCGACCAGGTTGGTGATCGTCACCTCGAACGTGGCGACACCGTCATCGGCGACACCCGGTGCGGCAAATACGGTCACCATCCCTGCCGCTACCGCCAGGCTCACCAGACGTCTGCGCATTGCGGTCCTCCCTTCGTGCGGTATCTCCGCCGTGGAAGCGAGCATGACGCACCTGGGTGACCACACCGTGAACGGGTGGTGAACAATCGCTGAACACCGCGACGCATCGCCATGGCGCATTGCCACGGCGGGCAGCCATGGCGGGTTGCCACGAGCCGGTTTACGCGGCCCGCTGCCGCCGGGCCGGCACAGTCTGCGAGGGAGAGGTCAGACGCTCCTGGCGGGTACGACCGATTCCCTGGAGACGATGCTGGTGTGGCCGTCCTCCCACTTCACCTCGACGGAGTCACCATGGACCGAGGTGACGGTGCCCTCGGCGGACGCCTGACCTACCTTCTTCGTCATCTTCTTGACCTTCATGCCGCTCTTCAACATGCACGGCCTCCTCTCAGTGCGCTGAGGATACCAAGCCCGGCGGAGACCATATCGGGCACCGTGGCCCGTCTGCCGGTGGCCGGTTCAGTCCAGCCCGTACACGGATGCACCCTGGTTGAAGGCCGCCCATGCGAACCAGAACTCGTTCTGGTGGATGGCGGTCTCGAGCTGGCGACCGGACAGCTCACCGTCGAGACCGACGCCGAGGAGGCTCCACGTCGTCCCGGTCTCGGCATCAGTGAAGGTGTCGTCGCCGTTTGCGAAGAAGGTGAGCACCTGCCCCGCAAAGGTGCGCAGGAAGGCGATACCGGTGCCGATGGCGGCGCCATCGGCGATCAGCCCGGCGTCGAGGGGGTCGGCGGTGTCGGCGGCCCCCCACAGGACGACGACCGGCTCGCCGGCGAGCTCGTCGTTGACCGCACCACCCTCATCACGGACGGTGCCGAACGGGTACGCCTTTGCGGCTTCGCCGACACGCACCCCGACGACCCGCGACAGCGCTTCGAAGCGGTCGTCGACCTCGCCCGGGAAGAAGGGTCGGTACGGCTCGGAACGGCTGCTGTAGCCGACGTAGCCGTTGGAACCGTAGGTGTACGGTCCGCTCTCCCGACTGAGCACATCACCCGTTGGGTGGGTCTGCTTGAAATCGGCCCAGCGAACAACGGCGGTCGATAGGTAGGTGAGCTGCGTCCCGGCCAGCTCACCGACGATCGCCTCCCCGGTCGTCTGCTGCCACAGGCTCACCGTGGCGTCGTCCCACATCACCAGGTCCGAGTTGCGCAGCAGACCCGACACCCCGAAGCGGAGGGTGTCGCCGCCCACCCTGCGGTCGAACGCCACCGCCGTGTTGCACAACGGGCAGTACGTAAGCGCAAACGGCACGCCGCCCCGCTCGTCGTTGACGATCTCGTGCGACATCAGGATCCGGATGGGGAAGAAGCTGGCGTCGCCCGCTACCGAGAGCAGGATTCCCGGTTCCCGGTCCTCCAGCCAGGTGTCGGCGGCGACGACGTCCTCGTACACCGGATCATCGATGGGTGGGATGAGGTCGCGGGGGTCGAGGGCCCGGATCCCAACCTTGAGCTCGTCGAGCTCGACCGTACGTCTGGCCCAGTTGGTCGGCCACACGTCGGCGAGGAAGGCGATGTCAAACGGGAGCTCGACGGATGCCCGGTCGCCATCGTCAACGACCGTGGCCACCGTCGTCGTCCCGGGCGCAAGGGAGGTGGTGGCCGTCGGCGGCGGCCCGCTTGGTGCCGGACTGGTCCCGGCGACGTCTGAACCTCCACACGATGCGACGCCGACCACCACACCCGCCGTCAACAGCGCAAGCCGCAGCGGAAACGATGACAGCGGCATCTGACAAGCCTACCCTGGCGGCTGCGTGAGCCACCCGAGCCAGCGAGTCGACAGCGCACACTGACCCTGCCGTGAGAAGCGTCACCCCCATGCTTGCGCTGGCGGCTGCGTTCGCCTCAATCGTCGCCCTCCCGGCGGCCGGCGTCGCTGAGGAGTCGCCGACGTCGCCGCCGGCGGCCACGGCGGCAACGGCCGTCGCTGGCGAGTACCTCGTAGGACCCGAGGCCGACCTCACCCGGCTTCCCGCGGATGCCACCTTCCGCCACATTGGCGGCGGGTGGCGGCTTGTGCGCACCGCAGAGCAAGGCGCACCCACCGAGGTCGCCGGCCGCCTGGGGCGGGACACCAGAGCCAGGGTGGTTCCCAACGTGTTGCTCCGACCCGCAGGACTCGTCGACGAGCCTCGCTTCGACGAGCAGTGGGCGCTCGAGAACACCGGCCAGACCGGGGGTGTCCCCGATGCCGACATCGACGCCGCCGACGCATTCGGCCTGACGACCGGGGACGAGACGGTTGTCGTCGCCATCCTCGACAGCGGGATCGACCTCGACCACCCTGAGCTGGCCGAGACGCTGTGGGCAAATCCCGGGGAGATCGCCGGCAACGACATAGACGACGACGGCAACGGTCTTGTCGACGATGTCAATGGATGGGACTTCGTCGCAAACGACGCCGATGTCAGCGACGCCACCGGTCACGGCACCCGTGTAGCCGGGGTGGTGGCCGCCGCCGCCAACGGGGAGGGGATCGTGGGCGTCGCCCCAGGGGTGCGGGTCATGCCGGTCAGGGTGTGTGGCGCCGGGTGTCCGCTGAGCGACATCGTCGAGGGGCTCACCTACGCCGCAGACATGGGCGCCACGATCGTCAACATGTCGTTCACCGGTGTCGGATCGTTCTTCGCCCCGATCGGCGACGTGCTTGCCGGAGACGCCTCAGGGGTGCTCGCCGTCGCCGCCGCCGGCAACGACGGCGGTGACAACGATCTCGAGCCGCAGTACCCGGCCTCGTTCGATCTGCCAAACGTCATCTCGGTAGCAGCAACCGACGCCTCGGACGAGTTGGCTTCCTTCTCCAACATCGGCGCCACCTCGGTCGATCTGGGAGCCCCAGGGGTGGCCATCCTGTCGACCGCCGACGGCGGCGATCTCGAACTCGGCGACGGCACGTCGTACGCCGCCCCCCACGTCGCCGGGGTCGCCGCCCTTGTGGCGTCGCTGCGCCCCGGCCTCACCCCCGAGGAGCTGGCTGGCTACGTGCTCGCCGGGGTCGATCCACTCGACGACCTCGAGGGTCTCACCGTCACCGGCGGGCGACTCAACGGATACGGCGCACTGGCGGTAGCCACCGCCCCTGAGGCCGTTGTCACCATCACGCCTGCGGCGCCAACCGTGCCTGCCACGGTCACCTTCTCTGGTGCGGCATCCACCGACCCGGCGGGGTCCATCGTGTCGTACCGGTGGGTGTTCTCGGACGGCACGACGGCCACCGCCAAGACGGTCACCCGCACCTTCTCCGTGGCCGCAACCATAACCGCATCGTTGACCGTCACCGACGACGACGGACTGACCGGGACCAGCTCCCGCACCGTCGTCCTGCGCGACGGGAGTGCCATCGTGACGGCGACACCGACCATTGGCACCGTACCGGCGACGGTCTCGGTCAGCGCCATGCTCCCAAGCGGCGTGGCAACGGCGGCGACATGGGATTTCGGCGACGGGACGACCGCCACCGGCAACTCGGCGTCGCACGTGTACACCACCCCTGGCGTGTACCAGGTGACCGTCGAGGTGGTGGGGTCGTCCGGTGGCATCGGCACGGGAGAGACGGTCGTGTACGTCGGGGCCGCATTCACCGACACCGTCGGCTCTCTGTTCGCAACCGACATCGCCTGGTTGTCGGCCACGGGGACAACCCGAGGGTGCAACCCACCGCTCAACACCCGGTTCTGCCCAACCGACTCGGTGACCAGAGGTCAGGCTGCGGCGCTGCTGACGAGGGCCCTCGGTCTGGCCACAGGGTCGGACGCCTTCGTCGATGACGACGACTCGATCTTCGAGAGCGACATCAACGCCCTCGCCGCCGCCGGTATCGCCCAAGGGTGCAACCCGCCAGTCAACGATCGCTTCTGCCCCACCCGCACGCTGACGAGGGCGGAGCTGGCGTCCCTGCTGGTACGGGCCTTCGACCTGCCCCCGGGGCCAGATGTGTTCGGCGACGACGAGGGCGCCGTGCACGAGCCAGACATCAACGCCCTGGCCGCCGCCGGGATCACCATCGGCTGCAACCCTCCGGTCAACGACCGCTTCTGCCCGGACACGCCAGTCACCAGGGGCCAGGTCGCCGCCTTCCTGCACCGCGCCGATCAGTGACCGGCCCATGGCTGGGTAGATTGGCGCCCGGCTGACAGGGGGGCACCTTGGCCGATCCGTTTCCGGAGTACGAAACCAACGACGCCACCGCGCTCGCCGCACTCGTGCGGGCCGGCCAGGTGACGGCGTCTGAGCTCGTCGAGGCGGCGGCCACCCGTATCGAGCGGCGCAACCCGGCTCTCAACGCCGTGATCAGCCTGCGTCTCGCCGCCGCCCGCCGGGAAGCGGCCACCCGGTCGGGGGATGCCCCCTTCGCCGGGGTGCCGTTTCTCATCAAGGACCTCACCCCGGAGGCCGGCGAGCCGTTGACCCTTGGCTCGGTCTTCTTCCGCAACTACAGGGCTGACGTCACCGCCGAGGTGGTGTTGCGCTTCCGCCGCACCGGGCTGATTTCCCTGGGGAGAACAAACACCCCCGAGTTCGGTCTGCTACCGACGACGGAACCGACGCTGCACGGACCAACCCGCAACCCGTGGGCGCTCGACCACTCGGCTGGCGGGTCGAGCGGGGGCGCCGCCGCCGCGGTCGCCGCCGGCATCGTCCCCATGGCGCACGCCAGCGACGGTGGCGGGTCGATCCGCATCCCGGCGTCAGCGTGTGGTCTCTTCGGCATGAAGCCGACAAGGGGCCGGGTCCCGCTGGCGCCTCCCAGCCCCTCAGACTTTGTCTCCACGTCGTTCTGCGTGAGCCGGTCGGTGCGGGACAGCGCGGCGCTGCTCGACGCCGTCGGTGTGCCCGTGCCCGGCGCCCGCTACGCCCCGTCGCCGCCACGGTCGCCGTTCCGTCAACACGCCGCCGCCGACCCGCCCCCGCTGCGGGTCGCCTTCACCGTCCACGACTTCACCGGGGAGCGAGTCCACCCGGACTGCGTGGCCGCCGTCTCCAACACCGTCGTCCTTCTCGAGGCGCTCGGTCACCAGGTGGAGGAGGCCAGGCCAAGGCTCGACGGTGACGCCATGGCAGATGCGTTCCTGGCCTGGTGGAAGGCGATGCCACAGGCCGGCTTTCTCCAGATCCTCGACGAGGTCGAGAAGCGCACGGGCGGCAAGGCCATGCGACGCATCCTCGGCGACTTCCGCACCATGAAGGCGCTGGCCCGCATCGATCGGCGGCGGGCCGGCATGGACCCATTCGAGCCGTTCACCTGGGCCCTGGTCGAGCGGGCCAACGAGCTCACCCCCGGTGAGCTGCTGCTGGCCACCACCGCCCTCCAAGAGGCGTCCTACACGCTTGGCGAGTTCCTCGGCGGGTACGACGTGCTGCTCACCCCGACGCTCGGCGAACCCCCGAAGCCGCTTGGCGAGATCGACCAGTCGAAGGACTTCGACGAGCTCGAGACCCAGCTCGGCCGCTACGTCCCCTTCACCCCGATCGCCAACTTCTCGGGGTTCCCTGCGATGTCTGTGCCGCTGGCGTGGAACGATGCGGGGCTGCCCATCGGCTCCCACTTCATCGGTCGCGACGGCGACGAGGCGACGCTCTTCCAGCTCGCAGGGCAGCTCGAGCGGGCTCAGCCGTGGGCCGATCGGCGGCCACCCGTGCCGGCGTGGCCGCAGCGCTGACGGCGCTCGGCGCAACCCGCACCACCACTCTCAGCGAGGGAAGATGCTGCGGACACCGCCGGGACCGGCGACGAGCGCCTCGGCGGTGAAGCCGGCGAAGATCCCGGTGGCGAGCACCCCCGGCACCGTTGACAGGAGCTCGTTGAACCGCACCGGATGGTCGATCGGCTCGATCTGGAGATCGACGACGTGGTTGCCGTTGTCTGTGACAAACGGCTCGCTGCTGACCATGCGCAGCGTCGGGTTGCCAAAGCGGCGGAGCTGGTCCATCGTCCCCCGCACCCCGAACCGTGCCACCTCGACGGGGATGGGGCGGCGGCTGCCCAGCCGGTCGACCAGCTTCGAGTCGTCGGCGATGACAACGAACCGCACGGCGGCTGCCGCCACGATCTTCTCCCTGAGCATGGCGCCACCCCCGCCCTTGGTCAGCGCCAGCCCCGGGGTGATCTCGTCTGCGCCGTCAAAGGCAAAGGCGATGGGGCTGTGCCCCACCTCGGTGAGCGGGATCCCGAGCCCGACGGCGAGCGCCGCCGTCGCCTCGGACGTGGGCACCCCCGTGATCCCGCGGAGCCTTCCCTGCCGCAACCGCTCACCGAGCTCGGTCACCAGGTACCGAGCGGTCGAACCGGTGCCCAGCCCGATCACCATGCCTGGCTGGATGCGTTCCAGGGCGGCCAGCGCCGCCATCTGCTTGAAGCGCTCGGTGTCTGGCACGGCGGACCTCATCTGCTCGTTGCGCGGGCCACAGGCTATCGCCAAACACCCGAGGGCGGCTCAGCTCTCGCGACGCGACGCCAACACGGCGCCGGCGATCACGAGGACCACCCCAACGGCCGCCACCTCTGTGACCTGATCGCTGCGGAACACGACACCAAGGACGAGCGCCACCACCGGGATCACGTACGTGATGAACGAGGCCCTGGTGGATCCGACCCTGCCCACCAGCATCCCCATGATCACAAAGGCAAGACCGGTGCCGAGGATCCCGGCGGCGACGACGGCGAGCAACGAGCTCGGGGCGAACGAGGAGTCGAGCAGCCCGATCACGCCGTACGGGGCGGTCCAGATCGAACCGAGGACGAGCATGCGCATCATCACAGGGAGAGCACCGTACCGCTGCACGAGGGGGGCGGCGATGTTGGTCGCCAACCCGTAGCACACCGTGGCGAGCAGCACCAGCGACACACCGAGCGCCTGCGTCTCCCCCTCGCCGATCGAGGGGAGGCTGACGGCCACCACCCCGGCGAAGCCGACGATCAGACCGGCCAGTTGATTCCCCCGTGGCAGACGCCCAAGCATCGCCGCGGCGATGGCGGCGGCGAAGATCGGCACCGCCCCGTTGAGCATGCCCGTGACCGCCGAGTTGATCCACTGCTGGGCGACCGGGAACAGCGTGAAGGGAAGCCCGACCCACACAATCGAGAGTACGACAAGCCGGGGCCAGTCGTCCTTGCCGATCGGTTGTCGTGCTCTTGGGACGAGGCTGAGGACGGCGCCGCCGAGCCCCACCCGTATCCAGGTGATGAGACCGGGCGAGAACGCCTCGAGCCCGATCGCCATCAGCAGGAACGACGAGCCCCAAATGAGCCCGATGGACCAGAACAGCGTCCACTCCCGAGCCCCGAACGCTCCCTGATGGGTGCCGGCCGAGGTGCTGAGTACCGAACGCTGGCGGGTGGTCACACCGATCCGTACGCCTCGATCGGCGGGCAGGCGCAGATCAGGTTGCGGTCGCCGTATGCATTGTCGACCCGGCTCACCGGTGGCCAGTACTTGTCACCACGCACCCCGGCCACCGGGTAGGCGGCAAGCTGGCGCGGGTAGGGATGCGGCCACTCGTCCGCCGTGACGTCCTCGGCGGTGTGGGGTGCGTTGCGCAGCGGGTTGTCCTCGGCGGGCCACTCCCCTGCGGCCACCCTGTCCACCTCGCCGCGGATGGCGATCATCGCATCGCAGAAGCGGTCGAGCTCGGTGCGGCTCTCAGACTCGGTCGGCTCGATCATCAGCGTCCCTGGCACCGGGAACGACATCGTCGGGGCGTGGAACCCGTAATCCACGAGACGCTTGGCGAAGTCATCGACGGTGACGCCATCGTGCTTGAAGTCGCGCACGTCGACGATGCACTCGTGGGCGACAAACCCGCCCGGTCCCCTGTACAGGATCGGGTAGTGACCGTCGAGCCGCTTGGCCACGTAATTGGCGTTGAGGATCGCAACTTGCGACGCCTTGGTCAGCCCGCGGGCTCCCATCAAGGCGATGTAGACCCATGGGATGGCGAGGATCCCGGCCGATCCCCACGGCGCCGCCGCCACCGGGCCTATGCCGTCGCCCGGTCCGGGTTGGTCGGCGACGAGGGGATGGCCCGGCAGGAACGGCTCGAGATGGCTTCGCACCGCGATGGGCCCCACTCCCGGGCCTCCCCCGCCATGGGGGATGGTGAAGGTCTTGTGGAGGTTGAGATGGGACACGTCGCCGCCAAACTCGCCGGGTTTGGCGATACCGATGAGGGCGTTGAGGTTGGCCCCATCGATGTACACCTGTCCCCCGTGCTGGTGGATGACGTCGCAGATTTGGCGCACGTCCATCTCGAACACCCCGTGTGTGGACGGGTAGGTGATCATCAGCGCGGCGAGGTTGGCCGAGTGCTGCTCAGCCTTGGCCCGCAGGTCGACGAGGTCGACGTTGCCGTTGTCGTCGGTTGCGACCACTACCACCTCGAGCCCCGCCATCGTTGCCGAGGCGGGGTTGGTGCCGTGCGCCGAAGCGGGGATGAGGCAGATGGTGCGATGCCCCTCGCCCCGGCTCTGGTGGTAGCCGCGGATGGCGAGGAGACCGGAGTACTCGCCCTGGGACCCGGCGTTTGGTTGCAGGGAAACGGCGTCGTAGCCGGTGATCTCGGCGAGCCACCGCTCCAGGTCGGCGATCAGCTCGAGGTACCCGTGCGCCTGATCGAGCGGGGCGAAGGGGTGGAGGTTGGCGAGCTCTGGCCACGACACCGGCAGCAGCTCGACCGTGGCGTTCAGCTTCATGGTGCACGAGCCGAGGGGGATCATGGTGCGGTCGAGCGCCATGTCCCGCTGCTGCAGCTTGCGCAGGTAGCGCAGCATCTCCGTCTCGCTGCGGTGGCGGTGGAACACGGGGTGGGTGAGATACTCGCTTGTGCGGCGCAACGTCTCGGGCAGCCCGTCTGGGGCGTCCTCGAGGTCTGCCGATGTGGCGGCCACCCCGAACACCTCGAACAGGGCGTCGATGTGGCGGGTTGTCGTCGTCTCGTCGCACGACACGCCAAGGGTGTGGTTGTCGACAAGCCGCAGGTTGATGCCGCGCTGCGCAGCCGCGGCGACGATCTCGTCCGCCCTCCCCTCGACCCCGATGGTGAGCGTGTCGAACCAGGCGGCGGTGTGAACCTCGACACCACCGCCCCGCAGCCCTGCGGCGAGGATCGAGGCAAGACGATGGATGCGCTCGGCGATGGTGCGCAACCCCTCAGGCCCGTGATACACGGCGTAGGCCCCAGCCATGATCGCCAGCAGCACCTGGGCTGTGCAGATGTTGCTCGTCGCCTTCTCTCTGCGGATGTGCTGCTCGCGGGTGGTGAGGGCGAGACGAAGCGCCATGCGGTCCTTGGTGTCCTTGGAGACGCCCACCAGCCGGCCCGGTATCGACCGCTTGTACTCGTCGCGGGTCGCCAGGTATGCGGCATGCGGGCCACCGAACATCATCGGGACCCCGAAGCGCTGCGACGTGCCAACGGCGACATCCGCCCCGATCTCCCCAGGCGGGGTGAGCAAGGTGAGGGCGAGCAGGTCGGCGGCAACGGCCACGAGTGCACCCCGCTGCTTGAGGTCGGCGACGAGCGCCCGATGGTCGCACACCTCGCCGCTCGATCCCGGGTACTGGAGCAGCACGGCATACGGGTCGGCGCCGAGAAGATCGGTGAAGGGGTCGCCGACAATCACCTTTATCCCGAGGGGATCGGCCCTCGTCTGGACGACGTTGATCGTCTGCGGGTGGCAGTCGGCGTCGACGAAGAACACGTCGGAAGGATGCTGGGTGAGCCGCCGGCACATCACCATCGCCTCGGCGGCCGCCGTCGCCTCGTCGAGCAGCGATGCGTTGGCGATGTCCATTCCGGTCAGGTCGCTCACCATCGTCTGGAAGTTGAGCAACGCCTCCAACCGCCCCTGGGAGATCTCAGGCTGGTAGGGGGTGTACGCCGTATACCACCCGGGGTTCTCCAGGATGTTGCGGGCGATGACAGGCGGGGTGATCGTGCCGGAGAACCCCATCCCGATCATCGACGTGGCCACACGGTTCTTGGCGACCATGCCACTGAGCCGCTCGATCACTGCGGTCTCGGTCGAAGGACCTGGGAGATCGAGGGCCTGGCTGAGCCGGACGGCGGCGGGGACGGCGGCGGCGATCAACTCGTCGAGCGAGCCGACACCGACGACGGCCACCATGGCGGCGACGTCCTCGTCGCTCGGGCCGATGTGGCGGCGGATGAAGTCGTCGGTCTGGCTCAGCTCCGAGAGCGGGCGTGGCATCTGGCAGCTCCTCGCATGCGGACGGCGGCGACGACGGGTGCGTCTCTTCGCCCCGATCTGTCACCGTTGCCTGAGAGATTCGCCGGCGCCGTTGCCGACTTTCCCCTTCGGCGGGGCCGGGGTGCGGCCCGCTCTCCAGATGCGCCTCGGTGGTGCGGTACGGGTGCCTGAGAGATTCCCGGGGCGGTTGCTCCTTCGGCGCCGGGCCGCCGGGCCCGGTCTCTCCTGCACCACGTCGACGGCGCAGCCAGCGTACCCGATCGCCGCATGCTGGGGAGACGCGCCAAGCGGGGATACCCTTTCGGTTGTGAGCTGGACCCACGACTTCCTTGCGGTGGTGCGGGTGGACGCCCAGCTCCACATCGTCGACGTCCCCGACAAGGTGAGCCTTGTTGCGGGACCCGGTTACCACCCCGTTGTGGCGACGGCGAACGGCGCCGCGTTCCACGCGGCGCTGACACCCCGGAGCGGCGGGCGCCACCGGCTCCACCTCCCCGTAGAGGTGCGCCAGACGGCGGGCATCGCCGTCGGCGACACGGTTGCGATGGTGGTGCAGCCCGACCCGACCGGGTCCGTGCCTGCGGTCCCGGATGACGTCGGCAGGGCGCTCGATGCGATCGAGGGGGGACGGCGCCGCTTCGACGCCCTCCCCACCCCCGTCGCCCGCGAGATGCTGGCATGGATCGACTCGGCGGCTCGGTCAGACGACCGTGTCAGACGGATCGTCAGGCTCCTCGCCAGGGTGGTGGAGCCGGCGTGACCGGTTGCGGACGCGCTCGGGGGCGGCGCACCTGGCGCCGCCCCCGAGTAGTGAGATCGCCTCCTAGAACTCGATGGTCCACTTGCCGAGACCGGTCAGCGTGTAGCTCCCGTCATCGGCCACCTTGACCGTGGTGTGGGCGCCGACGTGGGCACTGAGGATACCTTGGCTGTTGGCGGTCAGCTCCTCGTTCCCGTTGTAGATGAAGCGGTCGTCCGTGGCCTTCACCAGGTGCGCCCGCAGATCCACCATGACATAGCCACCCGTCGCCGAGTCGACGTAGGTGCGGTAGCCCTCTACGAAGCTCCCGTCAGCCGAGATGTGGTACACCGAGGTGGTGGTCCCCTCCTCGATGAGCACACCACCGAGAAACACCCGGTAGGACCCCTCGGCATAGGACGTGCCATCCGGCATCACCCCTGCCGACGTCTCCTGGACGTGCACCGCCACCTTGACCTGGGTCTGGGCGACGGCAGGACCCGCCGATACCGCAAAGAACACGCCGAGCGCCAGCGCCAGCGTTACGAGCTTGCGCATACTCCCTCCGTTTCCGGGACCCCCCCGGGTCCATCTCCGCCAGCCTACGCACAACCGGGTCGGCTGTGTCCCAAAATTGATGATCCCCCCGGCCCATCCCGAGGCCCTCTACCTTGCGCCGGTGGTCTGGTGCGACGTGCTCGTTGTCGGCGGCGGGCCTTCCCCCGTGACGTGTCCCAGCTCGGCTCGCCGGGCAGACCCACTCCGCTTTCATGAGCACGGGTCCATCGTGCACGCTCAGGTGCGTCGGTGTATCACTGGCGGTGACAAGCGCTCCCGTTGCCTGACCAAACGCCGGAGCGCAACAGGGGACGGGAGCCCCAGGAGGAGGTCGAGCGATGCACACGTTCGAGATCGGGAGGGCGCAGCTCGCCCCTGAGTTCGCCGAGGCGGTCTACGACACCAAGGAGGAACGCGAGGAGGAGTTGCTCGGGCGCAACAACGTTGTCGGCGTCGGTCTCGGCAACAAGTTCACCGACGGTGTCGACACCGGGGAGCGATGCATCCAGGTGTTCGTCGACCACAAGGTCGATGTCGACATGTTGCCGGTGAAGGACCGGGTGCCCAAGACCCTCAACAAGCAGCCAACCGACGTCATCGCCGTCGGCCCCATCTTTGCCGGCGAGCCAACGGGGGCGATCGCCGTCAGCCCCCAGGCGCTCGAGGGGAGACGCCGCCCGGCGATGGGGGGCGACAGCGTCGGTCATTACCAGATCACCGCAGGCACGGCGGGGGCCGGGTGCTATGACGCTGAGATCATGCCTGGCATCCCACGCCGTTACTACATCTTGTCGAACAACCACGTGCTGGCGAACTCCAACGGCGCCAACATCGGCGACCCGATCTACCAGCCTGGCCCATTCGACGGCGGCACCGCGGACGACATCATCGGGAGGCTGGCCCGCTACGTCCCGATCACCTTCGACGGCTCGTGCAACCTGGTGGATGCGGCGCTTGCCGAGGTCGATTTCCGCGACTTCACCAGGGAGATCTACTACCAGGGCTACGTCAACCACAACTACGCCCCGGTGAACATCAACGACGTCGTGCAGAAGACCGGTCGCACCACCAACTTCACCACCGGCCGGGTCCTGTCGGTCAACGCAACGGTCAACGTCAACTACGGGAGCGGTAAGGTCGCCAAGTTCTGCAAGCAGATCATCACCACCACCATGAGCGCCGGTGGCGACTCCGGCAGCCTCGTCCTCGACACGGACGAGAATGCCATCGGGCTGTTGTTCGCCGGCTCGACGTCGGTGACGATCATCAACAACATCGGCTACGTGCAGTCCCTACTCGGGGTGCGCCTCACGGAGAAGTGATGACAGGATCGGGAGAAGGCCACGCAGCACTGGCGGCCGCCCTGGCCGCCGCCGAGGACCTGATGGCGTTACCCGGCGTCGAGGGCGTCGGTCAGGGTGAAGATGGGGCAGGCGCCCCCGTTGTGCTCGTGTTGTGCGCCGGGGTGACGGACGCCCTGCGGGCCAGCATCCCTGCCGAGCTCGGCGGGATCCCGGTCGTGCTGTACGACATCGGGGAGCGCCCGACGGCCCAGCCGATCGAAGGCTGGCCATACGACGATCTCAGCGAGCCGGACTTCATGTGAGTGTCGCCGGCCCGGTCTAGCCACGGGCCTCACCTATGCTCCGCGGCCGGATGACCCCGTTCGACCTTGCGACGCTGCCCTACCCCGTCCCCGACCGCATCGTCGCCACGCTGCGCCGCGACTGGGTGCGGCTGGCCTCTCCCGGGAGCTGCTTCACCGGGCCGGAGCGGGTCGCCATCGCCGCCGACGTGCGTCGCATCCGCACCGGCGAGGCGGCGACAAGCCCGCTACCGGCGGTGGTGGTCGAGACCGCCAGGACCACCGCAACCGCCCCTGCCGGCATCCGGCGCACCTGGGTTGAGCGGCTCGTCGCCGACGGTCTCTCCGAGAGCGCCTATGTCGAGACCGTCGGTGTCGCCGCCAGGATCGTCGCCGTCGACACCTTCCACCGTGGCCTGGGGGCGGCGCTGGAGCCCCTTCCCGCTCCCCGTCCCGGCAAGCCGACGGGCGCCGTCGATCCAAACGCCCGCCCCTCGAAGGGCTTCGTCGCCATGGCGCACGGCACCGGGAGTTGGTGGGCGGTGAGCCTCGTCCCCGAGGCCTTCGCCGGGATGGAGGACTTTCACAACACGCTGTACCTCTCGCCCGAGGAGATGATGGCGGCGGCGCCTCCCCGGCGGCTGAGCCGTCCCCAGATCGAGCTGGTCGCCGCCCGCACGTCCGCCGTGAACGAGTGCTTTTACTGAGTGGTGACCCACACCGAGCTGCTCCGTGAGAGCGCCGCCGCCAACCGCATCCCCGTCGCCCTTGCCGCCGTCACCGACCCGGCCATCGACCCGCAGCTTCCGGGCGGCGCCGAGCTCGTCGCCTTCACAGACGCCGTGCTCACCGGATCGGACGACGCCGTGGCCGGCACCCGCTCCGCCGTGGTGGCACGGCTCGGTCCCGACCGCATGGTCGAGGCGGCTGCGGTGTGCGCCTGCCTGCAGATGATGAACCGCACCACCCTCGCCGCCGGTGTCCCGCTGTCTAGGGCGCGACTGGCGCACACTGCGGCGATGCGGAGGGACGCCGGTCTCGACGTCTTCGCCCATGAGTGAAGGAGAGCAGCCATGAACCGACGTGCCGTTGTCGTCGCCTCGCTCGTCGTCGTACTTGCCGCCGGCGTCGGAGCGTGGTGGGTGCTTCTGCGCAACGACGCCCCACCGCCGGTGAGCCTCGAGGAGGCGGTGGCCGGGGTCGGCTCGACCACCACCGCAGCCCCTGGCGCCGGCACCACCACCATCGCCACAACCGGTGACGCCACTACCGCGGCGCCGGCCGGGCTGGACGGGACGTGGACGATCGACACCACTGCATCCTTTGCCGGCTACCGGGTGCAGGAGGAGCTGGCCAACATCGGCGCTACCGAGGCGGTGGGCCGCACCTCGCAGCTCACCGGCGGGTTGACGCTGTCTGGGAACGCCATCACCGCCGTCGACGTGACCGTTGACATGACCACCCTCGTGTCAAACAACGAACGGCGCGACGGCGCCCTCTCCCAGCGTGGTCTCGAGACATCCGTCTTCCCCACCGCAAGCTTTGCGCTGACCGAGCCCATCGTGCTCGCCACGGTGCCGGCGATTGGCGGCAGCATCGAGGCGGTCGCCACAGGCGATCTCACCGTGCACGGTGTCACCCGCAACGTCGCCATACCCATCGCAGCCCAGCTCGTCGACGGGACGACCATCGTCGTCGTTGGTTCGCTCGACATCGCTCTCGCCGACTACGACATCGAGCCACCGACCGGCTTCGCCGTGCTCTCGATCAACGAGGTGGGGACCATCGAGATGCAGCTTGCCTTCACCAGATAGCGGCCGCGCACGTGGTCGATCCGTGGCCCTTACCCGGCGCTGCCGAGTGACGCTCGGTGGGTGGGAGGTGGGGAGGTTGCTCGGCCCTGGTGCGCTCGCCCCGGCTGGCAGCCACGATCGGGCTGGCCCAGGTCGCCCGGGAGGTTGTCGAGTCGCCACCGCCGGTGCTGCTGCTCGCGCCGGGAGGGCCCGTGGAGGCGACGATCGTCGACCTGCCGTTTGTCTGACCGGTTCAGACCGCCCTTGGGCGGCGATGAGACACTCGAACCATGCCGGGTTGTCCCTACTGGAGTCCGGTGGCGAAGACGATGGCCGAGTTGGCGCGACCTGGAGTGGGACATCTCACCCGAAGCGCTGTGTGTTAGATTGTCGACAACCGTGTGGACAATCTGCGATGAGTGACCTTGGCGCAGCGGGCGGGACACTGGATGCGCTTGCGCTAACCGGCGTCCGTTGCATGCTCATGCGTGGGGGGTCATCGAAAGGGGCCTACTTCATCGCCGGCGATCTCCCCGAGGACGTACGGCTTCGCGATCAACTGCTGCTGCGAATCATGGGCACCCCCGACCCCCGCCAGATCGACGGCATCGGCGGAGCACATCCACTCACCTCGAAGGTGGCGGTGGTCGGTCCTTCCGCTCGTGAAGGTATCGACGTCGAGTTCCTGTTCCTCCAGCTTGGTGTCGATCAGCCGATCGTGACCAATCGGCAGTACTGCGGGAACATCCTCGCCGGGGTTGGTCCTTTTGCCCTGGAGAGGGGTCTGGTCGAGGCGGGTGGTGAGGAAGCCAGGGTCTCGATACACATGCTCAACTTCGACTCCATCGCAGTCGCTACGTTTCCCCTCGATCGCGGGCGGCCTTCATATGTCGGCGACACCAGCGTCTCCGGAGTCCCCGGCACCGGAGCTGCCGTGCGCCTCGACTTCGAGGGGATCGTCGGATCGACGACGGGGGATCTCCTCCCCACCGGCAGCCGTGTCGACGTGATCGACGGTGTGGACTGCACGCTGATCGACAACGGCATGCCGGTGGTGGTGATGCGCGCGTCAGACCTCGGGGTGACCGGCTATGAGACCTGCGCGGAACTCGAGGCCAACGGGCCTCTGCGCGAGAGGCTGGAGTCGCTTCGCCTCGAGGCGGGACGGTTGATGAATCTGGGAGATGTGGGCAGGGCAACCGTCCCGAAGTTGACCCTGGTGGCGCCCCCGCTAAACAACGGAAACCTCAGCACCCGCACCTTCATCCCGCATCGCTGTCACTCCTCGATAGGTGTGTTTGCGGCGGTGTCGGTCGCCACAGCCGCTCTGCTCCCCGGCTCACCGGCCAGCGACCTCGCCGTACCGACTGCCGACGGCTCGTTTGTCCTGGAACATCCGACAGGGTCGTTGCAGACGATCGTCCGGATTAGGCAGGATTCGGACGGCCGCCTCACCGTCGAGAGCGCGGGGACAGTCAGAACGGCGCGGAAGCTGATGGACGGAAGAGTCTTCCCGCGTTCCTACCCCTAACCGGCAGGCGGGTGGGGCACCCCCCTTTCCCTCACCAGCTCCAAGCTCTTCCTCGTCGCCCCGGCGATGATGGGCTCGACGTCGACCTCGGCCAGGAGAGCCTCGACGGCCATCATCTCGTCGATCCGCCGTTGGGCGTGCGCCTCGGTACCGTCGACGAGGCGCCGGAGGAAGCCCTCGTCGATGTTGCCGAGTTGAGCCACCATATCCTTCCAGTGACGCCGGGCGATCCCCTGGGCTGTGGCGGCCCATAGGCTCTCAATCAGCGCGGCCGCCAGACCCTTCACCACGATGCTCCGGGTGAGCTTGTGGCCGGCGGCAACCCCGGCCCCCGCTCCGACGACTTCGATGCTCATCCCAACTGGGCTCAAGAGCTCGGAGAGCCGGGAGGCACTCTCGCCCGAGGCCAGGCAGTGAGTGCCCAAGCCCGCTCCCGGCACCATCCCCATGATCGCCACGTCGACATAAGCAAGGCCCTGCATCTGGGCTTCCGCCGAGAGAGCGCTCTTCAGGCCCGGGGCAGCCGTGGCGAAGTCGGCGTACAGGTAACCCTCGAAGGGTGTGGACGTGATCTGTCGGAGGGCGGTGGAAGCGTCAGCCCCGGGAGTCAGAGAGAGGATCGCCTCCGAACCCGCGGCCACAGCGTCTGGATCATCGAGACGGATCACCCGGTCTGGCGTCGGTCGCGGCGCGGGGTCGAAGGCAAGTACCTCCACCCCAGTTGCCGCCAGGCCTTTGGCGATCTCCGAGCCGGCCTCGCCCAGACCGAAGACGCCGATCCTCACCCATTGCTCCTGTAGGCGTCCAGGTCGGCGAAGTACCGGACCCCGAGTGAGGCGAGCTTGTCCCGGATCCCATCCACATCCAGACTCAGCGCTCCTTCGGCAAGCCGTCGTCGCTTGAGGCTCTCTCGCTCCAACCGGCCCCGGGCCTTCTCCAGACAGTCCCTGGCCCGGCCCCGGGCCACCACGACGACACCGTCGTCGTCGGCGCAGATGACGTCCCCTGGGTTGATCGGAACCCCCTCGATGGAGACGGGGAGATTGACCCACCCGGCGGTCTCCTTGACGGTTCCTTGGGAGGACACGAAGCGCGACCACACGGGGAAGCCCATCGCTCGGAGCTCGGCCACATCCCGGATCCCAGAGTCGATCACCAGGGCGCGAACTCCACGGGCGGCGACTGCGGTCGCCAGTAGCTCGCCGAACATCCCGTGGGGCGAGCGATCGGTGGTTGCCACCACGAGGACATCGCTCGGACGGCATAGCTCCACCGCGGCGTGGAGCATCAAGTTGTCGCCGGGGTGGCACAGCACCGTGAGCGCGTTTCCGGCGACCGAGATTCCGTCCTGTCTCGGCCTGATCTCCGGGCCCAGATAACTCGATCGGCCCTGGGCTTCGTGAACGGTTGAGACACCGGCGAGGGCGAAGCCATCCAGCAGCTCCGGGTCGTTGCGGGGGATGTTGCATATCACGACACCGAGGTCGTCCCGGTCTGAGGTGTGGTTCATGTTCCGACCCCCAGCCGGGGAAACACCCGCAGGGCGTTCTCGGAGAGGACCATTCGGCGCTCGTCGTCTTCCAGGTCGGCGTTGTCGATGTAGAACTTGGTGTCGTCGAAGTGGCGACCACTTGTCGGGTCGATCCCGCGCACGGCTCCGATCATCTCAGACCCGAAGAGGACGTTCTGGGTGGGGACCACATCGAGGAGGAGGTCGATCCCACTCTGGTGATAGACGCAGGTGTCGAAGTAGATGTGGTCCAGCACGGACCAGAAGTCCCAGCCCTGGTCGTGGGCCATCCCAAGGAGCCGTCCCCATTGGTACGGCACCGCACCGCCCCCGTGGGGGATGATCCAGCGCAGGCCGGGATAGTCGTTCATGAAACCCGAGCTGAGGGCCTGCATGAACACCGTCGTGTCGGAGCCGAGGTAGTGGGATCCGGTGGTGTGGAAGTTCTGGTTGGCCGAGGCGCTCACATGCATCATGGCGGGAACGTCGAGCTCGCAGAGCTTCTCCCAGAGAGGTGCCCAGTAGGCGTCCCACAATGGGGGACCGGTCCAATATCCACCGGTCGGGTCCGGGTTCACGTTACAAGCGACGAACCCCATCTCGAGGACACAGCGCTCCAGCTCCTCGAGCGCCGCGTCCAGCGGTTCCCCGGGCGTCTGTGGGAGCTGACAGGCCGGGGCGAAACTGTCCGGGAAGAGATCGCTCACTCTCCGAATCAAATCGTTCTGCAGCCGAGACCACGAGATGGACGTCTCCAGGTTCCCGATGTGGTGCCCCATCCAGCTGGCGCGCGGGGAGAAGATGGTGAGGTCCGTGCCCCGCTCTCGCTGCATCCGCAGTTGCGCGCCCTCGATCGTCTCCCGTATCTCCTCGTCGCTCACCTCGAGCTCGCCCCGCCCACCTATGAGCGTAGGATCAGCGGACGGTGCGGTCTGACGCTGTCTCCACGCCGCCACCGAAGACGGGATCGTGGTGTAGTGCCCGTGACAGTCGATGATCACGGCGAGCCCTCCGCGGAGGTCATCCGGCGTCGCCCCAACGGTTGAGGACTGCGATTACGGAATCGAGATGCCGTCCCATGGCTGCAGCAGCCTGCTCGGGATCGCCGCACACCACCGCATCGACGATGGCGGCGTGCTGCTCGAGCGACTGGGCCTGACGGCCGGGCATCATGGCGAGCCGGTACTGGTTCTGGACGCCTCGATTCCGCAGGTTTCGCACCAGGCCGGCGGCGACCGCGTGATCTCCGATGACCATCAGCGCCGCGTGGAGCTCGTGGTTGAGACGAGCATAGGTGGGAGGATCGTCCTCGGTCACCGCTCGCTTCATCTCGGAGACGATCATGTTGAGCCGTTCGGCATCCTTGGCGGTGGCCTTCTCGGCGGCGCGCCGGGCGATCAACCCTTCGAGCACCGCCCGTGCCTCGGTGATCTCGATCGCCTCCTGGACCGAGATCCGGTGCAAGACAGCGCCCTTGTTCGCCTTGCGGTCCACCAACACCTCGGAATCGAGCTGAACAAGCGCGGCCCGGATGGCCGCCCGGCCGCAGCCGTACCTCTCAGCGAGGTCCACCTCGATGAGCCTCTCCCCGGGCGAGAACACCCCTTCGAGGATGTCCTTTCGAAGTCGCCCCACGATCGAGTCATCGACCACCTTGGACCTCCGGTCTCTCACCACATCGTGGCCGTACATAGATGAGACTCACTCCTTGGTCGCTTCCGAGGCAATCGTGTTGCACACCCTAGAGACGTCTCTCTGCTTCGTCCACAACATTGTGGACAACATTGAGAACAAGCGTTAGGCTCCCGCCTGACCCGCTTCGAGGAGGATGGACGTTGGGCGGCAGGCGAGCCGAGACCGGACCCGGAATCATCGCGTGACCGACTTGGCACGCAGCCGCGACATCGCCCACGTCGGGTCGGTCGAGTTGTTGACTCCTGTCCTCGACGAGACACGGGACTTCTTCGTCGACATCGTCGCAATGGAGGAGGTCGCCCGACGAGACGGATCGGTGTATCTCCGCACTTGGGACGATTACGAGCTGTTCACCCTCAAGCTGACTGCTCACCACACCTCGGGAGTCGGCCGGACCTATCTCCGAGCGGCCGGCCCAGAGGCATTGAAGCGACGGATCGCAATCCTCGAAGCAATGGGTGCGGCCGGGGAGTGGGTCAACGACGAACTCGGGTTGGGACCCGTGTATCTGACCGCGGACCCCGACGGCCACCAGATCGGGCTCTATTGGGATACCGAGCGATTCGTCGCTCCGCCCAGGCTGGCACCGGCATTGAAGAACCAGGCCTCTCGGTTTCCCGGCCGTGGTGCCAACGCTCGTCGCCTCGACCACGTCAACTATCTCGCCGCCGACGTCACTGCGAACTCCGCGTTCCTCGCACAGGGCCTGGGGGCGTTGCTGACCGAGCAGATCCTCTCGCCGGGAGGCCCTCCCGCAGCAACCTGGTTCACAGTCAGCGACAAGACGTACGACCTCGTCTACAGCGCTGACTGGACCGGGAGCAAAGGCAGGCTCCACCACATCTCTCTTGCCACCGACACACGGGAGGACATTCTACGGGCAGCCGACGTCTGTCTCGAGCATGGCATATACATCGAGGCCGGACCCCACAAGCACGCCATTCAGCAGACCTTCTTCCTCTACGTGTGGGAGCCAGGCGGCAACAGGATCGAGCTGTGCAACGCGGGCGCGCGTCTGATGTTCGCTCCCGACTGGCCGGTGGTGTCCTGGACGGCGGAGGAGCGGGCCAAGGGTCAGGCCTGGGGGTTGCCGACCATCTCAACCTTTCACACCTACGGAACCCCGCCGGTGGACGAGCGATGATCGCCAAGGCCGCTTCGGAGAAGCTCGCGACCAGGTCGGGGTCGGGACTCGGTGGGGTCGTCAGACGTTTGACCTCCTTCGAGGCTTCGAGTGTCGTGCTGGCCCTGCTGACCCTGTTTCTGGTGGTCGGCCTGCTGCGTCCCAGTTTCTGGTCGGCCTCCCAGCAGATCGACATCGTGCGTGGGGCGGTGGCGACCGCACTACTCGCATCCGGGGTCTCCTACCTGATCGCGATGCAGGAGATCGACCTGTCAGTCGGCTCCAACATGGGGCTGTGCGTCGTCATGGCCGCGATCGGGATCCGTGACGGGTGGCCCTGGTGGCTGGCGATCCTTGCCGCTCTGGCGACCGGAGTCGTGGTTGGTCTGATGAACGCCACGATCGTCCAGCGAACCAAGGTTCACTCGCTGATCGTCACCCTGGCCACCCTGTCCATGATCCGGGGTTTCGCTTTGGGCATCACGAATGCACGACCAATCGTCGGGCTCGATCTCTCCAATCCCCTGTTCGTTCTGGGGGAGCGGATCGCCGGGATACCCATATCCGTCTTCATCGCCCTCCTGCTGGTCGTCGTCCTCACCGCGGTAATGAAGTGGACCCCATTCGGGATGCGGGTGCGCTCCATTGGCTCCAACCCACAGGCGGCGGAGCTGGCGGGCATTCCGCGCAACCGTGTGCGCCTCCAGGCGTTCGGGTTGGCCGGGCTTATGGCTGGCGTGGCCGGTGTACTCGCCGTGGCGTTCTTCACGACGGGTGACGCTTCGTTGGCCAACGGCACCGAGTTGATTGCCATCGCTTCCGCCGTGATCGGCGGTGCCCCCCTCAGCGGCGGCCACGCAAGCATTCCCGGAGCCGCGGTGGGGGCGGTGCTGCTCAGTATGGTCACCAGCGCCCTCGTCTACTTCAACATCCCCATCAACTGGGCCCTCTTCGTAACCGGTGCGGTGATCCTGGCCGCGGTCTCCCTGGACGCGCTTGCCCGTAGTCGGCGAGCACACAGGGAGGTCCGGGAGGTCGCTGCGCTGGCTACGGAGGACCCCGACGAGGCAATCGGTCTTGTCGACCTCGGACTAGATAGCCAACCAGAGAAAGGAACCACATGACCAGATCGTCACACTGGGGGTGTGTGGGGACGGTATTGCTCACGTGCGCCTTGGTGCTCGCCGCTTGCAGTGGCGGGGAGGCGACCGAGACGACCGACGGTGGGACGGAGACCACCCTGTCAGCGACGTCGACCACGGAGGTGGCGACCGGCACCTCCGTTGTCGAAGCCGCAGAAGTGAATCTCGCAATCACCTATTGGAACTCGACTGTGAACGCCTTCCAAGAGATGGCGTTCGGCGCCGAAGGTGCGGCCGCCACGACTCCGGGCGTCAATCTAGTCTCGAGCGCCCCGTCGGTCGACGACCCCGCTG
>Ga0114938_1000123_pt1 | contig 60408 bp, 48 predicted proteins | sample AshMeaBigSpring_FD_88675 | JGI IMG/M metagenome (GOLD analysis project Ga0114938, IMG submission 88675) | Groundwater microbial communities from Big Spring, Nevada to study Microbial Dark Matter (Phase II) - Ash Meadows Big Spring | ecosystem: Environmental > Aquatic > Deep subsurface >...
CGATATGCCAGATTTTTGGGCTAAAAAGAATATCTTTGCAGAGCATAGCCTTTCTGCCCGGGCAGAAAGGCTATGCTCTGCAAAGAAGCAATACTGCCTGACACACTTTTCTGAATATACCCTAGGTAATGTCTCTCTGTCTTCAGAATAGCAATTTACTCCGGTAGAATCAGGATACAATTCCTTAATATCTTCTGGATGAAACTGCATCGATGATCGAGAGAAAAAAACTGAAAACACGCATTATCTAAACTGAAACAATACCGGAAACACAAAAGCAACAACAAATGTCCACAACGTGTAAACCGGCAGAAATGCAGCAATACTCCGTTCTACATCAGCCCGTTTCTCAGCCGCCCCGATTGTTCGGAACAGATGGTATGCCACAATACACAAGTTTATCAGAATCAACACATTACTACCCAACACAGCAACTCTGTTTGGCGTGACTCCCCACTCCGAAATGCGAAATACGATTGCCGACAAAGCTGTTCCGTTTACAACGATTGTCACTACCGACAAGCAAAGCAGCAGAAAAATCCCCGTCATTCCATCTGAATTTCGCGAACTACCCACAATAGAAAACAGTATGATTGCCATCACCCCCATCAGGAGCAGATTGAAAACAATCAGAAAATCCCTGTCGTTAAACGGGTCTTTACCAGCGCGCACCACAGCAAAAAGATACACGACCAGCGTAATCAGCACCAGCGGTGTAAAAACTTTTGCAATCACAGGCGAAACTCTGTTTACCAGTTGCGGATTGGCCTGAACCAGATATGTTCCCACAATGGGTGAAGCCGCTACTCCCCCAACCACAATATACCTGAGGTAAAATTGAGATATATCAGCATTAATCAGCCTAAACAATCCGATAGTAATGCCGGTCAGGATTGCACCGGCTATCAGAATCAGGGTGGTCATCACCAGCAAATCGCCGTTGTATTTCAGGAAGTCCGTCCGTTTGCTGTAGTTGGCCAGACTCCTGCCCACAAACGTATACCCCAACAGAGACCAGATAACCAACGGCAAATGCATACAGGCCAGCACCAGCGTGTCGCTTTTGCCGGCGTTTGGCAGCAGATTGATGTAGAGCAGAGAACCCAATGTAATCACAGTGACGATCACAATCGTTTTCATCTCTGTTTTGTTTTTCCACGAGAAGTAGAGCATCAACAGCGGAAATACAATGAACGAGATATTTCTCGAATAAAAAACATCCTCTTTCACCACCATAAACTCCGGAATTTTAGCAATCACGCCTGCCAGAAGAGAGGCCACAACCACAAAAAGCAGTTCCCGGCTTGTTCCCCACGAAATATCCTCCGGCTCAAAGTTCAGCCGTTCATTCCATATTTCGGCTGTCCGGCTTCCCGCTATGTTGGGATAAATCCGGTTAAACTCCCGCCTGAAGGCCGCTTTATTCTCCCGATACAATCTCTCCAGCTGTCGCGGATTGTCTATGTTGCTGATTATTTGTTCTTTCATTATATCTGGTTTTTGCGATTGCCTGTATTCACAAATGAATTATAGTTAACTCAAAACTGGTCTGTCGGTTATATATTTGCTACAACTCTGTGGCCGACATCGAAATCAGCGCCAACAAATCCTTATACGACAATTTTGCAGATTGATCACTACCTTCGAGCAGTGACTCTGCCAAATCGCGTTTTGTGTTGTGCAGCTGGATGATTTTCTCTTCGATGGTATTTTCGGCCACCAAACGGTAGATGGTTACCGGTCGTTTTTGGCCATAGCGGTGTGCCCGGTCTGATGCCTGATCTTCAATGGCCGGATTCCACCACGGATCCATGTGTATCACATAATCTGCCGCAGTCAGGTTTAATCCCAGTCCGCCGGCTTTCAGGCTAATCAAAAACAGGTCGCCTTCGCCATTCTGAAACTCTCTGACGTTTCGTTCCCGTTCTGCCATGGGTGTAGAGCCATCCAGATATTTGTAGGCTATTCCTTTGCGGTCCAGCTCTTTGCGCACCAACGATAGATGAGATACAAACTGACTAAAAACCAGCGCTCTGTGTTTATTTTCAATCAATTCGCTCACAATCTCGAGAAATGTAGCCATTTTTGATGATTCAATACCAATATTGGCATCTACCAATAGCGGATTGCAACTGGCCTGCCGCAGCTTTGTGATTTCGGCCAAAACCTGCAACTGATTTCCCTGATTATTTTCGTCCGACTCCAGATTCAGAACTGCTTGTCGCCTGAGTGCTTCATAAAACGCCATCTCTTCGTCCGAAAGCCTGATTTTTCGGACAATCTCCGTTTTGGGCGGCAACTCGTCGAGCACCGCAGTCTTGGTGCGTCGAAGTATAAAGGGTTGAATCAATTTCTTCAGCAACTTGCGCGATGAGTCGCTATTGGGTTTGATAAAAGTATCGGTGAAATGAGTCATACTCCCCAACAATCCGGGATTGATGAAGTTGAACAGATTCCATATTTCGCCCTGGTGATTCTGAAGGGGTGTACCGGTGAGTGCCAACCGAAATCCGGCTTTAAGTTGCATGGTGGCTTTGGACGTCTTGGTGGCGTAGTTTTTGATAATGTGTGCTTCGTCGAGTACCACCGTTGCAAACTCTTTTTCTATAAACAGTTTTTCCTCCGATTGCAACAGTCCATACGAGGTTACGAGCACATCGCCCGCTCCTAATTCGTTCAGTATCTGCTCTCTGTTGCTGTTTCCTATAGTTTTTATATTCAGGGTCGGGGCAAATCGCTCTGCTTCGGCTATCCAGTTGCCTACCACAGACACCGGACAAACCACCAAAGCGGCTCCCAGCGATGCCCGGTGAAGCAACAATCCGAGTGTCTGCACCGTTTTTCCCAGCCCCATGTCGTCGGCCAGACAAGCCCCGGCTTCCCATTCAGACAAACGCACCATCCAGCGAAATCCCTCTTCCTGATAGGGGCGCAATTCGGCTTGCAGGGCAGTCGGAATTTTAGCTTCTGTTTGCGATTTTGTTTCTAAATTAGTTTTGAATTGCTTCCAGGCTTTGTCTGTTTTCAGATTCTGAATATCGTCAAACAGATCATTCAGCGCGACTGATGCAAATTTATTGATTTGAACGCCGTTTTTCCCGTGTGACGAGTACGAATAAAGCTCTTCCATTCGTTTTCTCAAATCGGCCGAGAGTGCCAGAAATTCACCCTCTTTCAGTTCCACAAAACGGTTGTTGCTTTTGGATATCAACCCCATCAGCTGTTGCAGAGAGAGTACCGTATCTTCGTCCACTCTCAATTCTCCCTCCAGTTCAAACCAGTTGTTTTTTGTCTTTATCCGCATATTCAGATTGGGGAAACCGGCACTCGCTTTAATCTTAAATCGCTCACCTTCGGGCCATTCCACTACACATATCTCTTTGTGTTCATTTATCACATCGAGCAGGTGCAACGAGTCGAGCGGATGATCGAAGGTAATCAGCTCTTCTATCAGGTTTACTCCTTCAAGTTGTTGTATATCATTCATCAAAGCGTTCGCGTACGTAGTTTCTACCGCAAGATTGCGCTTCACCTGAAGTCTTTCTCCATTGTAATTGGTTATCAGTACTTTGCCGCCCTTTCCGGGTTTGCTGTAAGGCGGAAAATCACCAAATGGCTTTGCATAAAGTTCAGCCTTCAGCCCATCGCCAAAAGGCAACAGCTGCACCCGTATCCGGTAGTCGGGTACAACACTCTTTATGCTGTTATCCATCGACTTATCGTCGCTCAGTAAATCCGAATGCACCGTGGCATATTTCCCCACCTCTCCCAACAACTGAATCAGCTTTTCACGTCCGTGCTCGGGTATCACAATACTTTGTTGAGTCAGTATTCTGAGCAGATTGCTTTGCCGGGTGCTCAGGTTGTAAACCAGATAGCGGGTATTGGTCTCTTTCACACAAAATATGGAAGAATCGAAATCTGCTATATCCGATTCAATCAGGTATCCTTTGCCCTTATTTGTCACCGTAATGATGGGCTGAGCTGCCACAAACTCGACCGGTATATCGCCGGACCCGGCCAAAAACACATACGGATGCCCGATAATCTCCACCCAAACTTTCTTCGAAAATTCGTAGGTTACTTCGTCGTAATATCCGCCACCGTATTGCTTAATGGTCTGGGATATTCGCACATCCTGATCGGTCATACCCGGAGTTTTCCCCTCCTTCAGGGTTTTCATGGCTATGTTGCGGCCTTTACTCCACACTCCTTTGGCATTCCGGCTTTGGTACACGGGTTTTAAATCTAAATAATTGGGATAGAAATGATAGATCACGCGGGCATTTACCTCATTGGCTGTATCTGCCGTATTGGTAGATTTTCCTCCCCCAATGGCCGAAAACAGCATGGCCACCGACTTCTCCCAATCCTCCTGCCGGTTGATTTGCGAACAAGCGGGTTCGTAATTCATTCGTTCAGCTATCAACCGGTATAATTCGGCTGTTTGTGCAGTTCCATACCATTTATCGGCCACAAAAGCTGCTTCGTAAGTCAGTAACAAGTTACCCGATTCATACCCCTTTCGGATAGTATCGATGATGACCTCCTGCGCATTTTGAGGTGGAGCAGTTTCGGATAAATAAGCCAACGCTATCAGCAAAAGCTGCCCAAACCCCGTCTCTTTAAGCAAATTCTCTTTAAGATATATTTCGCAAACACTCTTTTCATTCTTTTGATTCAAAATGCTGAATAATACTGTCTTAAAATAATAATCATAAGTAGAATAGCTCATTTTACTGTAACAGACTAATATCTTTCGAGCCCGTATGGATGCCGCTTGAGGATCCATACGAAGCAATGCTGTAAAGTAAAAGTAATTGTGAACGAAATAGGGCAAAACCTGAATGCTTTTATTCTCTTTTCGCAAATTCTTCATCACCAGATCAAACTGTTTTACAGAATTTACAACATCTCCCTCCAGTAATAGATGAATGCCCCCGAGCACCCCAATGCTCTCAGAAGTTCCTCTGGCAATGATATCCCTGAATCTGCCCGCTAAAAAGTCCGGAATATGATCTATCGATTCTAACAAATTAGAATTACTGCCCAGATAACTCTCAAACAGTTTTTTTGTTTCGGCAATTTGGCTCAATGGAGCGAGAGAAACTACATAAGAATCTAACTTGTCGAAATACAATATATTTATCAATTCCGGATTTAGCTTGTGCAGTTGTCGCATATAAGCCGGATAGCTTGTAAGATCAAACATATCCAAATAGCCCGAATATCGGATTAGTGCATTCTGCACCGTACTATCCACTATTTTTTCGTAAAGCAGTTGATACAGGAAACTCTTGATCAGGATATAATCGTTAGAACTATCTACTCTGAAATACATAACATTTCTTCCCAACTTATCACTCTTCCACATGTCGCTGCAATTCTCTAAGTCGGTATATATAAATGCCATAAACGAGAATTGCATCCTGTACTTTTGAGCTAACCAGTGCGTATTGCCTTCAATTTTTTTGATGATGCCCTGTTCTACCAATCGGGCAATCAAATCCACCACAACTTTCTGTGTGATTTTCACCCGAACCCGGAGTAATTCAACTACATCTAACGGAAAATCAAATGCTCCCCGAATCGCCATTGCCCTGGTTATCAACTTCTCCGCTTCCGAAAGGTGGTTATAAAACTGAATCTGATTTTCTAATGTCTGCATAATTGGTTCTGAATTTTCAACACTAATCTTAGTATTGTCCGCGCACACGGAACTTTGTTTCTTATCTAAAAAAATACAGTTTGTAAAAGTAATAATTTTTTGCTTTTCAAGGAAAGAATACTCTATTAAACTCCTTTCGCAAGGAATTTACCTCACATCCAATATCTTACCAGCTCCGCCTCCCTTTGCCGCCACATACTGGCCGGCGGCATCAATAGTGCCCATGCGCACGGCCACACTCAGCACCAGAGAGTCGGCGGGCGTAAACTCAGGTATTTTTCCATCCAGCGAAAGCGAAAGCTCAAACCCATCAACCCTGGCCACTACCGGAAACCAGTCTGATTGCACCTGAAACCCATAAGCGTTGTAACTACGATTGAGGCTCATATATTCGTCGCGCTCTGCATTGTAGTGAAAATCGGAGAGAGCGCCCAGCGCCATCTCTATTCTGAAAAGCGGATAACCGGTGACCGGAAACAGATGCTGAGCCCCGTTGATAGTGGGAACCGTCAGTTTGGCCGATAGCGTATCGCGGTCTAAGCAATAGTTCAGCGGTATTCGCAACAAATTATCGAAGCGGTGATTTCGGTTGAAGTCGAATCCCGGCAACCAGTCGCGGTGCTCCGACAGTCGGATAGCCCTTCTTCCCGCTTCGCCTGTGGTATCCTGCTTTTGTATCTGTTTGGCAAAAGAGCAAAACGCAGGCGCAAGGTTATAATCGGCCACCCCCACCAGATCGCGCAGAGTATCACGTATGGCCCGGCTCATACGCGAACACCCGCCAAATTCCTTGTTATTTTTACGAACTTCCGAAAACCGGTCACTCTTCTTAATTTGATCTTTCGTGGGGCCACCTTTCAATTTGGCATATACCTGACTCTGCCCATTCATGGTGTAAAACGTGATATTACCTACTGAGCCTGATACGACATTAAATCCTTTTACTTTTGCCATTTTCAATTCATTTATTCTATTCTCCTGATCTGTTTAATTCTCTCTCCCTTCGATACGGATATCGTCGGGCTACAGGCTGCAAATATAGTAATTATATAGGTAAATAGTATCTTTTTTAATATGTATTCATAATAAATACGTATATATTCCATCTCTTTAAAGATATGGGATATATATGGAATAAATATGAGAAATATACGGAATATAGTCGGATTAACGGTATAAGCGAATGATATCCGAAGTAGAGGCAGAAGCCGGACTAAAGATAACCGATGGTATCAAAATATTCTGACAAATATCTTCTTATTCTGAATTTTGACTACTGCCTCTATTTCCGGCAACCCATTCTTTGGACAATTAACATTTTGAAAGGAGAAAAAAAAAGTATAAGTTTGTATCGATATTTACACTCACGATAAGAAAAGATCATGCAAAACTACAGCCTACTGATAGCAAAGGCTATACAAATATCTGAAAAACAGGTAGCTAATACACTCGAACTGATAGACGGAGGAGCCACAATTCCCTTCATCAGCCGTTACCGCAAAGAGGCCACAGGCGGACTGGATGAGGTACAGATTGCTGAAATAAAGGATTTGTACGAAAAATACACCGAAACCGAAAAACGGAAACAGACCATACTGAGCACGATTGAAGAACAGGGCAAACTGACACCTGAACTCAAAAAAAGGATTGAAGATACGTGGTCGATGACCGAACTGGAGGATATCTACCTACCCTACAAACCCAAACGCCGAACCCGGGCAGAGATAGCCCGAGAAAAGGGGCTTGAGCCACTCGCCAAAATCATTATGTCGCAACGCGAAAACGATGTGGAGCGCCGCATTAGTCAGTTCCTGAACAAGGAGGTACCCAATGCCGAAGAGGCGCTGAAAGGTGCGCGCGACATCATAGCCGAGTGGGTGAACGAAAACGAAATATCGCGCAATTCTGTGCGGAATATATTTGCCCGTGAGGCTGTTATCTCAACTTCGCTGGTGAAAGGCAAAGAGGAAGAGGGAGCCAAATACCGCGACTACTTCGACTGGAGTGAGCCGCTGAAACGCTGCACCTCTCACCGTTTGCTGGCTATTCGCCGGGGCGAAGAGGAGGGATTTCTGAAGGTGAACATCTCACCCGAAGAGGAGCATTGCGTGAGCAAACTGCAATCTATATTTGTAAAAGGCAACTCCGATTCGTCGAACCAGGTGGCCGAAGCAGTGAAGGATTGCTACAAACGACTACTGAAATCGTCTATCGAAACCGAGTTTGCCGCCGAATCGAAGGCCAAAGCAGACGCGGAGGCCATTCGGGTATTTGCCGAAAACCTGAAACAGCTACTGCTCTCGGCACCCCTCGGCCCGAAGCGGGTGATGGGTATCGACCCCGGATTCAGAACCGGCTGCAAGGTGGTCTGCCTCGACGCGCAGGGCAATCTGCTACACAACGAAACCATCTATCCACACCCACCGCAAAACGAACGTTCGCAGGCATCGCGCAAAATATCGCAGCTGGTGCAAAGCTATCAGATAGAGGCTATTGCCATCGGAAATGGCACTGCAGGACGCGAAACCGAACAGTTTATTACCAACCTGCAATACGACCGCAAGGTGCAGGTGTTTTCGGTGAGCGAAAATGGTGCCTCCATCTACTCGGCGTCGAAGGTGGCGAGGGAGGAGTTTCCCGACTACGATGTGACGGTGAGGGGCGCGGTATCCATTGGTCGCCGGCTGATGGACCCGCTGGCAGAGCTGATAAAGATTGACCCCAAAAGCATTGGTGTGGGGCAATATCAGCACGATGTGGATCAGGGATTGCTCAAAAAATCGCTCGACCAGACTGTGGAAAACTGTGTGAATCAGGTAGGTGTAAATGTGAATACGGCCAGCAAACACCTGCTCACCTACATTTCGGGACTGGGGCCGCAACTGGCGCAAAACATTGTGAAACACAGAGCCGAAAACGGGCCGTTCAGAAACCGGCGAGAACTGATGAAGGTGCCCCGCATGGGCGAAAAGGCCTTTGAGCAGAGCGCGGGATTTCTCCGCATTCCGGAGTCGGACAATCCGCTGGACAATTCGGCTGTTCACCCCGAAAGCTACTCTATCGTAGAGAAAATGGCAAAAAAAGCGGGCTGCACTGTAGCAGATCTGATAAAAAACAAAGAGCTGAAAAAGGCCCTCAACCCGGCCGACTTTGTGACAGATAAAGTGGGAATGCCTACTCTGATGGACATCTGGCAGGAGCTGGATAAGCCGGGGCGCGATCCGCGTCAGACAATCAAAGTCTTTGAATTTGACCCCACTATCAGAAAAATCGACGACCTGCGCGAAGGGATGAAACTGCCGGGCATTGTGACCAACATCACCAACTTTGGCTGTTTTGTAGATATAGGTATAAAGGAAAACGGACTTGTACACGTATCGCAACTGGCAGACCGGTTTGTATCCGACCCCTCCGAAATTGTGTCGATTCACCAACATGTGGAGGTGAAGGTTTTGAGTGTGGACAAGGAGCGTAAGCGGGTGCAGCTGACCATGAAAATGGGATGATTGGGAAAATTATACATAAAAAGCAGAATATTCAGAAATATTTTTTACCTTTACACCCCTAATTGTTAGATGATAAATTTGTTGGAATATAAAAACCTGCAGAGAATCAAACGAAATAAATTAACAATGAATAAGCAAAAAATTATATAACTAAATTGAAGTTAATGGCAAAAAAAGTATTTGTATCGGGATGTTACGATATGCTCCACAGTGGACACGTGGCATTTTTCGAAGAGGCTGCCCAACTGGGAGATCTCTATGTAGGGATAGGTTCAGACAGAACCATCAATGAACTGAAAGCCCGCAAAACCATCAACTCAGACGATGAACGTCTGTATATGGTGAAAGCTCTGAAAGTGGTAAAAGATGCCTGGATAAACTCCGGAAGCGGACTTCTTGATTTCGAAAACGAACTACGGGAATTGAAGCCGGATATCTTCTTCGTGAATGAAGACGGTCATAGCCCGGATAAACAAAAAATTTCCAAAGAGCTGGGCATTGAATATGTTATCAGCAAACGGGTACCACACGGAAACCTGCCGGTTCGCTCTACCACTGCATTGCGCAAGGAGTGTCGCATCCCATACCGTATCGACCTGGCCGGTGGCTGGCTCGACCAACCCTATGTTTCGGAATTTGCTGCCGGACCGGTTGTAACTATCTGCATAGAACCAGATTACGAATTCAACGATCGCAGTGGTATGTCTACCAGCTCGCGCAAAAAAGCGATTGAGCTTTGGCAAACCGATATACCTGCCGGAGATAAAGAGAAGCTGGCTAAAACGCTTTTCTGTTTCGAAAATCCTCCCGGCACTAAGTATGTGAGCGGCTCACAGGATTCATGTGGTATTGTGATGCCCGGGCTGAATCGTCTGTGGTATGGTGAAGGCGAATACTGGCCATCAGATATCCAATCTAACCACGACAATGGTGTGCTCGACTGGATAGAATCTCACCTTTACATGTTGCCTTTGTATCCCCGAAACTCAGACTACAATGTATTGGAAAACACACATATCGACAAAGCAGGTGCAGCGCGCTTGAGTGCAGCAGCACAAGCTTGTTGGGACGCTGTTTGCGCTCAGGATGTGGTGGCTTTTGGTAAAGCTATGACTGCCTCTTTTGAAGCGCAGATAGCCATGTTTCCTAACATGGTAACAGACGGCGTGATGGAGCAAATAGAAAACCACAAAAACGACATACTCGGCTGGAAACTGAGTGGCGCGGGTGGTGGTGGCTATCTGATCTTTGTTGCCGACAAACCGATAACACATGCCTTGCGTATTCGCATTCGCAGAGCATAATTTCTTAATAAAAGGAATAATACATATCTGATTCTATGCAGCACAACAGGCCGCCGTGTCTGTTTCTGCATAGAATTTTTTGTTTATAGTCTTTTTCCCTCTTTTCCCTAAAGCCTTTGTTTATGCCACAGATGATTAAACAATATTTCGTTCGGGATACATCATTTGCCAACCTGATGCAAAAGCGTATCTACAATGTGTTGCTGATAGCACGTAAATACGAGGCATTTATGCTTGAAGAGGATGGGCGAATAGACGAAAAGATATTCTTTGAATATGTCTCACTCAATTTACGCTATCCGCCCAGGTTTACGCAGGTAGTAGAGGTCAAAGACGCAATTAATGAGATGCACTCGCGCCACTACGACCTGGTGATGGTGATGCCCGGTGCCGAAAATTTTGACGTTTTCGATGATGCAAAAAGTATAAAGGCTGAATTTCCCAAAACCCCGATAGTCGTGTTGACACCCTTCTTTCGGGAGGTGGCATTGCGATTGGCCAATGAGGATTTGTCTGCTATCGATTATGTTTTTTGCTGGCTGGGAAATGCCGATCTTTTATTGGCTATCATCAAGCTACTCGAAGACCGGATGAATGCCGGGGCTGATGTAGAGTCTGTAGGCGTACAAACCATTCTGGTGGTCGAAGACAGCATACGTTTTTACTCCTCTCTGCTGCCACAGTTGTATAAAATTGTACTTCGCCAGTCTCAGATATTTTCGAAAGAGGCGCTCAACGAACACGAAATGATGCTCCGTATGCGGGGACGCCCCAAAATATTGCTGGCCCGATCCTACGAAGAGGCCGAAGAACTTTACAACCGGTTCAGCCATAACATACTGGGCATTGTGAGCGATGTGAGCTTTATGCACAAGCAAGCCAAAGACAAAAAAGCGGGTATTGCTTTTTGTGAGCATGTGAGGAGAAAAGACCCATTTGTCCCCATTATCATGCAGTCGTCGGAGAGTGAAAACAGAGCAGAAGCAGACAGACTGGAGGCCTGCTTTATGGATAAGAATTCGCGGCAACTGACCAACGACTTTCGTGATGCCGTTATTCGTAATTTTGGATTCGGACGTTTCGAGTTTAAAAACCCGGCCAACAACAGTACCATAGCATCGGTGGATAATTTGCACGAGTTTCAGCGTATTCTGTTCGAAATACCCGAAGAGTCGCTGCTCTACCACGCCTCCCGCAATCATCTTTCGCGCTGGTTTTGTTCGCGGGCTATGTTTCCGCTGGCCGAATATATACGTCAACACCGGTTTACCGACTACTGCACCTTCGAAGAGGGACGAGAGGCTATCTTCAACGCAATTGTCGAATACCGGAAGATGAAAAACCGGGGAATTGTAGCTGTTTTTCAAAAAGAGAGATACGATCAATACAGCCATTTTGCCCGTATTGGCAACGGTACACTCGGCGGCAAAGGTCGCGGTTTGGCTTTTATCGACAGCCTGCTGAAAAGACGACCTGAGTTTAGCCGCTTCGACCCGGTAAACATCCGAATACCCAAAACATTGATTTTGTGCAGCGATTTGTTTGATGAGTTCATGGAGAGTAACCGGCTTTATGCAACGGCTATGAGCAGTTTGACTGACAGCGAAATATTATCAGCCTTTTTGAAAGCAGAGTTGCCGGAGACGTTGCGCGAAGATTGCCGCACTTTTCTGAGGGTTGTGCAGGCTCCCATTGCCATTCGCTCATCGAGTACTTTGGAAGACTCTCATTATCTACCTTTTGCAGGGGTATATGCCACCTATATGATACCGTTTTTGCCCGAAGATAAAATGCTGGACATGCTGGCATCTGCCATTAAATCTGTCTATGCTTCAGTATTTTATCGGGAGAGCAAATCCTATTTGCAGGCCACACAAAACAGAATTGACGAAGAGAAAATGTCTATCATTTTGCAAGAGCTGGCCGGCAGGAGGCACGATACCCGATTCTATCCCACTCTGTCGGGCGTTGCCAGATCTATCAATTTTTATCCTATAATGCAAGAAAAGGCGGAGGAGGGAATCGCACAGATTGCACTCGGTCTGGGCAAATACATTGTGGATGGTGGCAAATCTATCCGCTTTTCGCCGGCACATCCACAGCACATTTTGCAGCTGAGTAATGTAGAGATGACATTGCGGGAAACTCAAACTGAATTTTATGCGCTCGATGCGCGAATTTCTACTACCGAATTTCCGACAGACGACGGCTTCAACCTGATTCACCTGCCGGTGAAGGAGGCAGAAGCCGATGGGGAACTCAGATACACCGCCTCTACCTATAGTGCCGAAAACCGGAATATTTCCGATACTTTATATGAAAAGGGGCGCAGAGTAATAACCTTCAATCCGCTTTTGCGCTACGACAAATTCCCATTGGCAGAACTGTTAAAAACCATATTAGCCATTGGCGAAGAAGAGATGGGCTGTCCGGTTGAAATTGAGTTTGCCATAAATCTGAACGAATCTGAAGCCCAAAATGATACTTTCTATTGGTTACAAATAAGACCAGTAGCCCGCATTAATAGTGCACAAATTGAACATATAGAGAATATCCAACCTCAAAACACGATTATCTACTCTAACCAGGCATTGGGTAATTTAGACTTAAACGATCTGACCGACATTATTTATGTGAGAAGCAGCGAATTTAAAGCCTCTGAGAATTCCGGAACCGCAGCAGAAATTGCCATGCTGAACGAAAAACTCACCGCAGAAGGGAGAAACTACGTGCTTGTAGGTCCGGGGCGCTGGGGCTCTGCAGACCCATGGCTGGGCATACCTGTGAAATGGGCAGATATATCGGCCGCAAGAGTAATTGTAGAAACTGTACTCGAAAACTACCGGATAGAACCAAGCCAGGGAACCCATTTCTTTCAAAATCTTACCTCTTTTGGCGTTGGCTATTTTACGGTCAATCCATTTCTGAATACCGGATACTTCAACGAGAGTAAATTGAACGGATTACCTGTTATGTATGAGTCGAAAGCTCTCCGACACATTCGATTTGACAAAGAGTTATCCGTAAAAATTGATGGAAAAAAAGGGATTGGAGTGATTATAGATCAAATTCAATAAAAAGAACACACACAAACTTGGATTTGAATATTTTATCAATTTAATGTTAAAATCAAAAACATCGATCAATTTCCTTGAAAATCACGCCAAATATTCCTTAATATTGTCTATTTTTGCCATACGATGAACAGGCTTATATATATATTACTATTTTTAATCTGCATAAATCCTGCAAACTCTGCTCCCCAGAATGAAGGTATGCTAAGAATCTCGAAATTTACTTCGCGGGACCACAAGGCAAACCGGGTAAATTTGTGCATGCTGCAGAACAAAAAAGGGATTATTTATTTTGGCAATTCAGACGGAGTACTCGAATATGACGGATTTTACTGGAATACAACCGGTATTCCTAATAAAACGCCCGTCAGATCACTTACCGAATCGAAATCAGGAAGAATTTATGTGGGAACGGTTGGCGAATTTGGTTATCTCAGAAATGATAAAAAGGGAAAAATGGAATACCACTCCCTACTGAATAACCTGACCAGGGAAGAGCGTAATTTTCTGGATATTTACAAAGCCTATTCCATTGGCGATACTATCTATTTTGCTACAGATGATAAATTATTCAGAGTATTACCAAACGACAAAACATCTGTTTTCAAACATTTCAGCAACTCCTTTAATTCGTATCAGGTGGGAAGCGATATCTATATTGCCGGCTACGATAACAAATTGTATGTACTCCGAAACGGAAAATTTCAGATAGTCAATTTATCCAATCCATCACTCAACATCTCATCAATCCGGTCAATGATATCTCTAAATAAAAAAGAGATATTACTCTATATCAATGCAGATAAGTTTTATAAATTAAACAAGGAGACAAATAAGATTGCTATAGCTGAAGAGTTCAGAGCATTGGCTGGGAATCTGAAAGAAAAATATGTATATTGCTCCGCTCAAATTGAAAAAGACTATTTTGCCGTTGGAACTGCCAGGGGGCTGTTTCTGTACGACACCAACAGCGGTAAGACACGGATTATTGACACATCCACCGGACTTACAGATGATGGAGTCTATTTTATGATGGTGGACCGGGACAAAAATCTTTGGGTACTCAATCAGATGGGTATAAATTGTGTTGAAACATCATCGCCATTCACTATTTTTAATTTAGAGCAGGGACTAAAAGGGGCTCCCTACTCTATTCTCAGACACAATGGTACACTTTATGTTGCAACAGATTACAGCACTTTTTACCTCGAAAACAATCGCTTTAAACCAGTCAAGGGAGATATATCTGAATCGTGGGGGTTACTCAGTTTCAAAGTAAATAATAAGGAGCGAAAATTGCTCGTTGGGTCGTCCGATGGATTATTTGAAATCAGAAAAGAGAGAGCATTTCCAATTTTCAGAAATAGAGTTTATCTCGATTTAAGTCAGTCTTTTGCAGACTCATCTATTCTTTTAGCCGGATTGTACGAAACAAAAAGTATCGCCTTATTTCAGTATAAAAACAGGAAATGGAAACAACTGGAGTCTCCGTCCCGTTTGTCGAACCAGAGTATCAAAGCCATTCAGATTCCATCGGGTCAGATATGGGTAAACAACTATTATAAGGGATATTCGACGGTGTTACCAGATAATAAAACACCATTAAAATCCAGACAAGTAATCAACTTCACCGACAGAAGCGGACTCCCCCACGTTTCTCCCTATAGTTTAATATATTACTACAAGGGGAAAATGATTTTTACGAATGAGTATGGGTTGATGCGATTCAATAATAGAACGAATAAATTTGAGCGGGATGATGCATTCGGAGTTAATAAAGTATCGAAAAACAAAGGTGTGGTTTTTATGTGCTGGGACGATGAAGACAATGCAGCTGCTGCATTTCTGAATCACAAAGAAACCGAAATCGGAGTTTGCACAAAAATAGATTCAGATAAATATGTGTGGGATTTTGTTCCATTCAGAAAATACTCGAATGCAGATATTTGCACCATGTATGCCGAAAAAGATTTGGTATGGCTTGCTACGACTGAAGGCCTGGTAAGATACAACAGAAAAAAACGAAAAAATTACAATACCACATTTTACACTCTTCTGAGAAAAGTATTTTGTCATCAGGACTCGGTACTGTATCACGGGAATGAGACCGGATTAAATATTACATTAAATAAGCCGATTGGGTATGATTACAACAATCTTTCGTTTCAGGTTTCATCTACTTTCTACGAAAGACCCAAACAAACGAAATACTCGTTCTTTCTGGTAGGACACAGCCTTAAGTGGTCTGAATGGTCTACAAACAACAATAAGGAATTCAGCAATCTGCATGAAGGGAGATATACACTAAAGGTAAGATCCCGCAACATATATGGAGTAGAAGGTATTCCTACAAGCTATACATTTGAGATTTTGCCGCCATTATACCGTACTACAACTGCTTACTTTTTCTATATCATTGGAACTATTTTGCTGTTTTCTTTACTTAATTTTCTGAATTCGAAACGTCTGAACAACTTAAACAGAAAACTCGAAATAAGTATAAAGAAGCGGACAAATGAGATAATGAAGAAAAATAAGCTTCTGGAGGTGCAAAAAGCTGAAATTCACAAACAAGCTCTTGAGTTGAGTCACGCCAATGAAACCAAAGATAAGTTCTTCTCCATTATTGCGCATGATTTACGAAGTCCGTTCAATGCAATCATTGGATTCTCTACGCTGTTAAAAGAGTGTTACGACGATTTCTCTGAAGATGAGAGAAGAGGCTTTGTTGAAGAGATCGACAACTCTGCCCGAAAAACGCTGGATATGCTCAACGACTTGCTTACCTGGGCCAGAGCTCAAAACAAACGTATAGACATAACAAAAGAGTGGCTACAATTGAATCATCTGACAGAAAATGTACTGCATGCTATGCTTCCTTCCGCTAAAAGGAAGAACATCGAACTAATAAACCTGATAACAGTAGAAAACCGGGTTTATGCAGATAAGAATACGCTGAATATGGTGATGACAAATCTGACAAACAATGCAATCAAATTCACACCCGATAATGGAGAAGTCTCCGTTTCTGCTGAAGAGAATGATTTTGAGACTATGATTCATGTAAAAGACAACGGAATTGGTATTTCGCCGGAGAACCTGGAAAAAATATTCCGGATTGATATAAATTTCAGCACTACCGGCACGCACAACGAAACTGGTACAGGACTAGGGCTTATTCTTTGCAAAGAGTTTATCGAACTCAATGATGGACATTTGACCGTGGAAAGTACTGTTGGCAAGGGCACTACCTTTACGATACATCTGCCCAAAGAATAAAAAATCGTGTAATCAAAGAAACATATTACACCAGGCATCAAACCGCGTCACGTGGTGTTGACCATACTTAGCCATGCTTTTGCGAACCTTTTCCACCGGTTTTTCTTTCCCTGGTTTGGATTTTGAGAAAAACTTATCGGAAAAACAGATCAGTTGCTCTTCAATTGATACAGGCCGCATATCGCGGGGTGGAATAGGAAATTCAAGTTGAATAATATCTGCCATACTCAATCCTGTTCCGGTATGTCTCTCGCACACTAATGCATGACGGGGATATCCAAGCGATTGTAAAAGCTCACTACCCAGATATCCGTGGCACAAATAGGGTAACTCTCCGTGGCAACCTATTTCGGGAGCATAGGTAAGAAAAACACCAATATCGTGCAACATAGCAGCCTCCTGAACAAACTTAACATCGAGATTAAGCTCACTATGATTGAGCGCCAATTCTACAGCTTTGTTTGAAACTAACAAACTGTGATCCAGCAAAATAGAATATGCTTTGCTGCTCTCGGGATAATATTTTCGGATTATTGTAATGGGATCCATATATTTATTCGTATTTTTGAACAACAATATTACAAATTATTTATGAAAAAGTTCCTGTTTACCACAATATTTATTTGGGGATTCCAACTATCAATCCTTCCATACAATCCAAATATTAAAGTGGGTGCCGATCAAATCGGACAGATAATACCTCTACTCAAAAACAAACGTGTAGCATTGGTAGTTAATCAAACGTCGGTGTGTGGCAGCAACCAAATCCATTTAGTAGACACACTACTGTCGTTGCAAGTGCAGGTTGTTAAAATTTTCGCACCCGAACACGGATTTAGAGGAACTGCCGACGCTGGCGAAAAAGTGCTAAACAGCATGGATGAAAAGACAAATCTCCCTATTTTATCGCTTTACGGAAAAAATAAAAAACCGTCATCCCAAACTTTGGCAGATGTGGAGGTTATAATTTTTGATATACAAGATGTGGGAGCCCGGTTTTATACGTACATCAGCACGCTCTTTTATATCATGGAGGCTTGTAGCGAACAACACAAGCAATTGATAATACTTGACAGGCCTAACCCCAACGACTACATAGATGGTCCGGTATTGCAAGAATCGCTTAAGTCTTTTGTTGGAATTGTACCCATACCTCTTATGCATGGATTAACAGTTGGAGAACTGGCTCAAATGATAGTTGGACAAAAATGGTTGAGCAGCAAATCATCAGCGATACCGTTTCTACATATTGTACCGGTGAAGGGGTGGAAACACGGCGACCCTTACTTGCTACCGGTAAAGCCCTCCCCCAACCTACCCAATGATTTATCGGTGAAGCTTTATCCTTCATTATGTCTATTTGAAGGGACCCCCGTGAGCATAGGACGCGGCACTCGTTTTCCCTTTCAGGTGATTGGTTATCCTCAAACGGGATTGGGCGATTTTAGCTTTACGCCGGTTTCGCTACCCGGCTTCGAAAAAAATCCATTGCAAAAGGATATCAAATGCTTTGGAACTGATTTACGAAACAAAAAGACAGAAAGAGCCTTTACGCTGAAGTACATCCTGGATTATTACAAAAAAACAGCTCTTGGCGAAAAATTTTTCAGCTCTCCACATTTCTTTGATCAATTGTGCGGAGATAGCAGGGTAAGACAAATGATTATAGAAGGAAAAACAGAAAGGCAGATTAAAACGTTATGGCATAATGATTTAGTAAAATACAAACAAATGCGTAAAAGCTATTTGCTCTATGCAGAATAAATCAATCTCAACCATCTATTCTGAATGAACTAAATTAAATGATGATAAATCTGAAAAATATTTTGGTGAATACAAATATTTGTGTAATTTTGCACTCACAAACCAAACATTTATGACTCGGTAGCTCAGTTGGTAGAGCAATTGACTCTTAATCAATGGGTCGAGAGTTCGAGCCTCTCCCGGGTCACAGAAAGAAAAGCTGGATTATTCGTAATGAATAATTTAGCTTTTTGTTTTTTATTGTATTGGCAAATAAGCATTTATAAGACAATATCGGAAGAGAATTGAGGTCTTAGAAGTTAAATATATCTTTTCCGGCTATGTCTTTCAGATTGAAGCTGCGGAGATAACCACTTCCGTGGAAAATAAGTGTCACTCCCACAATTTCGCCAATGGATTTTGAATAACTATCAGAGAGTTTCAGCACATTATCTACATAAAGTTTCACTTTCTTATTTTTGTTTTCTATACGAATAGTTTGCCATTTCGTGAGATCAAAAGTGAATTCAGACATGTCCCTGGTACCATTATTTTCTCTTTTTTCGCTCAGGTCGTAATACAACCAGTGGCTGCAACCGGGATTAGCAAAACGGAAATGGACCAATCCGTTGCGACCACATACAACCAGATAGACAGAATTGCAGCGAATGCCGGAGAAGGTATCTGAATTTTTGAACTCAGTTTGTAAATAAAACGAATCGCCTGATACATTTGTAGGCCGGTAATTATCGAAGCGCAAAACGACAATTTTGTTAGTATCCATGCCCACTTTGGCATATTCGGTGGGAGTTGGATGAAATATGCCATCTGCATAACGGGCTACTGACAGAGGGAAATAACGCTCTTTGTACTTTTGCTCAAAGTAATAAGCCAAAGCCTGCCACCCATTGGTCTGAACCAGAATTGGCACAGTATCGGATATAACCTGTTTTCCGGCTAAAAGAGTCGCATTGAAATACCCGGGATATTGGTAGTAATAGGATGTTTTTCCTTTTCCGGGCAAGATATCGATGGGTGGAAAGTTTTCGTCGAAGATAATATGAAATGAATCGCGGGTATTTGGTGTAGAATATTCAAAATGAGCAGTCATGGGATTAAAGCCCTCTGTTTTTTTCAAGATAAGCTGCCCATTTATAACTGTCTTCTGCCATCTGTTTGAGACAAAGTAGATACCCAATACCAGCAGAGTGAATAAAAAAGCCCAAACATATGGTGAGAACTTACGCTGCTTTGAAGTGGGCTCAGATTGTATATTTGCAGATAAGTCTGTTTGCTCACTCTTTTGGTCGGGATATAAGACCGATTCGGGAACAGACTCAAATGCAGAACTATCGAGACCGGAATAAATCATCAATGCATTGTAGGTTGCTTTTTGGGGAAAGTAATCATCTGACGTTTGAATTTTACCAAAAATTCGTTTTAGAGTCAAAGCACTTATGGTGGTTTTTGTTTTCTTTAATATTTCAAAATTGAGATCTTCGAAATCCCTGTTTTTCCAATCCGTCGAAGCTCCTCTGTTAAATTTCGCTTCCACATGTGACAAAATCAGCTCTAATCTTTTATCCCTTTTCATTCTGTAACAAATTGTATTTGCAAATAAATCAACCTATTAGATTGTTCATTCTCTTTAATTTATTTTGAATGCAAATTTATCCTTTTTTTTTCGTTATAACAAATAAAAAGCAATCTGAATTTTGGAACCAGGAGTAGAGCCGGGATAGCTGTTATCGAAAATAAGAATAGTCAGTTCTGAGACGCGAAAATACCCATAGAGCCTGTTTTTACCTAATAAAATATAATTTTAGAAGAATAAGTAGGGTATTAGTCGATTATTTTGTTTATTTTCACTAAACAATTAAATCAACGAATACGTTAAAGTAAATAGTTGCAAAAGATAAACAAAGTAGATTCATGATAAAGCTATACCACAAGACTTCTATTGAGATAAGCAAACTGGTAACGAAGCGATACAGCACCTCGTTTTCTATTGCAGTAAGTTTCTTGGATCCCAAAATCAGAAACGCGATTTATGCCATATATGGTTTTGTCAGATTAGCGGATGAAATAGTGGATTCGTTTGACGGATATGATCGAGAGAAGCTGATAAACCAACTGGAAGCAGATTACAAAATGGCCTGCAAAGATGGTATTAGCATCAATCCGGTATTGCACAGTTTTCAGTTTGCTGTGAAAAAATACAATATTCCTGACGAATTAATCGATGCATTTCTGAAAAGTATGAAGGCCGATCTCACTAAAAAAGATTATTCAAAAACAGAAGAGATAAATGAATATATCTATGGTTCTGCCGATGTGGTGGGATTGATGTGCCTGAAAGTTTTTACATACGATGAGCCAGAAAGATATGATGAACTGAAAGAGTCGGCCATGAAACTGGGTTCGGCATTTCAGAAAGTCAATTTTCTACGCGATTTGAAGGATGATATTTTTGTACTCGACAGACGGTATTTCCCCAATGTAGATGCTGATAATTTTGATGAGGAGACCAAAATGGCCATTGTAGGTGATATTGAGGCCGATTTTGAAGCGGCTCAACCCGGTGTGGATGAGCTACCGTATAAGGCGAAACTGGCGGTGCTTATAGCGCTATTTTACTACCAGAAATTGCTGGAAAATATTGTAAAAACACCAGCTAACCGACTGCTAAAAAAACGGGTGAGAGTAAATAGCGCCGTGAAAATGGCTCTGATTGCAAAAGCCTGGTATTACTACATAAACAAATGATATGCAAAAAGATATAATAGAAATGGTGGTGCTCACAGATGAACATGACAATGCGACGGGGACCATGGAAAAAATGGAAGCTCACCGAAAAGCGCTTCTTCACAGAGCTGTATCTGTTTTTGTGGTAAACAGCGCGAATGAATGGCTGTTGCAAAAACGGGCACATCACAAATACCACTCGGGCGGACTCTGGACAAACAGCTGCTGCACACACCCCTACCCCGGCGAAAGCAGCGAGATGAGCGCCCATCGACGATTGCAGGAAGAGATGGGCATGCAGTGCGAATCATTGGATGAACTATTTGGTTTTATTTACAAAGAAGCTCTGGACAATGAACTGACGGAACATGAATATGATCGGATTTTTACAGGCAAAACAGATATGCAGCCGCAAATAAACCCCGATGAGGTTTCGGAATGGAAATATATTGCTTATCCGGAACTAAGAAATGATGTTCAGAAAAATCCCGATAACTATACAGTTTGGTTCCGGCTGATTTATGAGCGTGTGTATGAAATGATGTGTAACCGACAAAAATAGACAGTCATGCGTAAAAGTTATTCTGCTCTTTTCATTGAAAAAAACAAGGTGCTGATATCGTCGTGTATTGCACTGATTTTCTTTTACATCATGGGAATAGTGACGGTAACTGATCCGCAAACCAGAGAGATGGCGACTTTGGTAATACTCCCCGGATTAATTGCTAATGCCCTGCTGTTGATGCTCTTTTTCCGTGAAAAACTAACAAGCCGTAGCGCATTAGTCTTTGCTTTGATTGCCATTGCCGGTTTTGCCATTGAAGTGGTAGGCGTGCAAACGGGAGACATCTTCGGGGCCTACAGTTACGGCGATTCTTTGGGAATTAAAATCGCCGAAACACCTCTGATTATTGGCATTAACTGGCTGCTGATTACTTACATGAGCGCATCGCTGTATGAATCGACCAACTGGCATACCGGACTTAAGGTAGGTGCCGCCGCTCTTACAATGGTAGTTTATGATATGGCAATGGAGGCTTCAGCCCCGCTGCTCGACATGTGGCACTGGCAACAGGGTAAAGTACCGGCTCAAAACTATATAGCCTGGTTTATTGTGGCTTATATATTTCAAACCATTCTTCACAAGGCAGATGTAAAGATAAATAATCCGATTGCACCTCTGCTCCTGTTGTTTCAATTCCTGTTTTTTCTGGTCATTGCTATGATAATTCATTGAACCGTATGATTAAATCGGACCACCATCCCCTCATTTATCCGCTTGTAAAACATTATACTTCGTATATTCTGAAAAAAAATTTTCAGAGCATAGTGCAAACGGGAAGTTACAAATCAGGAAGCAAGCCGATACTGATTGTAGCCAACCACGTGAGCTGGTGGGACGGGTTTTGGATCCTGCATTTCAACAATCTGATTCTGAAAAAGCAGATGCACTTCATGATGCTCGAAAGAGAATTGATGAAGTATCCATTTTTTGCTCATTCGGGCGGGTTTTCGGTCGATAAAGGTTCGAGACAGGTCACACAATCAATAGCTTATGCGATGGAACTTCTGTCTGACAGCAAAAACTCGGTACTTCTGTTTCCGCAGGGACGGCTTGAGAGCCTCTACAACGACCATTTTGTGTTTGAAAAAGGGGTAGTTCGTCTGGCCGAAAAATGCTGGCCAAATATTGATATTCTCTTTGTTGCCAACACCATAGATTTTCTTTCGAACAAAAAACCAACGCTCTACACCCGCTACGAAGAGTACAAACCCACCTCTTTCTCAAAGATATCCTGGGAAACGGATTACAATTTATTTTACCAAAATATATTGTCGGAAATCAAAGTAAACAGACATCAATGATGGAGTATCTGGCCTGGTTTGTCTTTTCGGTTGCTGTTTTTCAGGGCATAAATGCGCTGATAAACTTTCTGTTTCCGGAAAAACTTCAACGGGGTATAATTCCTGAAAAAAAAGTTGTTTCTGTACTGATACCAGCAAGAAATGAGGAGGAAAATTTAGCTGTGTTGCTGAGTGATTTGGTTGCTTTGAGCGAATTCGATGGGGAGATACTGATTTACAACGACCAATCTACAGACAATACGGCGCAAATAGTGAGAAAATTCGAACAACAAGACAGCCGCTTCAGATTGATTGAAGGAGATGATCTACCCAATGGTTGGCTGGGAAAAAACAGAGCCTGCCACCATCTGGCAATGGAGGCCAAAGGAGATTATCTGCTGTTTCTGGATGCAGATGTGAGAATAGCCGGAGACGCCATCGGGCAGGCCGTAGCTCAGTTGATACGCCTCAAATTGGGATTACTGTCGGTATTTCCCAAACAGCTCATGCTTAGCAATGGAGAAAAATGGAGCGTACCACTGATGAATTACATTCTGATGTCGATGTTACCTCTGATCTGGGTACGGAAATCACCCTTTACTGCACACTCGGCAGCCAACGGTCAGTTTATGCTATACGATGCAGAGGTCTACCGACAGATAATGCCGCATGAAAAACTTCGTGCAAACAAAGTAGAAGATATCGCTTCTGCCCGATTGTTGAAAAGAAACGGTATCCGGATTGCCTGCCTGGCGGGTGACGAAAGAATCCGTTGCCGCATGTACAGGAACTTACCGGAAGCTGTAAGCGGATTTTCAAAAAACATAGATGCATTTTTCGGACATTCTTATCTGATTACAGTGCTGTTCGGGCTTTTTCACGCTGTTGGTTTTCTGGTTATACTTTTGGCACTTGGTCTGAATCTGATGTGGGGTTACATGGTTCTGATGTGGCTGATCAGGTGGCTGACAAGCCGGGTGAGTGAACAACCGATTCAAGAAAACCTGCTTTATTTTCCAATCCAGATAATTGTATTAGAGCGTATTATAGCAGTTTCATTCATCAATAAATTCAAGAAAGAAAGTATATGGAAAGGTCGAAATATTGGATAATTATTTGGCTTATTTTCGCTTCATTCTGGTCAATCAATCTCTTTGCCGATAATCGCGCGGAGATTTATCAGGCCTATATTTCGAACCGAATGGACAGATGGAAAAGCATCATTGATAAATTGAATGCTCAAACCAATCAGAAAGAGTCTGATCGCCTGGAACTACTCAATTATCAGTATGGATATATCGCGTGGTGCATGGGAAATAAACGAACAGACGAAGCAGAGAAATACATCGAACAGGCAGATAAAAATATCGGAATTCTGGAAAAATCGGGTTACAATCTGTCAATGGTATATGCTTATAAATCTGCAATTTATGGATACAAAATCGGATTAAGCGTCTGGAAGGCTCCGGTTTTCGGGCCCAAAAGCAAAAAATATATGCAGTTGGCCATAAAAATCAATCCAAACAACCCGTATGGCTATATTCAGGAGGGAAATTCGCTATACTTCATGCCGGCTGCATTCGGAGGATCAAAAAAGGAGGCTTTACACTACTACCTGAAAGCCAGAGAGTTGATGGAAATTCCTAAAAAAAATTCAGTCACAGACTGGAACTACCTGAGCCTGCTGGTGAGCATTGGAATGACCTATACTGAGCTGGGCGATTTGAATTCGGCCAAAACCACCTACGAAACAATTCTACGTATTGAACCCCACTTCGATTGGGTCAAAAACAAATTATATCCCGGTTTATTACAAAAAATAAAGAGTTGAACAGTATGAAAAAATCAGTATTGATAATTGGGTCAGGTATAGGCGGTTTAGCCACAGCCCTGAGGCTGGCCAAACGTGGTTTTGATGTAAAAGTGCTGGAGAAAAACAGTCAGGCCGGTGGTCGGCTGAATCAGTTGAAAAAAGCCGGATTTACCTTTGATACCGGTCCCAGTTTTTTCAGCATGTCTTACGAATTTGAAGAGCTGGCCAAAGATTGTGACATCACTCTTCCATTTAAGTATTACCCGTTAGATCCCTTATACACAGTTAGTTTCAGCCACAGCGAAAAGGTTTATCACCTGTACCGGGATATCAGGAAACTGGCAGAGCAGTTCAAAGATATTGAACCCGACTTTGAGCAAAAAATGAATCGTTATCTGGATAAAGGCGGGCAACTTTTTCACGATACAGTCGATTTGGTGATTAAGCAAAACGTTGATACTCTTCCCGAATACATAAAAACACTGATGCAGGTAAATCCGGTGCATTTGCCTGTTCTTACCCGCAACTTCTGGCAACAGGTATCCAGATACTTCGATTCGGAGATTGCCCGCGAAATTGTGTCGCTGGTAGCATTTTTCCTCGGTCGTACCCCCTTTGATACATCGGCAATTTACACGCTGCTCTCTTACACCGAGTTCCGGCACGATGGCTATTTCAATGTAGAAGGGGGAATGTACAAAATTGTGGAAGGCCTGGTGGATGAGTTGAAAAAAGCGGGTGGAGAGATAATTTACAATACAGAAATTATCAGCTACAAAGAGCAAAATGGTAAAATATCGGCTTTTGTCGACAAAGAGAGTCGCGATTGGATAGCCGACTACTACGTGGCAAATGCCGATGCTGCTGTTTTCCGTGGAAAAGTTTTGGGACGAAAAAAATATTCAGTAGCCCGACTCGACAAGAAAGAGTGGACGATGGGACCGCTTACTATTTATCTGGGAATCAACAAAAAGCTTCCTCATATTGAGCACCACAACTACTACCTGGGCGACAATTTCAAAGAGTATGCCAACAAGGTTTTTCAAAATCCGGGTACTATACAAAAGCCCTATTACTACGTCAATGTGCTCTCAAAATCAAACCCCGACTGTGCGCCTGAAGGGTGCGAAAGTCTTTTCTTTGTCTGTCCTGTACCCGATCTTCGCTTTAAACCCGACTGGAGCGACCGCGATGCGATAGTGGATAGCATCATCGACGATTTTTCGAAACGAATAGGAACCGATATTGTATCTTCCATTGTAACTAAAACCATATACACCCCCATCGACTGGCAGGATCAGTTTAATCTCCACCGGGGTAGTGGATTGGGATTGTCTCACAGCATGATGCAGATTGGCGCATTACGTCCGAAAAATTTCGACGAAGAGTATCGCAATCTCTTCTATGTAGGAGCATCTACCGTACCAGGTACGGGACTTCCAATGGGGATAATCAGTTCGAAGTTAGCCGTCGAACGAATTCTGAGACAGGAGTAAACAGACGAATTCGCAACGTTTCTACCGAGGCAGATATCAGAAAAATAAGGGGAACCAGCAGCAACAAACAGAGTAAAAAAACAGGAGTGTCGAAACTCACGCGCAAATTGGTCACTACAGAGACCAAAAACTCACGCGCCAATGTGTGGTCGTGAATCAGATACACCCCAAAAACAGTCGCTCCTGCCCTGTTTATCAGGATATTATTTTTCAGCGATAATCGCAAAAAAAGATAAAACAGCGCCACGGCGGCCAACACCGCCAGTGGGTTGTTTATCGAAAACAATTTACCCATCCACATCATACGACCAGTATATACCAACCCCAATGAGGAGAGAAACAAAAGCAGGGAAGATACGATAAACAAAGCCCCCGCATATTTTACAGCAACGGGATACATCCGTAAATATCCGGCTAAAATATAGAGAGTAATAAAATGAAAAACAGAGTGACCAAACTCAGAAAATGAGCCAAAGGGAAATCCCCACACACAATCGAATAGTAGCAGCAAAATAACCAACAAACGCGCCTCTTTTTGTGTCATCCGGCTAAATCCACCGTTTAGAAACGGAGAAACAACATACAAACCCAAATAAGAGACCAGAAACCACCACTCACCCCGGGTAATGGGCACCAGAGCCCGCACCACCCCACGCAGGTCGAAAGTCACAACTCCTGCCGCTACAAATAACATATAAATGCACAGCGAGTAAAAGATTGCCTGCAAAACAAATGCAACCAGCTTTTCGGGCTTAAATCGAATACAAAAATAACCCGATGCAAAAACAAACGCATTGACCGAAGCAATGAGAAAACTGTTCACAAAAAGCGATGGTATAGTCAGGTTATCAACACAATACGTATTATCATACATACCTCTCAGCCCGAGACCGTGCACAATCAAATGATGCGCAATAATCATGCACATCAGCACCACCCGCATCAGTTCAATATTTGATTTTCGTGTTTGCATCTCTGTATAAGGACATTTGTATGAATTGCAAATGTAGATATAAATAGAACTCAATCAATATTTTCCTCAAAAAAAAAAAAGAGGCTGAGCCCGATATGAGCCAGCCTCTTTTATATTGCATGGTTACTGATTATTTATTCAACAAAGCAGAAACCTGATTGAAAACATTTTCGGCAGTAAAGCCAAATTTCTCATCAAGCACTTTGAAAGGTGCCGAATAACCGAAGTGATCCAATCCCCAGACTTTACCATTTTTACCTACCAAACGGAAAAGCGTTGATGGCAATCCGGCTGTCAAACCAAAGACGGGCAGGTTTGAAGGAATAACCTCTTCCTGATAAGCTGCGGGCTGATTGAAGAAAAGACCTTCTGACGGTGCAGACACAATCTGAACCTGAATACCTTTGCGCTCTTTGAGCAAAGCAGCACCGGCTACCAGTGAAGCCACTTCTGAGCCATTGGCTACCAAAATTACTTCTGGTTTTTCGTCTTTGGCCACAATGTAGGCACCTTTTTCGGCCTGAAGAGCTTCCGCGTAGCGATTTCCGCTAGCAGCAGGCAGATTGACTATATTCTGACGAGACAATATGAGCGCTGTTGGTGTATCAGTATTTTCCATGGCCATCTTCCAGGCTACGGTACACTCTTCCACATCAGCCGGGCGAAGCACCAACATACTGTTTTTGCCGTGGTGATTTTTCAGCTGTTCCATCAGTCGTATTTGAGCCTCTTGCTCAATCGGCTGGTGAGTAGGTCCATCTTCACCAACGCGGAATGCATCGTGAGTCCAGATGTATTTAACAGGCAATTGCATCAGAGCAGCCAGACGCGCAGCCGGTTTCATATAATCAGAGAAAACAAAGAAGGTTCCACAGGCACAAACCACACCACCGTGAAGTGCGATACCGTTCATGACAGAAGCCATGGTCAGCTCGCAAACACCAGCCTGAAGGAATGCTCCGGTAAAGTCGTTCTTGGTGAAAGCTGTGGTATTTTTGAGGAATCCATCGGTTTTATCTGAGTTAGCAAGGTCGGCAGAAGCCACAATCATGTTTTCTACCTCCTGAGCAAATACGCCCAATACAGTTGCAGAAGCAGCGCGGGTTGCCTGATCTGCTTTTTGCGCAATTTTAGCGTAATCTACGGCAGGTGCTTCTCCTGAGAAGAATTTAGCCAGTTTAGCAGCCAGTTCGGGATTTGCTTTTTCCCAGGCAGCCTGAGCGGCTTTTTTCTCTGCAACAATGGCAGACAACTCTTCGGCACGCTTAGCATACAATGCAGCTACTTCGTCGAAAATAACGAAAGGATTAGCGGGGTTTCCACCCAGATTTTCGATAGATTTTTCGAAAGATGCACCACACTCGCTCAATGGCATACCGTGAGTCGCACATTTGCGCTCGAAGCTTTCGCCCGCTTTACCCAAAGCACCTTTACCCATGATTGTTTTACCAATAATCAGGGTCGGACGCTCTGTTTCGGCCTGAGCAGCAACGAGTGCCTGGCGGATTTCGAGAGCATCGTTTCCGTTGATTGTGGTAACATTCCAACCCCAGGCTTTGTATTTAGCCTCGGTATCTTCGGTAGAAACAGCCGAAGTTTCTGTAGATAACTGAATATCGTTGCTATCGTAAAACATGATGAGGTTGCTCAGTCCGAGGTGACCGGCCAAGCGACCCGCACCCTGCGAAATCTCCTCCTGAATACCACCATCAGAAATAAAAGCATATGTCTTGTGGCTCATCCACTCGCCAAAGCGGGCAGCCAGAAAACGCTCTGCAATAGCAGCACCTACCGCCATCGTATGTCCCTGTCCCAGAGGACCGGATGTATTTTCGATTCCGCGCAGGATATCCACTTCGGGGTGACCCGGCGTAGGACTTCCCCACTGACGGAAATTGCTGCACTCCTCCATGGTAAATTTGCCGGTAAGGCTCAAAACAGCATACAACATGGGCGACATGTGACCCGGATCGAGGAAGAAACGATCGCGATTAATCCACTGAGGATCTTTGGGGTCATACGTCAGAAACTCCGAGTAAAGTACATTGGCAAAATCGGCGCCACCCATAGCACCACCGGGGTGACCGGATTTGGCTTTTTCGACCATCGATGCAGCCAAAATACGAATATTGTCTGCGGCCTTGTTTAAAATTGAAACTTCGTTCATCTTTTCTATGTTTGTAATATTTACGTGTATTAATTTTTTCGATTACAAAAGTAATAAATATTCGTATTTAAAACTATTCAATCCGGTTCTAAATCAACGAATTTTAGAATTTATCTGTCAGTATATCACACACTTGACTCAGGTACTTATTGTCTGTTTCATCAAAAGTGCCATACTCACAGCTGTCGATATCCAGCACCGCAACCACCTCATTATTCTGAATAACCGGCACAACGATCTCCGATTTTGACTTTGAACAACAAGCAATATGACCGGGGAATGCCTCCACATCGGGCACCACAATCCTTTGAGCTCTTTGCCACGAAGTACCGCAGACCCCTTTCCCATATTGTATCCGGGTGCAGGCTACAGGCCCCTGAAACGGGCCGAGCACCAATTGATTATTTTTAACTAAATAGAATCCGACCCACAAAAAACCGAATGTCTGAAAGAGTGCCGCAGAAACATTGGCCAGATTGGCTACAAGATCCTCTTCCGTTTCAGTCAAAGCCACTATCTGCGGAATCAGCGCAGCGTAAATCTCCTCTTTGCCGGAGCCATCGGGGATGATGAGTTCGTTTTCCATACTTAATCGAGATAAAGATAATCGTAGTGAATAAGCGGCTTAGCCCCCTGCTGACCGATAAGCTGACGCGATTTTGCGCTATCGTGAGAGATACGTCCCACTCCTATTTGCTCACCATCGGGATTGAAAATCCGGACAATATCGTCTTTCTCAAACTCGCCTTCGATACGCACCACACCCACGGGCAAAAGACTTACCGCTTTGGGTTGCAAAAGCACCTCGTATGCTCCCTGATTGATATGCACCTCTCCCTTGGCAAAACCATCGGAATGAGCAATCCACTTCTTAACACCCGAAATCGGCTTTTCAGAAGCCACAAAACGGGTACACAGAGTTTCTCTGTCGCTCAATAGCGACTGCAGGATATTATCTCTTTTACCATTCGCGATCAGCACAGTAATACCCTCATCGGCTACTTTGCGGGCAATATTGCATTTGGTGAGCATTCCACCCCGTCCAAACGACGATTTCTGAGTTTGAATGTATTTCGACAAATCCAGTTTTGCGTGTTCAATCTCCCGAATGACTTCTGAACCGGGGTCCGATGGATTTCCGTTGTAGATTCCATCTATATTGCTGAGTATAATCAAAGCTTCTGCGCCCATCATAGTCGCCACCAGACCCGACAATTCATCGTTATCGGTAAACATCAGCTCCGTTACAGAAATTGTATCATTCTCGTTTACAATGGGAATCACCCGGTGTTCGAGCATCACATTCATGCAACTTTTCTGGTTCAGATAATGCATACGGGTGCCAAGACTCTCCTTGGTGGTAAGCACCTGACCACAGGCAATACCGTGATCGCGAAACATTTCGTAATACCGGTTTATCAGTTTGGCCTGTCCTACTGCCGAAAAGAGCTGACGGGCCGAAACCGAATCGAGTTTTTTGTCTATATTCAGCTCGCTACGACCCGAGGCTACCGCACCCGAAGAGATTAACACCACCTCTACCCCGTTGTGGTGCAACTCTGCAACCTGATCGACAAGCGCAGACATACGGGTAACATCCAATGTCCCGTCTTTGCGGGTTAAGACATTGCTACCAATTTTTACTGCAATTTTTTTGAATATATAATCCATTGTTTTGTATGTTGTACGTTTTACGTTATACGTTATAAGTTGTAAATCCGGTTTCCTGTCTACTTGTTTATCCGTCTACCCGTTTACTGGTTTACTCATCAAAACACCCTCTCCAGATTCTCCTGCCGAAGTACATTTTTACCATCAGCGGTATAAAGAGACTGAATATCCGTAGCGTAAACCTCTTCAATCTTTCCACGTACCATCTTCATGGTGCTGTTTATCATTCTGTTTTGCTCGCTGAATGGCTCGGGCAATACCGCAAAGGTAGAAGGCAACCAACGTTCGGGAAACATGCCTGCGTGGTGACCTTTGCCTTTGAACTGATCTATTGATTTTTGTATCAGTTTCACTGCCTCTTCGCGACCGGCCTGCGAATCTGCCGGGTGGTGAATATGCTTTTTCAGATACTCTTTATTGGGAACAATCAACGCAACAGTGTAGGCATTCTGGTTGTTGTAGATCATAATCTGATCGATAGCCGGCGAAAGAGTGACAAGACTCTCCTCTATGCCTTCAGGACTGTATTTTTCGCCATCGCTGCCAATCAGCAGACTTTTGAATCGTCCCAACACATAAAGCAAACCATCGTGACCGATATACCCAAGATCGCCGGTGTATAACCATCCATCTTTAACGGTTTCGGCCGAAGAGACCGGGTTTTTCCAGTAGCCGGCCATGATGTTTTCACCACGGAAAACCATCTCACCCTTCTCTCCCGCGGGCAAGTCGTTGCCGTCTGTGTCCACAATTCGCACATCCAGCGGTTTCACCAATACACCCGACGAACCAAATTTGTGCTTCAGTGGCGTATTCGAAGAGATAACAGGCGTAGCCTCCGACAATCCGTAGCCCTGAAACATCGGAATTCCGATAGCGTAGTAAAACTGTTGCAAATCTTTATCGAGCAACGCTCCGCCACCGATAAAAAACTGAAGATTGCCCCCGAAGTTTTCGCGCACTTTGGCAAATAATATTTTGTCGAACAGAGCAACGAACGGCTTCAACAGAAAACGAAAGCCACAACCTTTGTCCGCGCCATCGGCGTTGTAAGTTATCGCCGTTTTTAGTGCCAGATTGAAGAGTTTTTCGGTAAAAGCACCTTTGGCACGTATTCCATTTTCGATGTTCTTTTTGAAGTTTTTGGCCAATGCAGGTACGCTCAAAAGCAGATGCGGCTTAATTTCACGAATGTTTTGAGGGATGTTTTTGAGTGTTTCCATCGGAGTTTTGCCCGTTTGCACAAAGGCAACACCGGCACCACACTTCATAAAGATATAGAATCCCACCACGTGCGCAAAACAATGATCGAGTGGCAAAATGATGAGCGTTCGCCACGTTTGAGGCACTGTAAGCAGAGTAAGAGCCTGCTCTACATTAGCCGTATAGTTGCGGTGAGTAAGCATTACCCCTTTGGGCTCGGCCGTAGTCCCCGATGTGTAGGTAATGGTGGCAATATCGTCGTTTTGCAAAGATTGACCAACAGCCAGAAACTCCGCCATCGTATGTTTTTCCAGAAAATCTTTTCCCAGAGCATTCAATTCGGCCAGACTCATTTCATCCGATTGATATTCAGGCAAATGATCCAACACAATAATCTTCTTTACAGTCGTCAGTTTATCCTTTATAGAGCGAATCTTGCTCAACTGACCGCCGGACACCAAAATATATTTCGATTCAGAGTGTTCCAGTCTGAACAACAAATCGTTGCTCTCTTCGAGCTTTACAGAGAGAGGCACATTGGTAGCCCCGGCATAAAACATCGCCAGCTCTCCGATTATCCACGCCCCCTTGCCTTCCGACAACAGGGCCAGATTATCTCCCTTCTGCACGCCAAGAGCCTGTAGTCCGGCACCCATACGGTAGACCAGCTCCCGCATTTGCACAAAGGTTGTTTCGATGTATTTTTTATCTGTTTTTTCAAACAAAAACGAATTGTCGGGGAACTCCTTCACCGCGTTTTCAAACAAATCGACAAGCGTATTCTTCATACCTGCAAATATATTTTTGTTTTTCAAATTATTTAAACTGTAAGGCAAATTCAATACCAATTCCCGTCAGCACTGCAATCCCAAAACTCAGAAGAGTCCCGATCAGCACATATTCAGTTCGCTTCACATCTCCCTCTTTGTATCGCAATATTGATTTGGCGGCTATCAAAAAACCAACCGCTTCAAAGCGGCCAAGTAAGACAAACGTGAGAGTCAGAATCCGTTCATACACGCCAATCAGCTTTCCGGCATTCAGCAACGATGCCTGATTTTCGATCTTTATTTCGTATAAATCAAATATCTTTTTAATGATAATATTGGTTGGCTTAGCGCACAACATATATCCCGCCAGATAATACAATGTGTTCGGCTGAAAACTAAAGAGAAAATCGGGATTGTGTTGCAGAGAATAGAGGTAAACCAGCCCCAAAATCACGACTACATGAATAAGCTGATCTATAAAAAAGAGGTATCCTTTGATATTTTTCCGGGATGACAACAGACTTTTCAGCCCATCTGTCAGTAAATGAAACGCGGCAATCCCGAAAGCATAAGGCAGAAAATCCGCCGAAAACGACAAAAGAGCCGATAAAAGGAATACAACCCCGGCGTGAAGATAGAGCTTCGACGAACGAAACCCATTCACTTCTTTTGATTTACACCATTTATCCGACTGAAAAAAGAAATCAGCCAGCAAATGAGCTATCATATTCAACAGCAACAGATTCACCATCAGAACACTCCTTTAATGAAAAGTTGCTCGTAATGAGAAACTGCCTTTTCGATCGAATTCCAACCGGCTGCCGTAGAGTGCTGATTGACAGTAGACTGCGTAACGCCTAACAATGCGGCTATTTCTGCCTCTTTTTTCTTCAGTAGTTTGTGATAAACGATCTCACTCTGTTTGGGCGAACAACGATTTATAATCTCATCGATCAACGTAATCATCGTATCAAATCGGGCTGCCAAACCGACATCTGTAGAATCGAAAAACATCGTATTTCGGATAACCGAACTGTAGGATTTGGTTTCATCCATTTTTCGCCCCGACAGATAGATGGCATCTCCATCGAGTATGCCGTTATCGAGATCTACTTTTTGCATCAAACCTACCCCTATGGCCAAACGAATACCAAACTGATTAAACAGCTGACGGTTCAGTTTCTCTTTTTTGTCACTGCTTAATGAGGCATCTACAGTCTGAAACTTCACAAATGATTTGATTATCAGAGCCACACGGAGCGAAAGCACCGGACTCTTCAGGTAACACTCAATGTAATCTCCTTTGATAATCCGACCATAAAACGGCTCATTTTCGCTATCCATAAATCCACGAACTGTTTCTATAAGAGATCTGAGTCCGTTAAACAGACTCTCCTTCTCTTCTATCGTCAGCGCCGTTGAAGAGACAATATCTCCGGAAATAGCTGCATTCATAAGGTATATTTTTGACAAAGATACAGAAATTATCGGCATTTTTACTTATAATGGGCAATTATAAGCGATTTTACTTATAACGAACGATTATAAGTGTTTTTACTTATAATGAGCAAATATAAGCGATATTACTTATAATTCTGGCAAAAGAGATTAGTTTTTCTTCACTACCATGGCGCTGATTTCCCAAAGCATATAGATCGGCAGAAAAACCACCATCAAAGTGAAAGGATCACTCGACGGCGTGATAAATGCCGCGGCAATCAGTATAATAACGATTGCGTGCCGGCGAAATTTAGTAAAGAAACTACGTTTAAGGATACCAATTTGAGACAATAACCACGAAAGCAACGGCAACTCAAACACCAGCCCCATGATAAAACAGAGCATAAGGAAACTATCCATGTAAGAGTCGAGAGACACACTATTTTCAATAAATGTACTCAACTGATAGCCGGCCAGAAAACGCAGTGTAAGCGGAAAGACCAGCACATAGCCCACTGCTACACCGATAAAGAAAAGCAAATTGCCAAAAAAGAAGGCCGCGCCTGCATTTTTTCGCTCGTGATCATAGAGCGCAGGTCGCACAAATAACCAGATTTGATATATCAGAAAGGGAAAACTAATGACCAATGCCAGCCAAAACGAGGTAGACATGTGAACAAAAAATTGCGATGAGAGATTGATATTGATTATCTTAACCTGAAATGGCCCCACACAAAAATCGGGAAAAAGCGGAACCTCACCGCTCATTCTGTTCATCCATTCATACAAAAAGAAATCGTTACGGGTAGGCGCAAGTATAACAAAATCAAAAAGCTCTTTCATAAAAGCAAACAGAGCCAATGCCACAAGAACTATAAAAATAAACGACCGGATCAATACTTTTCGTAAATCTTCGAGATGATCCCAAAATGTCATTTCGTTTGTGCCGTCATTAGTCATTTTTTCACCTCTTCTTTTTGGCTGTCTTCTTGTTTTGCTTCCTCTTTTTTCACCTCGTCTGTGGCAGTTACATCCCGTTTTAGCTCAGCCTGCACATCGTGAAGCCCCTCTTTAAAGCTGCGAACACCTTTTCCCATTCCTTTCATCATTTCCGGAATCTTATTGCCTCCAAAAAGTAATAAGATAATTACTGCAATAATGAGAATTTCACCTGTTCCTAAACCGCCAAAAAGTCCGCAAAGAATCAATAAATGGTTCATATCTTAAAATTTTAGTTTGTTTCGAAATTTATTGGGTACAATTTTATTGGCTACAAATATACGCTAATCTTACCAAAGTTGAATATAGATGCAATAATTTTATTAATTTTGCGCCCGATTAATTTGATAAACTGAATTTAATAAATCAATTATGAAAGCATTTGTATTTCCTGGTCAGGGCGCTCAATTCGTTGGAATGGGTAAAGACTTATACGACAATTCGGCATTAGCCAAAGAGATGTTTGAAAAAGCAAACGAAATTCTGGGCTTCCGTATCACCGATTTGATGTTTGAAGGCACAGATGAAGATCTGCGTCAAACCAAGGTAACCCAACCAGCTATATTCCTCCATTCTGTTATTCTGGCAAAAACGCTGGGCGAAAGCTTCACTCCGTCAATGGTAGCCGGACACTCTCTGGGCGAATTTTCGGCATTGGTAGCAGCCGGTGCATTGTCATTCGAAGATGGCCTGAAACTGGTTTTTGCCCGCGCAATGGCTATGCAAAAAGCGTGCGAACTGACTCCATCTACCATGGCCGCGGTATTGAATCTGGCTGACGAAAAAGTAGAAGAGATTTGCGCAGGCATAGATGATGTAGTGGTTCCGGCCAACTACAACTGCCCGGGTCAGATTGTTATCTCGGGTACCGAAAGCGGAATCGATAAGGCGTGTGAACTAATGCTGGCTGCCGGTGCGAAACGTGCCCTGAAACTCAAAGTGGGTGGCGCATTCCACTCTCCCTGCATGGAACCTGCTCGCGCCGAACTGGCCGAAGCAATCAATGCGACTCAGTTCTCTGTTCCGGTATGCCCTGTTTATCAAAATGTAAACGCGAAACCCGAAACAGATCCCGAAACCATCAAAACCAATCTGATTGCACAGCTTACAGCCCCTGTACGCTGGACTCAAACTGTGGTAAACATGATTGCCGATGGTGGCGACGACTACACAGAGGTTGGTCCGGGTAGTGTGCTTCAGGGACTGATAAAAAAAGTAGATAAAAATGTAACGACTCAGGGAGCTTAATCTCCACGCTGTTATTCACAAACAATAAAAAGCGTTTAATCGTCGTTCAAACGTCGTTTAAACGCTTTTCTTTTGCCAAACAATTTTCATTTGACTATGCTTACCAGACTTTTTCGACACAAATGGATCAGTTATATCCTGTTGATTACAGGGGTATTGTGTATCGCCTGGTCGGCTATATTCGTCAAACTGGCAGGTATAAGCGGTCTGGGGTCGGGATTTTACCGCATGTTTTTCGGATTTCTGGGCATCATCCCGTTTTGGCTCATCTACCGAAAACCGGTCGAAGACAAAAGTGCTCTGCGCTACGCTGTTTTGTGCGGATTTTATTTTGCCTGCGATATAGCCCTCTGGAACACCTCAATCATGCTATCCAAGGCAGCTATTTCCACATTGTTGGCCAATCTGGCGCCGGTGTGGGTGGGACTGGGTGCACTACTGTTTCTGAAACAAAAGCCCAAACCGATATTCTGGGCAGGTACAATCATCTCGCTTATGGGAGTGGTTTTCATTGTTGGTATCGATCAAATTTTGCAGTCAGACCTCAATCAGGGAAATATCCTGGCCATTTCGGCATCTATTTTTTATGGCATCTATTTTCTGACCGCGCAAAAAGGGCGAAACAAGGTTGACACACTCACCTTTACCACTGTTTCGATGCTGACAAGCGCGGTTGTTTTGGGACTATTTTGCCTGATAAGCGATACACAACTGAGTGGGTTCAGCCCCAAAACCTGGTTTGCGCTTGCCGGCGTGGGACTAATCTCGCAGCTATCGGGCTGGATGGCTATCAACTATACGCTTGGTCATATCAAGCCCACACAAGCATCGGTTACCCTGCTCAGCCAATCTGTATTCACAGCCCTTTTTTCAATACCTGTTTTGGGCGAAAGCCTATCGGCTTCCGAAATAGCGGGCGCAATTGTGGTGCTCATTGGCATATACCTGGTAAATAGTCGAAAATGACACATCGAAAGACGAATCGTCCCTGTCTTGTTTTTACAGTTTGACACAAATCCGGTTTTTTTGCTTAGAAATTCAACCAATCCGATGCAATATTCATTCATTCTCAAATATTAATACTAATTTTGCATCCGGAAATTGCATCAAAAACATAAAACAAAAATTTCAGATATGAAACTTAACATTGCAGTATTGCCCGGCGATGGCATCGGGCCCGAAATCGTTGAACAGGCATTGAACGTAACTAAAGAGATTTGCAAAAAATTCGGCCACGAACTGACCTATGAGTCGGCAATCGTAGGAGCCTGTGCTATAGACGAAGTAGGCAACCCCTACCCCGATGCGACTCACGATTTGTGTATGAAATCGGATGCTGTACTCTTCGGAGCTATCGGACACCCCCGTTTCGACAACGACCCTTCGGCCAAAGTGCGCCCCGAGCAGGGTCTTTTAGCTATGCGTAAAAAACTGGGACTGTATGCCAATATTCGCCCCGTTACCACTTTCCCTTCTCTTTTACACAAATCGCCTTTGCGTGCCGATTTAGTTGAAGGAGCAGATTTCATGTGCATCCGCGAGCTGACAGGTGGTATCTACTTCGGTCGCCCACAAGGTCGTAGCGAAGATGGAAATACCGCTTACGACACCTGCGTTTATACCCGCGAAGAGATAGAACGCATCATCCATCTGGCCTATAAATATGCTCTGCAACGCAACAAAAAGGTAACCATTGTGGACAAAGCCAACGTGCTTTGCACATCGCGCATGTGGCGTCAGATCGGACAGGAAATTCAGGTTCAGTACCCCGAAGTGGAAACAGAATATATGTTTGTTGACAATGCTGCCATGCGCATTATCCAATGGCCTAAGAGCTTCGACGTGATGGTAACCGAAAATATGTTTGGAGACATCCTGACCGACGAAGCCTCTGTTATCACAGGCTCTCTGGGTCTTCTCCCCTCCGCCTCTATCGGTATTCACACTTCTGTATTTGAGCCGATACATGGTTCGTATCCGCAAGCGGCAGGCAAAGACATTGCCAACCCTGTAGCTACTATACTTTCGGCCGCGCTGATGTTCGAATATGCATTCGGACTGATGGAAGAGGGAAAACTGATTCGCGAAGCCGTAGAAGCGTCAATGACTCAGGGTATCGTTACCGAAGATATTGCCGGAGCAGACGGAAAAGCGTACAAAACATCTGAAGTTGGAAAATGGATTGCTGAATACGTAGCAGGAAAATAAATCCTGCTCTTCAAACAAAAAAAAAACGGGAATTACTCAATCAACTGTGTGACTCCCGTTTTTTTTGGTTATTATTCAAAACGTATAGATTCTGCAGGTCTGATTTTTGCAATCAGGTAAGATGGTCCTACCAACATGAGCATGGAGAGGACAAGCGAACAAAGATTAAGCAGTATAAAATAAAGCGGATTAAGATCGATAGGTACAGCTGTCAAATAATATACTTCCGGATCTAGCGATACTATAGAAAAAAACTTTTGAAGAAAACAGAGCGAAAGTCCGATTATATTTCCCCAAATCATACCACGACCAATAAGGAAGAAAGAAACATAGAGAAACACTTTGCGGATAGAAGCATTATTTGCACCCATAGCCTTAAGTATACCAATCATATTTGTTCGCTCCAAAATGATAATCAACAATCCGGAAATCATGGTAAAACCAGCCACTGAAATCATAAGAATCAGAATAATCCAGACATTCATATCTAATAATTCCAGCCAACTGAAAATCTGAGGATGCAGCTCTCTGATGGTACGAACATAATATGCGCTTTCCGGAGTATGATTTTGCCTGTTGAGCACCTCATAGATAGAATAGGCAGTATTTTCAAGCTGATCATACTCTTTTGCGGTAATCTCAATTCCTCCGGAGAAATTTTCCGACCAATTGTTCAATTTATTGATATGACGCATATCTGCCAAAACAAATACATTATCATATTCTGTAAAGTTAGTTCGATAAATACCCGATATATGAAATTTGCGAACCCGCAATTTTTTCTCTACAAAATAGGTCAGAAATGAATCTCCAACTTTTAGATTTAATTTATTAGCTATTCTTGAAGAAATCATCACCTCATTGGATGGAGAATCTCCCATTACTGAAAATAATTTCCCCTCTTGCAAATGTTTGGAAAAAAAACTCCAATCGAATTCCCGGGAGATACCTTTCAGCACAATTCCCTGAAACTCGTTATCAAGTTTTATAATACCCGGCTTAGTGGCAAAACGTTGCACGTGTGCAACACCCGGAGTCTGGTTAAGCAATAATAACAATGAGTCATTGGTCATTATCGGATTCATATCGTACGAATTATTTTCGTCGAAATGGGTAATCTGAATATGCGAACCAAATCCAATAACTTTGTTGCGAACCTCTTTCTTAAATCCAACTACAATAGCAACAGACAGAATCATTACAGCAAGCCCTAATGCAATTCCAATGGTCGCAATACGAACAGCCGGAGGAGAAACACGTTTCTCCCCCGACTCTCTGAAATGTATCTTTTTTGCAATAAATAGCTCCAGATTCATTGTATGTAACTTAAAGTTGGCTTATATTTGTCTGCCCGGATAAGCCTCTAAAGCTTTACCTAAAACGATGAGCGCTTTGGCAAGATCCTCTTTTTTAAGGACGTAGGCAATACGTACCTCATTTACCCCCAAGCCCGGAGTGGTATAAAACCCCGATGCGGGTGCCATAAAGATTGTTTGACCTTCATAGTTGAATTCTTCAAGACACCAGGCACAAAACCTGTCGGCATCATCTACCGGCAACTTTGCGACTGTGTAGAATGCCCCCATGGGTATGGGAGAATAACACCCCGGAATACGGTTTAGCCCGTCTATGAGAAACTTCCGCCGCTCCACATATTCGTTGTATGTGTTTAGCAAATAATCATCCGGTGCATCGAGAGATGCTTCAGCGCATATTTGCCCTATTAAGGGTGGGCTTAGTCGCGCCTGGCAAAATTTCATAACACTATCGCGTACCGTTTTATTTTTGCTTATCAGTGCACCCACACGAATTCCACACTCGCTATACCGCTTCGAGACAGAGTCTATTAACACCACATTATCTTCAATTCCTTCGAGATGAAACGCCGAAATATAGGGTGCGCCGGTATAGCAAAACTCACGGTAAACCTCATCCGAAAAGAGAAATAAATCATATTTCTTCACTAAATCTCGTATCTGATTCATCTCTTTTTGTGTGTAGAGATAACCTGTTGGATTGTTAGGATTGCAAATTAAAATTCCTTTTGTCCGTTCCGAAATCAAGGCCTCAAATTTATCGACCGACGGCAATGCAAACCCTTCTTCGATTGAGGATGGAATTGTTTTGATAACAGCCCCTGCAGATATTGCAAATGCCATATAATTAGCATAAGCTGGTTCAGGCACAATTATCTCATCTCCCGGATCAAGGCAAGCCATAAAAGCAAATAGAACAGCCTCAGATCCTCCGGTTGTGATGATAATCTCTTCCGCCGAAACATTTATATTGAATTTTTCGTAATAAGTGACTAATTTTTCTCTGAGAGATGCTATGCCTTCGCTGGGGCTATACTCAAGAACCTTACGGTCGATATTACGGATTGCCTCCATGCCCACTTCCGGAGTTGGCAGGTCTGGCTGACCAATATTAAGGTGGTAAACTGTAATCCCTTTTGCTTTAGCTTTGTTGGCTAAAGGCACAAGTTTGCGAATGGGTGAAGCGGGCATTTTGACACCGCGATCTGATATTTCGGGCATTTTTCTAGTTTGGTTGAATTTTTTTTTCGACTGCAAATTTATCATCAAAATAGGGTAATAACAAATAAATCGTAAACAATCGACAGGAAATATATAATTTTATCAGATTGACATGATTAAAGCGAACAAATCCAATATTTTTCCAATATTTTCCAAAAGAATATGATTTGAAATATCATAAATGTACAATGTCGAAATTGTCACTCTTTAAAATTGGAAGAAAATATAAAATCCGTCTAAATTGCACTCATTTTTGCATTTTTATTCAAGCAGATTCAACCATCTATCCAATATTTATTTAATTTTGCACATATCTGGTTGTTTCTGTAGAATGACTCAATTGTGAAAATCTCAGAAAAACCCATATGACAATTATTAAATACAATCTATTTAAAAAGTAACAGCTAAAAGAATTGAACATGAAAGAACTAGTACGTTGTCGCCCTTGTGGTTATGTAATGGAAGCAGATAAACTCGGTGAGGGAGATGTTTGTCCGGCATGTGGATTACCCAAAAAAGTGTTTGAACCCTATCGCGAAAGGGTCTCAGCCAATCGACTGTTGATTTTATCTCTGGATATTCATCCGATTGCAATCCATTTATCTCAGACTTTTGTTGCACTTGTTCCACTGCTGATAGTTTTCAAATGGATATTTCCTGAAATAGAGCCAGAGATGACCACGGGTGTAATTGATTTTAGTTTACTCATGCTACCTATATCACTGGTACTTTCCTCTTTATCTGGTGTGCTGGATGGTTTGACCCGCTTTAAAACGCTTAAAACACCTTTGCTACGGTTCAAAATAATTGCCAGTATCATTATTCTCACACTTTCCACGATAATGTACTTTATAACACCCCGTGGAGAGTATTCCATTGCTACCTTTATATTGAGTTTAGGCTGTTTGGCTTGTGCTGTACTACTTGGCTTATGGGGAAAAAGTCTTCTCGATGTAATTTTGCCGGGAACTTACCCCATGAAAAAGGGAAAAAAAGAGTAATGATTTATACTTAATATTACAAAGCCTGATTCGTCACGGAGTCAGGCTTTGTTGTTTCATTCTATTTACACAGCTACAGCTGTTTCCAGTTCAATGTTTGAGTTCATGTATCTCATATATATAATATTGGCATATACAAAAAATTGAAGTACCTTTGCAGGTCAGTTACAAACATTGTTTTTCACTACGCAAAGATGTCTGGATTATCAATTCTTATTACCATATTAGTCTATTTTTCGATTCTGCTGATTGTCTCTTTTTTTACCGGAACAAAAAGCAGCAATCGGACTTTCTTTACGGGAGATCGAAAATCGCCCTGGTTTGTGGTCTCTTTTGGCATGATTGGAGCTTCGCTATCGGGCGTTACGTTTGTATCTGTTCCGGGTATGGTAGGTACTCTGGATATGACCTATCTGCAAACAGTAATGGGATTTGTGGTCGGCTACATAATCATTGCTCAGGTACTTTTGCCTCTTTACTACAAATTGCACCTGACCTCAATTTATACTTATCTAAAAAAACGATTCGGTGTCCACAGTTACAAAACAGGAGCATCATTCTTTTTGTTAGCACGCACTATCGGAGCTGCTGTTCGCATGTATCTGGTGGCCGAAATTTTGCAAAAGTTTGTTTTCGACCCATGGGGTATTCCTTTTTTCTTTAATGTTGCCGGTACTTTATTGCTTATTTTCCTATATACCTACCGTAGCGGTATCAAAACTATTATATGGACAGACACACTGCAAACTTTCTGCATGATTGCTATGCTGGGACTTATCATCTGGCAGGTGGCTACCAAACTGAACCTGAACGCGGACAATCTTCTGAGCACAATTACCAACAACGAGCACGCCCGTATATTTGAGTTCGACGACTGGCGTTCAAAACAGTATTTCTTCAAACAATTTATCAGTGGCATTTTTATTACAATTGTCATGACGGGGCTCGACCAGGACATGATGCAAAAAAATCTTACCTGCAAAAACCTGAAAGAAGCACAAAAAAATATGTATGTTTATGGATTTGCCTTCTTACCGGTAAATCTTCTTTTTCTAGTTTTGGGATTGCTTCTGCTGGTAATGGCTCAGCAATTTCAAATCATCTTACCTCCTACCGGCGATGCTATTTTGCCGCTGTTTGCCACGAGCGGAATTTTGGGTAATCTGGTTCCTTTCTTTTTTACTATCGGTATTATTGCTGCTTCGTTTGCCAGTGCCGATTCGGCATTAGCTGCTCTCACAACCTCGTTTTGTATCGATATTATAGATATCAACAAATACCACGGAGCTAAGGCAAAAAAATTAAGAATTTTATCACAATTGATTATCACAGCTCTGTTTATTATCATAATATTCATGTTTAGAGAGTTCAATAGTAAAAACATCATAGATGCCATTTACACAATCGCATCATACACTTATGGTCCACTCCTGGGCCTTTTTGCCTTCGGCATGTACACCCACTATCGTATTCGCGATAAATTAGCCCCATTGATTTGTGTGGCTTCACCCTTTATTGCTTATGCAACAGACTACTTTGTTTCAAGATTTACCGGATACAAATTCGGTTACGAAATATTATTGATCAACGGATTAATCACATTTACAGGTTTAAAACTTATTTCCAATGGTAATCAAAGACGCTCTATTTCTGCTTAGCAATACCGATGTTACGAAATGCCCGCAGGGGAATACACCGGAATTTGCTTTTATTGGTCGCTCCAATGTGGGCAAATCGTCTCTCATAAATATGCTCACCAACCGCAAGGGGCTGGCTATGACTTCCTCGACTCCGGGTAAAACGATGCTAATCAACCACTTTATTATCAACAACGAGTGGTATCTGGTAGACCTCCCGGGTTACGGATATGCCCGTCGTGGCAAAGAGGGACGCGAAAAGCTACGCGAAATCATCGAAAACTACATTCTCGAACGCGAACAACTCACCTGTCTGTTTGTCTTGATTGACTCTCGTCTCGAACCACAGAAAATTGACCTTGAGTTTATGGAGTGGTTGGGAGAATGCGGTATACCCTTCTGTATTGTTCTCACCAAGACCGATAAAATTGGCAAAGGCATTCTTATTTCGAATCGCAAGAGATTCGAGGCAATCCTGCGCGAATCGTGGGAAGAACTACCGCCAATATTCGAAACGTCTTCCGAAAAAAGTATTGGCAGAGACGAGATACTCAATTACATCACTCAGGTTATCAAAAGCTTAAAGTAGAATTTTTGATATTACAAATCAGTTACAATAGTTGCAGTATATTTATGCAAATCAGCATTCTATTAAATCTGGTTAATAATAAGTGTAAACCATACGCTTTATTTGCAAAACAGAATTTTACGCCTTACATTTGTATCAGTTTTTCATGGTATTAGATTTAAGGTTAATAAAGGTTGAGGTTGTCGGGAGACAACCTTTTCTGTTTTGTAGAGGTTGGCATACAAAAATGATTAAAAACGAAAGCCTAATAGACAAAAGATTCCTTGCTATGTTCGGAATAACAGATTCTCAATTATATAAGAGCTACCTGAGTGCATCACCCCAAAACAGCCCCAATCATTAATTATTAATTGTTAATTATCTATTAACCTCTGCATTCCGAAATTACAAACTTCCAACATTTTTCTATCTTTGTTCTTTGTATTATTTCGAATAAACATTAAACTGTAACATTATGAGAAAAGTAAAGGTATTATTCACCGCACTAACATTTACTGCTTTAACTATGACACAAGCTGCAAATCCGTTTTTATCCAAACTGACAACGCCGCACGAAACGGCGCCTTTCGACAAAATCAAAATTGAGCACTACGAACCGGCTTTCGACGAGGCGATGAAGAGACACAATGCCGAAATCGACGCGATAGTCAACAACTCCGAAGCGCCCACTTTTGCCAATACCATTGAGGCACTTGAGTCTTCCGGTAAGCTGCTATCGTTTGTAAGCACGGTCTTCTTCAATCTCAACAGTGCCGAAAGCAGCGACGCGATGATGGCTCTTTCGCAAAAAATATCGCCTAAACTCACCGAACATGGCAACAACATCAGCCTCAATGAGAAGCTGTTTGCCCGGGTGAAAGCGGTCTACGAAAAGAGAAACTCGCTCAACCTGACCACCGAACAGAAGCAACTGCTCGAAAATACATTTATCGGTTTCGAAAAAAGCGGGGCCAACCTCACCGGTGCCGACAAAGAGAAATACCGCCAACTGAGCACCGAACTTTCCAAAGCAACGCTTACCTTCGGTCAGAACGGACTGAAAGAGACAAACAACTACTTCATGTTGCTCACCGACAAAGCTGAACTCGCCGGCCTGCCTGCCGATGTAGTGGACGCGGCTGCTCTGAAAGCAAAAAAGAAAGAGAAAACAGGTTGGATTTTCGATCTTTCGGCTCCCAGCTACATCGCTTTTATGAAATATTCGGAGCGTCGCGACCTGCGCGAAAAGCTCTACCGGGCCTACAACAGCAAATGTATGAACGGTGGTGAACTCGACAACCGCGATCTTATTAAACAGATCAGCTCGCTGCGTCTGCAAATTGCGCAACTGATGGGTTATCACAACTATGCGGCCTACGCGCTCAAAAACAGAATGGCTAAAAACGAGGGCAATGTATACGACCTTCTCAACAAACTGCTCGATGCCTACAAGCCCGTTGCCCGTCAGGAATACAAAGAGGTGGAGGGTTTTGCCATTGGTACCGAAAAGAAGAGCTTAACCCTTATGCCGTGGGATTGGGCTTTCTACAGCGAAAAACTGAAGGATACCAAATACAGCATCAACGACCAACTGCTTCGCCCCTACTTCGAACTGGAGAATGTGAAGAAGGGGGTATTTGGTCTGGCTACAGAGCTCTACGGTTTGACTTTTAAAAAGAACACAAAAATTCCTGTCTATCATTCAGAAGTAGAGGCCTTTGAGGTGTACGATGCCAACAAAAAGTTCGTCGCTGTGCTCTACACCGACTTTCACCCGCGCGAAGGCAAACGAAACGGCGCCTGGATGACCGAATATAAAGGGCAAATGCTGCAAAACGGAAAAGATGTCCGTCCACACATCTCTATCGTGATGAACTTTACCCGCCCTACCGAATCGAAACCGGCTCTGCTTACCTACGACGAGGTGAACACATTTCTGCATGAATTTGGCCACGCGCTGCACGGCATGCTCACCCGCTGCACCTACGAATCGCTATCGGGTACCAGCGTTTACCGCGATTTCGTTGAGCTACCGTCACAAATTATGGAAAACTTCCTGAGCGAAAAAGAGTTTCTCGACCGTTTTGCCGTACACTACCAAACCGGCGAAAAGATTCCGGCCGAACTGGTGCAGAAAATCAAAGATGCCGACAACTTCAACGCTGCATACGCCTGTATTCGTCAGCTCAATTTCGGATTTCTCGATATGGCCTGGCACACACTTAAAACGCCTTACGCTGGCGATGTGATTGATTTCGAAACATCGGTCACCAACAAAACACAAATCCTGCCTGTGGTATCGGGTGTGGGTATTAGTCCTGCCTTCAACCACGTCTTCTCGGGCGGTTATGCTGCCGGTTACTACAGCTATAAGTGGGCCGAGGTGCTCGATGCCGATGCCTTCTCGGTTTTCAAACAAAAGGGAATTTTCAACAAGGAAGTGGCCAAATCTTTCCGCGAAAACATCCTCGAAAGAGGTGGAACCGAAGATCCCGCCGTGCTTTATAAACGATTCCGCGGACAGGAGCCAACTATCGACGCTCTGCTCGAACGCACCGGTATAAAAAAATAATCCATTCACACTCAGGAAGCAATAACAAAGCGCATACAGATGGCCTCTGCGGTTTTCTGTATGCGCTTATTATATCAATGAATTCTCTTATCACTAACCAGACTATCAATTATATAAGCAATAAGGGAATAACATTTTGTTCGTTATCACACTACATCGATAGAACAAATTTTCATAAAACTTCTTTTCCATTCAAAATAATCTTATAGCTCAACGGAGCAATCATCCGAAACATAGCCGCAACACCACAATACTTCTCTTGCGACATCGTTACTGCTTTTTTTACTTTATCAGGAGAGAGCGAATCTCCACGTAAATAATAGATAATCTGAAAGCGGGTATAAATTTTAGGATGATCTTCTGACAAATCAGCTTCTACCTCCATATCAAAATCATCTATTGTTTCGCGCATTTTTACAAGCAACGATACTACATCCATACCGGTACAACCCGCAAATGCAAGCAACATCAATGCCTTCGGACGTGGCCCGCTGTTAGCTCCACCTTGCTCAGGTGATGCATCTATAGAGATTGAGTGTCCATCGATCAGGCCTTCGAATGCCATACCCGACTGCCATTTAAGTGAAACTTTTGAAGCCATACTTTATTAATTATTTAGGTTGTAAGTACTAAGTTCCAGGTTTTAGATTGAACAAAAAAAGAAAGCCCCCGAAAACAAATGTTCAGGGGCCTTAGTTCTATCTGTTTTCTACATTTAGAACGTAGAACAAGACTCAAAAGTTCGTCAAATAATTACCAACCAAAAATCGGGAACGCAGACATTGTTTGGTTTACCTTTTCACGTACAGCTTTTATTACAGCTTCGCTATCGGGATTAGAAAGAACAGTATCCATCATTTCCACAATTTCCTGCATCAAATCCTCTTTAGCACCTCTCGTTGAAATCGCCGGTGTGCCAACTCGAATACCGGAAGTAAGGAAAGGCGAACGACTATCATAAGGAACCATATTTTTATTTACCGTAATATCAGCTTTAACCAATGCATTTTCGGCCATCTTACCTGTTAAATCAGGGAATTTTGTACGAAGATCAATCAACATACAGTGGTTTTCTGTACCATTTGACACAATTTTATATCCCTTATCCATAAATGCCTGAGCCATGGTAGCTGCATTCAGTTTCACCTGAGCCTGGTAAACTTTATACTGGGGATCCAAAGCTTCGGCAAAAGCAATCGCCTTACCTGCAATCACATGCTCCAGAGGTCCACCCTGAGCTCCCGGAAATACGGCTGAATCGAGCAATGCTGACATCTTTTTGATTTCACCCTTTGGTGTTTTCTTTCCCCATGGATTCTCAAAGTCCTGTCCTAAAAGGATAACACCACCACGCGGTCCGCGTAACGTTTTGTGGGTAGTAGAAGTTACTATATGAGCATAACGAAGCGGATTGTTAAGCATTCCCGCAGCAATCATACCTGCCGGATGAGCCATATCGACCCAAAGAATTGCACCAATTTGATCAGCAATGGCACGCATACGGGCATAGTCCCAATCGCGGGAATAGGCAGAAGCACCACCAATAATCATTTTGGGGCGTTCACGTAACGCAATTTCCTCCATCTGATCATAATCAACCAGTCCATTATCTTCACGTACATTGTATTCCAAGGCCTGATACATCAATCCTGAAAAATTTACCGGAGAACCGTGCGTAAGGTGACCACCGTGAGAAAGATTGAGTCCGAGGAATTTATCTCCGGTATTCATTACCGCGAAGAAAACTGCAAGATTAGCTTGTGCGCCCGAATGAGGTTGGACATTAGCCCACTCTGCTCCAAAGAGCTCTTTGAGACGATCAATAGCGATTTGCTCACTCTGGTCAACCACTTCACAACCACCATAATAGCGTTTTCCGGGATAACCTTCTGCATACTTATTGGTCAGGCAAGAACCTACCGCCTGCATAACTTGTTCGCTAACAAAGTTTTCGGAAGCAATCAACTCAATTCCTTTCAATTGACGCTGATGCTCTTTCTCGATAATGTCAAAAATTACGTTGTCTCTTTTCATTTTATGAGTATGTTAAGAATTTTCCTGAAATAAAGTGAAGAAAGCAGCTTCAAAATCAGCCACTTAATTTTTAGTTTGCAAAGATACGACATTCCGCTAAAAATCAAAAATTTATTTTCTCTATCATATTTGAATCATAATACAAATACAAAAAAAAGGATTGATATATTATAAAAATATTTGGATTTCTCACAAATATTTACAATCTTTGCAATAGACTACAGATATGATGATAATTTGAGGCAGATAATTGCAATAATACACTGAAATACAACCTGATAATTCTCGCTCAAAAACTAATTAAAGAGTGTCAGATTACATAATTTACACATTTTAAAGATGCCTGATAAAAACAAAATCCGATTAATCAAGGAGTATGCCTTGCAGTCTGCAGTGAGTGCTATAGTACTTACTGATCCGGACGGGATTATACTGTATGTAAATCAGGCATTTCTGGATTTACTGAAATACCCTGTAGACAAGTTTATTGTTGGAAAAAGCATTGTTAACTTCTCGTGCAACAAGCACAATACAACACAGTTTCTCGGTTCTGTAAAAAACAACTCGAGCTGTAAATGCGAATGGCAATTGTTTTGTCGGGAAGGCGAATTAATAGACGTACTAATTACTGCAAACCAAGTAAAGAATAACGATGGACTATTTTTGGGTTTAATGTTGATTTTCAATGACATATCAGATCGAAAAGCAACTGAAAGAAAAATAAAAGAGAGCGAAGAGCTGAGAGAATCCTATCTTTCATCTGTAATAAATAACCATCCGGGCATGTTTTGGATGAAAGATCTTGAAGGCCGATTTGTTTTATCGAACATTCAAAATAATGATTTTCTGAGATTATTCAATACTAACATTATTTCAGCTATAGGGCTTACCGACTTTGATATTTGCGATAAAGAATTTGCAATGCGATTTCTGGAAGAAGATAAACACGTAATTGAAACGCGTCAGCCTCTGCTTATTGAAGAGCCGATAAAAACACCCACAGGAGAAATCTGGTTTGAAAAAGTAAAGTTCCCTGTAACTGATAAAAATGGCGAAATCATTGGAGTTTCAGGTTATTCAATTGATATAAGCGAGCGAAAAAAAGAGCAGTCACAGTTGCTAATGCAAAGTACGGCTTTTGAATCATTCTCTCTTGCAGTACTTATTACAGACAGAAACGGATATATTCAATGGGCTAATCCGGCATTTGCTCAACTTACAGGTTATTCAATCGAAGAATCTATAGGCAAAAAACCCAACATTCTAAAGTCAGGACTTTTGGACAAACACTTTGTAGCCGAATTCTGGAAAACAATTGTTGCCGGTAACGTATGGAGTGGAGAGTTTATCAATCGAAAAAAAGACGGAACAGTCTATTATGAAGAAAATACAATAACCCCTGTCAGAAACACAGAAGGGAAAATATCACATTTTATTGCTATAAAAACTGATGTTACTCAACGTAAAGAGATGGAAAAAGCACTTCGGTCAAGTGAAGAGCGATGGCAATTTGCTCTCGAAGGTACCGGGGATGGTGTTTGGGATTGGGTAATTACAACTGATAATGCCTTTTTCTCGACACAATGGAAAAACATGTTGGGTTATTCCCAGGAAGAGATTGGGACAAAAGTACAGGAATGGAAGAAAAGAATTCACCGAAATGATTTATCAGAATGGAATAAGGCTCTAAACAACCACCTTAACAAACTGGAGCCGCTCTTTATTAATGAACACCGGCTACTATGCAAGGATGGTTCGTATAAATGGGTATTGGCAAGAGGGAGAGTTGTAGAGTGGAGTTTATCCGGTAAAGCTCATCGTATTATCGGGACGATTACAGATATAAGCGAACAAAAAATTGTGGAAGAGACTCTCATTCTGGGTATTGAAAAAGAACGTGAATTAAACGAAATGAAATCCAGATTTGTATCTATGGCTTCTCACGAGTTCAGAACTCCATTGGCATCTATTCTTATTACTGATGAAACTTTGATTGCCTACTGGAATAAAATGACGCAGGAGCAAACCAATACAAAGCTGGAAAAAATTAAAGAGAAGGTAATGCATCTCAATAAGATTGTAAATGATGTATTGCAAATTTCAAAAATTCAGGAAGGAAAAACAGATTTCAATCCCGAAATAGTAGAAATAGTAAAATATTGCAATGATGCAATCGAGGATTTTAACAACAACAATGCATCGAACATCAACATCGAGTTCAGCAGCTGTATTCCATCTCTTAAGATGATGCTGGATACAAGGTTATTCAGCCAGATATTAAACAACCTTATATCCAATGCAATAAAGTATTCTCCTGCTGATAGCAGTGTACACTTCGACATACGGGAGGATGATTTATTTATTTTTATTGATATAAAAGACTCAGGTATTGGAATTCCTTTGTCAGATCAAAAGCACCTTTTTTCACCATTCTTCAGAGCATCTAATGCCCGGTTGATACAGGGAAATGGTTTGGGGCTTAATATAGTAAAAGAATCTGTATTGGCACATGGAGGGGAAATAGAATTCGAAAGCAATACAAATAGTGGAACCACATTTACTATAAAGCTACCAAAAAAACTTATTGTGTAATACATAAATTGCAATAGAATTAATGTAAGTCCGTTAAAAACAAAATAGATACACAGTTGTTTAATAATACGTATATGAAAAAAATATTAGTTATAGAGGACGAAAAATCAGTCAGAGAAGAGGTTGGCGAGATTTTAAGTTATGAGGGATATTCCGTCATTCTGGCAGAAAACGGAAAATCCGGAATGCTTAAAGCGCTCGAAAATCTTCCTGATTTGATTCTGTGTGATATAATGATGCCGGAAATGGACGGAATCAGTGTATTGAATGAATTGCGCTCCACTCCTACCACCACGTTGACACCATTTGTTTATATGTCTGCACTTGGTGAACGCGAAAATATCAGACTCGGAATGGGGCTTGGAGCGGATGATTATTTAATAAAACCTTTTACAAGACTGGAACTGATTGATGCCGTAAAGACCAGACTCAAAAAGCAGGAGAATATTGAGGAAAAAACGGAGAAAGCCCTGGAGAGTCTGCGTTCAAAAATTATAACCAAATTACCCCACGAACTGCGTACTCCACTTACTTCAATTATTGGTTTTGGCACCTTATTGAAGGTAAACGGAAAATCGCTAAGCTACGAAGAAATTGAAGAAGTTGGAGGAGAAATACTCCAAAGCGGAAAACAATTGATGCATCTGATCGAGAACTATCTGATTTACAGCCAGCTTCAACTAAGCAACATCTATCAGGAGGGCGTGATTGACTTCTCCGAAATATCGGGTATAATAAACGATATCAATGGTTCACTCGAAGAGAAATATCACGAAAAAAAATCTGTTATTGTAAACCTTGCAGATACTGATACAACACTGGATATTTCGAAAAACTACTTTTATAAAATCATATACGAACTAACAGACAATGCCCTTAAATTTTCATATACAACAAAAAATGTAACAATAACAGGCACTAATGGAGGCGATTTTTATCTGTTTGAAATTTCGGATTACGGAGTCGGAATGAGCATTGAACAAATTAAGCAGGTAGGTGCATATATGCAATTTAACAGAGAGAAACAAGAGCAGCAAGGACTTGGTCTCGGTCTGTCAATTGCAAAACGAATGGTAGAAATATCGGGAGGTGAGTTTGAAATAGAAAGTTCAACAAATAAAGGTACAACTATCCGTCTGAAATTTAAAAAGAGTTTACCAAATGCAGATAATTAATACCACAACGAATGCGATGATCCAACCAACTCGCAAACTCTGGCTAGCATATTTTCCCTTATATCAGGGTCTGTTGTAGGTAATGACCCCAAAAAAAGATGTTTTTCGACCTGCATTCCGCAGAATTCAAAAACGCCTTCATCTGTAGTTTGTGTCATCGAGTAAATCATACCACTACCCCGATATATATCCTCGGCTGTTCCCATCGTATTTATAATATTAACCTTTTTATTTGTTAAAAGTCCATTCACACCATCGGATGAGGCTCCATATGCAAATCCGAACGAAAAAACTCGATCAATATATCCCTTTAATATAGCAGGCATACCTGTCCACCAAATCGGATAGATAAATGTGATAACGTCCGCCCACTTAATCAGGTTTTGCTCTTCCCTGACTTCGGGCAAGGAGGCCCCGTTTTTCATGGCTATCATATCCCCCATTGTCAAAACCGGATTAAAATCGATAGCATATAAGTCACGCACTCTCACTTCTACACCGTAATTTTCCAGTTCGATAACCAATTTATCAAGAATTGCATTACAGAAGCTTTTCTTGTTTGGATGGCAATATACTACTAAATGTTTCATATATTTCTGATTTAGAAAGAGAAAATTAAGCAATACTCAACCAAATGCAGACAAAAACAACCACTCACATCACACTACGAACTCCTGTATGTAGAACAATAATTATTTTCAATAAGTTCAAGAAATTCAAGACATTAACTTATACAAAATATATTACAAAGTGAAATATATTGTATTAAAATCAGAATATAGCTCAATATTCTATTCTAAACAAAATCACATTAAAAAAAAGCCTCTACGGTTTCACTACATTCCATATTTCCGACAATGTTTTATCCACACCCGAAAATCCCATAAAAGCCATAGCCAATATTCCGGCCACCAAAAGAGCAATGGGTATACCCTGCATGGATTTGGGTATTTTGACCAGAGACAACTGCTCGCGCAATCCTGCAAAAAGCACCAATGCCAGACCGAATCCAATGGCTGTAGAAAACGCAAATACAACAGATTCCAGCAGGTTCAATTCCTTTTGTATTACCATAATGGCAACGCCTAATATTGTACAATTTGTGGTTATCAGAGGCAAAAATACACCCAATGCCTGATAAAGTGGTGGTGAAACCTTTTTCAGAATAATTTCGACCATTTGAACCAATGCGGCAATAACCAGAATAAAGGTGATTGTCTGCATAAATTCCAATCCGAAAGCAGTCAGGATGCTTTGTATAAGAAATGTAAAAATTGTCGATAATGTCATCACAAATGCTACTGCAGCACCCATTCCGATAGCCGTTTCAATCTTTTTGGAAACACCGAGAAACGGACATATTCCCAGAAACTGAGCCAAAACAATGTTGTTGACAAATACAGCTGTAATAAAAATCAATAGATAAACCATATAACCTTGTCTTTTTTAATTCTAATTAATGAGTATATTGGGCCATTTGACATCAGACTTTCTTTAATTTATTTATCAAAGCGATAAGGTATCCCAACGCAATAAATGCACCCGGAGCCAATACAAAAATAAGTGAACTGAAGTTTTCGGGATAAATTGAAATTCCGAAAGCCTTCCCTGTTCCCAATAATTCGCGAACTATCCCCAGAATAGTTAAAGCCAGAGTAAAGCCTATGCCAATACCCAAACCATCAAGCGCAGAATCCAGTACACCGTTTTTCGCAGCAAAAGATTCGGCACGCCCCAGTACAATACAATTGACAACAATAAGAGGAATAAAAAGGCCGAGACTATCATATAAAGCAGGCAGGTATGCCTGCATCATAAGTTGTATTATGGTCACAAACGTAGCAATGATGACTACAAATGCTGGTATCCTAACTTTATCGGGTATCAGATTTTTGAGGGATGAAACAGCCATATTGGAGGCTATTAGCACAAATGTCGTAGCCAGACCCATCCCCAATCCATTGATAGCAGAGGTAGTTGTTCCTAAAGTAGGGCACATGCCCAGCAAAAGCACAAATGTGGGATTTTCTCTGACAATCCCGTTCATTAATATTTTAAAACTATTATTCATTTTCCAGCCTCCATCTCTGTTTTTAGATTATTATCAGAAGTCAATGCAGATGCGTAGTTACGGTATGCAGAGTATGCGCGGTTGATAGCATCCAGAAATGCTCTGGATGAAATTGTGGCTGCCGTAATAGCATCAACACAACCTCCATCTTTCTTCACTTTCAGTATTTTCACTGGATTAAGTCCCAATACAGAGCGAGAAGCAGTAACAGAATCGCGAAACCACTCCTGCATTTTTGAACCCAGACCTGGTGTTTCGGCATGTTGTAAAACAAAATAGTTGCGAATTGTTCCATCTGAATTGAAACCGACCATAATCTTTATTTGACCCGAAAAACCTTTGTTTGTAGTGGATTCAACAGCAACACCTACTAAATTCCCTGCACGCTTTGCAGGATATATAATTAGAGAATCACCATTGCTGGTGGCTACAAGTGATTGCTCCCGGGCCGGCGAATTATCAAAAGCAGGTGTTACAATTCTTATCGCTTTCAATTGTCTTTCTCTCTGGGAATCAGCAATTGGAACTTTTGTCAACTCAAAAACAAAACCAAGAGCAGCTGCCGAAATCATTGTAATCGTAATCAACGAAAGAGCCATGTTTGGAAATGAAGATTGCAATTTAGACATGATTTACCTCCCTTCCAAAACGTTTAGGTTTGCAATAAGAATTAATTAGTGGAGTGACCCCGTTCATCAGTAATATGGCAAATGAAACGCCCTCCGGATAGGCTCCAAATAAACGAATAATCATTGTAATTAGCCCAATCAGAAAACCATAAACGAGCATTCCCTTCGGAGTCATAGGCGAAGTGACGTAATCTGTAGCCATAAATATGGCACCCAGCATCAATCCACCCGAAAATAAATGAGCCAGAGGATTAGCGCCCAGCAAAAGACTAAACAGCACCACCGATGCGAATATCGAAACCGGAATATGCCAGGTTATTACTCTACGAAAAAGCAAAAAAATGAACCCACAGAATAAAGCAATAGCACTCACTTCGCCCAAACTCCCTCCCATTTTGCCAAGCAATAGATCCAGATATTCCAGTCCATCCGCCTGATTCAACTTCAGAGAAGACAAATGAGTAGCACCGGTCATCACATCTACTGTTTGAAAGCGATTACCCGCCAGGCTAACAGGCCAGGTGGTCATTTGTGCCGGGAACGATATAAGTAAAAAGACCCTCCCCACAAGTGCGGGATTAAAAAGATTATTTCCCAATCCACCAAATGACATTTTTGCAATTGCAATGGATACAAATGCTCCGATTACAACAATCCACAAAGGTAAGTTTGATGGAAGATTGAAAGCAAGAAGTAATCCTGTAAGAAGTGCAGATCCATCATAAACAGAATTTTGCTCCTTCAAAATAAACCTCTGTATCAGATATTCAAAAATAATACAAGCCAAAACTGAGGTTGCCGTTACCCCAAGGGCTCCCAATCCAAAAAACCAAATCGAAGCAATAGAGGCTGGCATTAGAGCCAATATCACAGCATACATATTGCGCGAAACGCTGTCGCCACTATGCACGTGAGGTGAAGAAGAAACAATAAGTTTATATTCCATGCTATTTTATCTGTAATCAAGTTATCTTCAATTCAATGTCATCAAACCTATTTTCGGTTTCTCATGATGGTGCCCACTCTCGATTTTCCTAAACGGATATAATCGACCAGGGGGCGATTTGAGGGACAGGTGAATGAACAACTCCCGCACTCGATACAATCCATCACGCATTCCTTTTCCAGAGATTGCCAATCTTGTATTTCGCCTAATCTCCCCAAAAGATATGGTTCAAGCCCCATCGGACATACCGAAACACATTTCGCACATCTGATACAATTTCGCATAGAACGTCGCCTTGATTCGAGATATGGCAGAACCAATATTCCGGAACATCCTTTTGTAACAGCAATATCCGGCGATACAACTGCTTTACCCATCATCGGTCCTCCGGATATAATCTTACCTGTTTGCGACAAATCCCCCCCGGCCATTTCTATTAACAGGCCAAATGGGGTTCCTATACGGGTCAATACATTTATTGGCCTTACAACAGCATGCCCCGTTACTGTTACCAATCTATCTATTAATGGCTTATTTTTTTGAACGGCTTCGTAAACAGCATATGACGTTGCAACATTCTGCACCAATACACCCACAGAAACAGGTAAATCACCACTTTTCACGCGCTTTCCGGTAACAGCCTCAATCAGTTGTTTTTCACTTCCCTGAGGATATTTTACTTTTAGTGAAATTACTTCAATTCCGGTGAACGATTCAGCAGCCTTCCTCATCACATCTACTGCATCCGGCTTATTATTTTCGATTGCAACTACTGCTTTATTCACACCGGTTGCCTTCATAAGAATCTCTATTCCCACCAATATCTGATGCGGCTTCTCTAGCATCAACTGGTGGTCTGCTGTCAGATATGGTTCACACTCCACACCATTAATCAGGAGAGTATGCGCCTTAATATCGGCAGGGGGATTAATTTTTACATGAGTTGGAAAAGTTGCCCCACCAAGCCCAACAATACCGGCATCAGCTATTCTCTTTATGATTTCGCTTGAAGTGAGTTTTATCTCTCTGTTCAATTCTTCACTTCTGTCAATCGTACTTTCCCAGTCATCGCCACTTACCTCAATAAAAATTGAAGGACGACGATAGCCACTTGAATCATATACATCATCAACTTTGAGCACCTTTCCTGAAAAGGGTGAGTGGATATTAGCCGAAACAAATCCGGTTGAGCGGGCTATTAGTGTACCTACTTTTACTTCATCTCCTTTAGCTACAACGGAGGAAGAAGGCATTCCCAGACTTTGTGCCAGCGGTATCGTAACGGTAGATGGCAAGGTCGATGTGATTATTTTTTGACCAGCAGAAAGCTTATTCTCCCCGGGATGTATACCTCCCATTCGAAATGTTCGTAGAATCATTTAATCATTTATATTTTAAGATGGATTCAGGATATTTATTGCTGTTTATTCCGTGATACTCTCTCTCTTTTGAGGAAAATTCACCTCTACAATAGCAGATGTTGGACAAACGTCATTGCATTTTCGGCACAATCGGCATAAATGAGGATCAATACAGGCCACATTTCCGGCTATTGTAATTGCGTTAAACTCACAGGCCTTCTGACATTTACCACAACTAATACATGCAACATCACAAGCTTTACGCGCCAACGGTGCTTTATCTTTGTTGATACATCTGACATATATTCGACGAGAACGTGGACCTTTTTTTCGCATTTCAATAATAGACTTGGGGCAAGCTTTTGCGCATGCACCACAAGCCGTACATTTTTCTTCATTTACCTCGGGCAGAGACGTTTCTTTGTTAATGTGGATAGCGTCAAATTTGCAAACAAATACACAATCGCCCAGCCCCAGGCAGCCTTGAGCACAGGCTGAGTGCCCAGAGTAAAGTGCTGAAGATACAGCACAGCTGGCAGCACCATCATATTCATTTGTTTTTTTTCTGTATTGGGGAATTCCATTGCAACGCACTACAGCGACCATAGGAGTGGATGTAAAAGACTCTTTTCCAAGCGCCAAAGCCACATTTCTCATAGTATCTGCACCTCCTGCTGTACATATAAGATTTTCCAATGTGTCTGCCTTTACGCATTCCTCGGCAAATCCACGGCATCCGGGAAATCCACAACCACCGCAATTAGCTGCCGGCAACAAAGATTCGACTATATCTATTCTTTCATCTTCAACAACATAAAACTTTTTTGCAACAAAATTGAGAATGACTGCACTTATAGCTCCCAACAAGCTAAGTAAAATAATGGATAACAGAACAATACTCATTATATCTTGATATTTATAATTTAATTTTTAATGTAAAGTGTTTTGAAAATAAAGCCCTTGTCAGGTATAAAACAAAGTAGTAACATGCTAGTACTAACAATGAAATAAGTGCTGAAAGAATCTGATTGATTGAAAAAAAGGAGCTTAAGACCAATGAAGAAATAATTAATACAACCGGTATGATATAAGCCCATACAGTCGCAATCAGACCCATAGATACCTCACTTGTTATCTGAATCTGTTGACCTACCTCAGGTTTTCTACCAGTAAGAGGTATTTCAATAATTTTACCGGTTGAATCTGATACAGAACACGCCGAATGTGCATGACAATCAGCACAAGCAGAAAATTGTACTACTTTTACTTTAACCATTTTATCCGAAACAGATTCTACATTTCCAAGGCGGCAATTTACATCTTTCCCCATTTGGTTATCCATATTTCGTATTTTTGGCAAAGATAATTAAATTTTATTTATCACTGTAATCGTCTCTTTCAGAAAAGAAAAAAGAGCAACTAACGTTGCTCTTTAATTTATTAATTCATAAAGAAATCGACTCGCTCACCACCTCTCAAACTTGAGGAACAATATGAACCGGCGAACTGGAGTATTAAATCCAACGATTTTTTCCCGGGCTCTCTATCCGGTAGTTTTTCAATTTTCAGTCTCTTCGTTGGGTGGGGATTTGTGGAAACTTTTTTCATAGGCAGAATTAATTATACTTGTTACAATTATAAAACGTCCTGATTCACTATTTATTATCAAACCAGGTGAATTATTTCTATGTGAGAATAAAAAAAGCGCAATATTCAAACAACTATAATTTAAACTGGAAATTATGCTTTATTATTATTCAAACAGACAAACATTTACATCCACGTAAAATACTGTATATCAATTCAATAAAATAAATACACTTTGATAAAAGCGAATATTTTTTGTGGAAAAAGCGTTGTTTTAAAATTTTTCACTAATTTTGCCGGTCGAAATTCTATTCAGAAATTCAAAATGAGCTTTATAGCCGGACTAACTACCTTTGATATTGAATGTAATCCGGAGGGCACAACGACAAAAAGTGATATTTTGTTTATCAGCATATATTAATTACAATAGTTAGTTAGAAAAAAAGTAACAATTAAGCGGCAATAGTGCCGTAATAAAGGAGTTCATTGATGTGTTTGTGATTTTTGATAGAGTTCGGATTAATACCGAACAGGTTAATAAATCGA
>Ga0114938_1000124_pt1 | contig 60369 bp, 67 predicted proteins | sample AshMeaBigSpring_FD_88675 | JGI IMG/M metagenome (GOLD analysis project Ga0114938, IMG submission 88675) | Groundwater microbial communities from Big Spring, Nevada to study Microbial Dark Matter (Phase II) - Ash Meadows Big Spring | ecosystem: Environmental > Aquatic > Deep subsurface >...
CTGGGTGTAGCCGCCACGCAGCAGCTCCACGTAGAGCTGTGAGGCAATCGCCCGCAACTGGTCCGCCGTGATGCGCGACGCGACGCGATACATGCGGTCGCGCCACGACCAGAAATCGTCGGTCGCGCCTTCGCGCCGCTCCGCGAGCCCTGCGAACGCGCGCTGGAACGCATGGCTGTGCGCGTTTACGAGTGCGGGCAGCAGGGGCCCCGGCAGCGTCGCCGCGCCCGGAGGCGCCGCCGCAACCCCGGGCGTCACCTCGGACCAGCGGCCGTCCGGCCCGATGCCAAGGAGCACGCCCTCTCGCCATCCGCCTTGCAGCCAGGCGCGCGGGGTCCAGAGCAGGCGGGCCTCAGCCATCCGGCCTCCAGGCGAGCGCGGTCTCCAGCAGCCGTCTCAATACCGGAACGAGTGCGGCCGCCCGCGCGGGATCCACAGTGTACGGCGGGGCCTCGATCATGTAGCAGGACCAGCACATCTCCAGTTGCACGGCGTGCACGCGCTCCTCCGGCCTCCCGTAATGCCGCGTGATGTAGCCGCCGGTGAAGCGGCCGTCGACTACATGCGTGAACCGGTCCTGGGATTCCAGCACGCGCCGCAGCGCAAGGGCGAGCGAGGCGGGGCAACTGGTGCCGCGCGCGGTCCCGAGATTGAGGTCGGGCAGCGCGCCCTCGAAGAGCCACGGCAGCCGCGACCTGATGCTGTGGCCGTCCCACAGTACCGCGTATCCGTGGACCGCCTTGATGCGTGCAAGCTCGGTGGCCAGCGTCTCATGGTACGGCCGCCAGTAGCACTCGAGCCGACGGACGATCTCCGCCCGATCCGGTTCGAGGCCGTCGCGATACAGGGGCTCGCCTTCGAACGAGCGTGTCGGCACGAGCCCGGTGTTGTTCGCGCCTGCGTACATCGGCGAATCCCCGGGCGGGCGGTTCAGGTCAATCACGTAGCGCGAGCAATGCGGGACGAGGAGTCCGGCACCCAGTTCGCGCGCGAAGGTGTAGAGCTGATCGAGGTGCCAGTCCGTGTCCTGGAGCGCGAGCGCGCGCTTGTGGAACGGCGGCTTGAGTTCGTCGGGGATCCGGGTGCCCGTGTGCGGCAGGCTGACGAGCAGCGGCGCCCGGCCCCGGCGCAGCGTGAAGACCGATTCGTTCACGGCGCAATCGTAGCTGGTCCGCAGCGGCGGCATCCCGCGATTTCCCCACCCACCGCCAGGCTGCGCTATCGTTCGCACATGCACACGAATACCGGCCACCTTGCCGTCAGTTTCCTGCTGTTGTGTCTGCTGCTCCCCGCCACCGCGGCTGGCGATGAGGCCGGAGACACCGCGCGCCTGGTCGCGGAACTGGGCCTGAAGGAGTCCTCGACCGCCGTCTCGGAGCGACCCGGCTGGATGCCCCCGCGCAAGGTCGTGGTTCCGGCGGCCGATGCCACCCGGCTCGCCTGGATGCAGGAGGCCGTGCCGGGCGTGGAACTCCTGCCGGCCGCTGACCGTGCCGAGGCCGCAAGGCTTGCGGCGGACGCGGACGCCGTGATCGGTTTCTGCACGCCCGAAGTCGTGGCGGCCGGGAAGAGGCTGCGCTGGATCCAGGTGCTCTCCGCCGGCGTCGAGCGCTGCGTGGGCATCCCGGGCTTCGCGGAGCGCGGCCTCTGGCTCACCAACATGCAGAAGATCGCGGGGCCAGTGATGTCCGAGCACGTGATCGCCTTCATGCTCGCGCTGACGCGCGGGTTCGCGAGCTACGTGCCGCTGCAGTCGCGCGGCGAGTGGAAGGACGACGCGGTACCCGCGTCGCGCATGTGGTCCGTCGAGGGACGCACGATGCTCGTCGTCGGCCTCGGCGGCATCGGCACCGAGACTGCCCGCCGCGCGCACGCACTCGGCATGAAGGTCATCGCGATCCGCAACTCCGGGCGCGAGGGCCCGCCGTACGTGAGCGAAGTGGGACTCTCGCCGGAACTGCGCGCGTTCGCGGCGCGCGCCGACGTCATCGTCAACACGTTGCCCCTGACGGCAGAAACCCGCGGCCTGTTCGACAAGGCGTTCTTCGACTCCGCCAGGCGCGGCGCGCTCTTCATCAACGTCGGCCGCGGCGCCAGCGTCGTGACACCCGACCTCGTCGCCGCGCTCGAGGACGGCCGCATCGGCGGCGCGGGCCTCGACGTCACGGATCCCGAGCCGCTGCCGCCGGAGCACCTGCTCTGGCGCGCGCCGAACGTGCTGATCACGCCGCACGTCTCCGCGGAGATCGACACCGGGGACGAGCCCCGCTGGCTGATCGCGCGCGAGAACCTGCGCCGTTACGCATCGGGCGCGAAGCTGCTGTCCGAGGTGGACGTCCGGCGCGGCTACTGAGGCGGGGTTGATCCCCCGGCCGCCGACGCGAGTATGATCGGGGCAGGCCACCCACAGAGGGGGACGCGACATGAACCGCATTCATCTCGCCTCATGGACCGCCTTGATCGTTCTCCTGGCTGCCGGCTGCCAACGCGCGGAGCCGCCGGAACCGTTCCCGCAGGCCGCCGCCGACGGCTGGCTCGCCGCCTTCAACAGCGGTGACGTGGACGGGCTCTCGCTGATGTACAGCCCTGACTCGGAGATGCTGCCGCCCGACAGCCCCATCATCACCGGCCACGACGCCATCGTGGAGTACTGGCGCAACTACAACCCGGGCGCCGTGCGCATCGAGATTTCCAACGCGGAGACCTTCCCCGCGGGGGAGTACTGGTTGCGCGAGGGATCGTACGCGGCGATGCACCCGGAGGAGGGCGAGCCGCGCGTGGGGAAGTTCATGGAGCTGTGGATCAGGGTCGACAAGGCCTGGATGCTCCACCGGCACATGTGGAGCCCGAATGCGCCGCCGCCGGCAGAGATGCCGGCGCTCGCGCCGGGCTGACGCGCGGGCAATGACGCGCCTGATCGCGCGGCTGTGGCTGGCATGCGCCTTCGCGGGCTGCGCGCCCGCGCCCGTGCCCGAAGCGTTCCCGCAGGAACGGGCCGACGCCTGGGTCGAGCGCTACGCGCTGCACGACGCCGCGGGCGTCGCCGCCCTCTACACGGAGGACGCACAACTGCTGCCGCCGGACGCGGAGATCGTCAACGGCCGGGCCGCGATCCAGGAGTTCTTCGCGCGCGAGAACCCGCCGGGCACTGCCGGCGTAGAGATCGCCACCGTGGAGACGCGCGTATTCGGGGACTACGCCTACCGCCAGGGCAGCTTCCGTTTCAAGGGACCGGACGGCGAGGCCGTGGCGGCCGGCAAGTTCATCGAGCTGTGGAGGAAGGTGGACGGCGAATGGCTGATCCACCGTGACATCTGGAGCGCGAACGCGCCGCCCCCGGCGGCGCCCGCCGCGGCAGGCGATGAACCTGCGTGACCGCGTCGAGGCGATCCTGCCGGAGTGGGAGCGCTGGTATCCCAGCCTGTTCGATGCCGCCGCCGACCTCGGCGTGATCCGCGCGCGCGTCTGCCCGCCGGCTTCCCTGCTGCTGTCGCGCCGGCACGCCCTGATCCGCGACGAGGCGGTGCGCGCGTTCCGCGAGCGCTGGAACGCACTCGAGGAACCGGAAGCGTCCTAGTCCTGCTGCCAGCCGGCGCGGATCACGCGCCAGTCGCCGCCATCGCGCGCGAGGCGCAGGTCGAAGCGCCAGATGTCACCGGCGAGGTCCCATGCGGAGTCGGACGCCGCCTCGCGGCCGAGCATGCCGACCGTGACCTCGACGCGCGCCTGTTCCGTGCCTTCCAGCTCGAAGGAATCCACGCGCGTGATGAGGCGAACCGACGGGTGCGCGACGAGCCAGCCGTGGAGGTAGGTGCGGACGTCGGCGGCGGTGCGGCCTGCGGCATCCTCGTAGTCGTCGGCGACCAGGTCCTTGAGCGCGGATGCGTCACGCGCCTCGGCGGATTCCTCGGCCGCGGAGACCAGCGCGCGGATCTCGTCCTCCGCCGTGCCGGAGGGGCTGCAGCCCGTGACCGTGGCCGCCAGCAGGAGCGCCGCGCCCATGCGCCGCAGGCGATCAGGCGCGCGCAGGATATCCCTCCGACTGCGGCAACCCGTCCGTGATCTCGAACCACACCGCCTTGCTGGTCACGAAGATGTTACCCAGCGGACGCATGCCGGGCGAGGTGTCGAGGCCGCCGCAGGGGACGACGACGTAGCCGGTCGACTCGACCACCCGCGGCACGGGACTGCCGCAACAGCGGCAGAAATCCTGCCCGAAACGTTTTGCGCCCTTCAGCGCGTAGCTCTGGACGCCATCCTGGCCGCGGATCCATTTGAGCTGGGCGACCTTGTAAAAAGCGTTGGTGGCATGCGCCGCGCTCCGCGCCCTGCGGCAACGCGAGCAATGGCAGTTCTGCACGCGCTCCGGCTGGCCCTCGAATTCCCAGGCGATCGCGCCGCAGAGGCAACTGCCCTGCGTGACGCCGAGCCTGAGCGCGAGCGCCGGGCGTGCGACCCCCTCGCCGCCGCCGAACTGCGGGGGGTAGGCTGGATGCTGCGGCAGGGCGTCCGTGATCGGGTACCAGGGCGCGCGCGAGCCGGCGAACATGTGCATCTGTGGCCGGATGCCGAGGTCACCCTCCAGGTTGCCCGCCGGCAGGATGACGATGCCCATCTCCTTCATGAGCGTGGGCGTCACCGAGCCGCAGGTCCGGCAGAAGTACCGGTGCCCGTGTTCGGACGACTGGAACGACTGCACGTTGTCCTGTCCGGACACCCAGTGGAAGCCGCCGATCGGTGCCGAGACGAAGGTCGCGAACATCGAGCCGTGGTGCTTGCGGCACATCGAGCAGTGGCAGTGCGCCATCATGTCGAAGGGGCCTTCGACCTCGTAGCGGACGGTGCCGCAAAGGCAGCTGCCAGTGGTCATAATGAACCCCCGGGGGACCAGATCTGCCTAGTTTGCATCAACGGAGCGACGTGTCCATGTACACCCTCTATTGGGCACCCGGCGCCGCCAGTCTCTGCGTGCACTGGATGCTGATCGAGCTGGGCGTTCCGCACGAGCTCAGGAAGCTGGACCTGGAAGCCGGCGACCACCGCAAGCCCGAGTACCTCAGGATCAATCCTAATGGCCTGGTGCCGACGATGATCGTGGACGGAGAGCCGCTGTACGAGAGTGCGGCGCTCCTGATGCTGCTCGCCGAGCGGCACCATGAATTCGGCTTCGCGCCGCCGCCGGGGAGCCCGCGGCGCGGCGCCTACATGACTTGGATGTTCCACCTGTCGAACACGCTGCAGGCGTCGTTCCGCGACTGGTTCTACCCGGACAGGCAGGCGGGCGGCGCCGACCAGGACGCGGTCAAGGCCGCCGCGCGCTCGCGCATCGAGGCCTGCTTCGACCGGATCGATGCACGGATCTCGTCTGACGGCCCGTACTTCATGGGCGACCGCGTGAGCGCGACGGATTTCCTCGGCACGATGCTGATGCGCTGGTCGCGCAACATGCCGAAGCCCGCGACCGAGTGGCGCTCGATCGCGGGCTACGTGGCGCGCATGAAGGCGCGCCCCACCTTCAAGGTCCTGTACCAGCGCGAGGGCCTGACCGAGTGGGCCTGACCCGCGCCGGGGTCACAGGAAGGTGTAGATGAACGAGAGCGAGACCGTCCCGAGCTTCTCATCCTTGATGATGTTGAGCTGCTCGTACTCGAGCCGCAGGCCCAGGCTGCCGAAATGCACCTGCGCGCCGGCGCCCCAGGCGAACTCGGTGCCGTCTTCGCTGGCCGCGAAGCCGGAGTTCACCGACAGCGAGTTCACGTCGAGGTCCCAGGACGTGGCACCCGCCTTCGCGAACAGGTCGACGAGGGGCAGGTCGAGGTAACCGACTGCGAAGGCCGAGAGGGTCTTCGCCTCGAGCTCGCTCTCGAACGGACAGGGCACCGTGATGAGCTGCACGCAGACGATGCCGGAAGGCGCGGTTGCGTTGCCGTGGTCCGCGTAGTTGAGCTCGACGCCGAAGCTGTCCAGCGGACGGAAACCCGCGATCAGCTTGTAGCCGGTGTCCTCGTCGTCAAAGGGGCCGAGATTGCCCGGGTTCGAGAGCCCGTACTGGCTCTGGAGAACGCCGGCGCCGAGGTAGAAGCCGTTGTCGGCGGCGAGCGACAGCGGCGAAACGAGAAGCAGTCCAATCAGTACGTTGATTCGCAACATAAGAGGCACTCCGTGCCGGTAGGGGTGCGGATTCGACCGGCTGCCGGTGCCGGCGGTTCCATCCGTCCGGCGCCCTTGACAGAAGCTCTTTGCGAAGTGCAGCGTGCGCATGCAGAGGGGGGGCCATGCGCGCCCAGATATTGATCGCCGGATTCGCGGCAACGCTGCTCGCCGTGAGCGCGGCCGCAGACAAGCTCCAGCACGGCCCGATCGCGGAACCGCAGGTCGTCGCGAACGTGGACGCGAAGATCCTGCGCATCGGCTACCTGACGCACGCGGTCGAGAATGGAGGCGTGCTCTACGTCGCGGGCGAAGAGGGCGTCGCCGCGATCGGCGCCGACGGCAAGCCGATGTGGGCTGCGCGCCTGCCGCGCGCGGACGTGCGCCTCGTCGCGGCGGACGGCAGCGGCATCGCCTTCGTCGCGCAGACGGCAACCGGCGCCGAGGCGGGCGCGATGGCGCGCTTCATGAAGGGCGACCTCGCCGACGTGCCGGACTTCACGGGCGCGACGGTCGGGCTGCTGGACAAGGGCCGCCGCGGCGCCGTGCTCTGGACGGCAGCGCTCGAGACGGAGAACCGCGTCGCGCCGCCCGGGCTCGCGGGCGCGACCGTCGCCGTCAGCGACGGCCCCACGCTCGCCCTGTTCGACCGCATCGCGGGAACGCAGATCACCCGCGTCAAGACCTTCCCCGGATACCTGTCGGGGTTCTGGGCGTTCAGGGGCGTGACGCGCAATGCACCGGTGTTCGCGAACGATTCCTACTACGTCGCCTTCCACGCGGAGCTTTCGCGCGTGGACGCGGCGACCGGCAAGGAGAGCTGGCGCGAGTCCAACCACGGACTGATGTCGCCGTTCCTGAACATCACGGCGGGACCGGTGCTCTGGGGCGACATGATTGCCTTCGGCAACAGCGGCTATTCGCGTGGCGAGGCGATCAACAATACCTCGCGCATCTTCGTCGGCGATATCAACGGCGAGCAGGTCTGGAACGACAAGTTCGACCAGGACAGCGGCATCGCGAGCCTGGCCGTGCGCAGCGACCGGCTGTACGTCGCCAGCAATTTCGAACTGGCCGCCTACGAGGGCAAAGGCGACAAGGTCAAGGAACTCTGGCGGCACAAGACGGCGTCCGAGGACGGCGCCATCATGTTCTCGCGCCTGCGCGGCATCCGGTACTACCTGCGTTCGAAGGGCGCACAGGTGGCGGAGGCGGCGTTGCTCGCGGTCTTCGGCGGCTCGGACAGCGACGATATCGCCACGCGCGTCGCCTACGGAAACTGCCTGGCGGCGGATGACCGCTACGTCTACGTGAGTTCCGCCGGGCGCGGCGAATACAAGATCGACAGGAAGTTGCTGGCGCTGGGCTACATCGACAAGAGGGCGTCGATCGGCGGCCCCGAGGTCGTCACCGTGCTGGACGCGAACACCGGCCAGGTAGTCGCCTCGCTCGACGCGAAGGGCCTGATCTTCGACCTGCTGCTGCTCGGCCCGAACATCGCCACCTACGACGCGGAGACGATCCGCATTTTCCGGCGCCCGACCTGAGCGCCAATCGAGGATGACACCCATGCGTTTGCTGCTGCCATTGGTCCTTGCCGCGATGTTGGCTGTCACCGCTTGGGCACAGGAAGAAGACCCGCCCGCGGCAGCCGAGGCGGCCGCTCAGCCGGAGACGCCGCCGGGCCCGGCGCCGCTGATGCTGCCGGTGTCCGCGCTGCAGGCCACGCTGCCCCCGGGCGCGGGCGCCTGGAAGGCGGACGTCCAGCGCGATGAATCGGGCGAGGCGGACCTGCTGGTTCGCGACGCGCCGGGAATGCCCGACCTGCGCGTCGCATTCGCGCCCGCGCCCGCGGGGGAGAGCTGCGAAGGCGCATTCGCGCGGCTCACGAAGCGCGGCGGCCTCACGTTGTTCGACCGACCGGCCTGGGCCAGCGCGCGTTGGCATGCACAGGCGACCGACGAGACCGATTTCGAGGCGGGTGCGCAGATCCAGGCGCTGTGCACGCCGCTGGCGCAGGGCGCACTCGCGGCCGTCGTCTCGCACGCCGGCGATGCGGCCGAGCTCGGCGGGCCGGATGGCGCGCTCGGCACGCTGCTGGACACGGTGGCGGCCGCGTTCGATTCCGGTGGTGCGGCGCCGTTCACAGCCGCTGGCGCGCCACTGCCCGCGAGCGCATCGCTCGTTGCGCGCCTGCGCTTCATGGTCGACCCGGCCTCCGCCAGCGCCAAGCTCGCCGCGCGCAGCGGCGCATTCACGCTGCCGGCCGGTTCCGGCGTGCTGGTGAAGATCGAGGAGAAGGTCACCAGCAAGAAGGCGGAGAAGGACCAGAAGATCAAGGCGAGCGTCGCGCAGGATGTCGTGCTGGACGACGCGGTGCTCATCAAGAAGGGCACACCGGTCGTCGCGCGTGTCGGCGACGTTGACTCCGCAAGCCTCGGCGGCTCCGGCGGTTCGCTCAAGATCGAGGTGGACTCGACGACGGCCGTGGACGGCCAGACCGTGCCGCTGCACTACGAGTCGCAGGCCAAGGAAGGCAAGGACACGCGCGGCATCAGCGTGACCGGCATGTTCACCGGCTGGGGCCTGCTGTCCAAGGGCAAGAACGTCGAGATCGAGTCCGGCACCACCGTGGAGGCGAAGTCCACGGCCGCGGTCGAGGTCAAGGCCGGCGGCTGAGCGCCGTCAGTACTTCTTCTCCGGGATGACGACCTGCTGCATCGCGGGGATGCTGCAAGCGAACTGCAGCAGCGTCTCGCCGACGGTGCCTTTCTCGATCTGCTCCCAGGAGCGCAGCAGGTTGGTCGAGCGCTCCGGGTCCTCGTCCTCGAGATTGTTCCACCGGTAGAAGAAGAGGCCCTTGGTGGAGCGCTTGCGCTGCCTGCAATCCCAGTCATCGCGGCTCACCGAGCTCTTGTGCGAAGACGGGCTCTGCGCGTGCTTGTACTCGACGCGCGTCCACATCGTGACGATGTCGCCGGTGCGCTCGGAATCATGGCGCGTGGCGAAGTACACCCGGTCGGGATAGGTCTCGATCCACTCCCAGTCCATGCGGCCCTTGAGGTCGAGCTCCTTGACCCACTCGTTGCCGGCGCCCTTCATCGGCACCGTCGTGAGCTGGGCGTGGACCGCAGGGGTGGCCAGTAGGGATGCGAGCGCGAAGACCGTGGCGTGCCGGCGGTTCATGGGAAGTTCGATGTCGTGTCCCTCGCCGTGGTTCCCGATTATCCGCCCAGGATCGCCTCGCGTCGATAGAGGTTTCCCGCAAGCCAGGCGAGCAGCAGCCCGAGCGCCAGGGTGGCGGCGACGGAGAGCACGGCCCAGGACCATGGCAACGCATCTCCCCGCATGAGCGCCTGGATCACGAGGTGCTGCGACAGCGACGGCACCAGCATCAGGGACGCCTGGGGCTGCACGTCGAGCACTCCCGCGATCGCGATCGGCAGCGTCGGTACCAGCATCACGGCGCCCAGCCACGACTGCGCCTCCTTGTAGGATCTCGTGAACGAGGCGACAACGGTCAGGAGCGCCGCGCCTACCAGCGCAAACGGCAGCACCGCGAGGAACACCCGCCAGGCGACGCCCGGACCGAAGTTCGCCGACATGCCGAACGTCTCGAGCGGCATGAACCTGAGCGCGATGGCGATCCACGCCGTCACCAGCGCGAGCGCTGCCGACATCATGACGGCCGACGCCGCGATCTTGCCCCAGATCAGGTGCTGGCGCCTGGCGGGTACGGTCAGGAGCGCCTCCAGCGAGCCGCGCTCGCGCTCGCCGGCGGTCGCGTCGATGGCGAGGTAGAGCCCGCCGAGCAGCGTGATCACCAGGATCACGTAGCTCAGCATGCCGAGCAGCAGCGTCGCGCGCGCGGAGGGCGTCGAGACGTCCACCGTGTCCACGACGATCGGCTGCGCCACCGTCGGCGAGATGCCGCGCGCCTGCAGCCGCAGCCCGGCAATGGTAGCGGCGTAGGATGCGATCGCCTGTTGTGCGCGGGCGGCGTGGCGCTCGGCCTGCGAATCGGCGCCGTCGGCATAGAGCATGATCGCCGCCGGCTGACCGGCGGTGAAGCGCTCGCCGAAGCCGGAGGGCACCGACAGCACGACCAGGCCGTCTCCGTCCGCGATCCAGCGGCGGATCTCGGCGTCGTCGCCGTCCCTGAGCGTGATCGTGAGCCCGGCTTCGCGCAGTGACTGCACGAAGTTCGGCGCGGCGGCGGCGTTCGCCACGGTGACCGGCACGGCTTCGTCCTGTGCCGCGACCTGGCGCGCGAGCGCCAGCTTGAGCACCAGGATGAAGAACAGCGGGGCGAGCACCGGACCCATCACCAGGCTGGTCAGCAACGTGCGGCGGTCGCGCAGGCTCTCGCGCAGCTCCTTCAGCATGACGATGCGGATGACGGCTCTCATTCGAGCCCCCTGGCATCCCCGATGGCGGCGACGAAGGCATCCTCCAGCGTGGCGGCCCCGAACCGCGCCTGCAGCGCCCCCGGGGTGCCGGCGGCGACCACGCGGCCGTGGTCGATGATGACGATGTCGTCGCAGAGCGCCGCGACCTCCTGCATCACGTGGCTCGAGAACAGCACGCAGTGGCCGGCGGCCTTGAGCTTCAGGATCAGCGCGCGCAGCGCCCGCGTCGCCATGACGTCGAGGCCGTTGGTCGGCTCGTCGAGCAGCAGGTTCCTGGGCGCGTGCACCAGCGCCCGCGCGAGCGCCACCTTGACGCGCTCACCCTGCGAGAACCCCTTCGCGCGGCGGTGCGCGTAGCCTTCGATCTCGAGTTCGCTGACGAGTTCGTCCACGCGGCGCGCGAGGCCCTCGCCCGCGAGGCCGTGCAGCTCGCCGAAGTAGGCGATGTTCTCTCGTGCCGTGAGCTGCGGATAGATGCCGGCCGCGTGCGGCAACACGCCGATGGCGCGCCGCGCGGTGAGCGGATCGGCGACGACGTCGATGCCCTCGACGGTCGCCGTGCCCGAGTCGGGCTTGAGCACGGTGTACAGGATGCGAAGTGTCGTGGACTTCCCGGCGCCGTTCGGGCCGAGCAGGCCGGTGATGCGCCCGTCCCTGGCCTCGAAGCCGACACCGTCGATCGCGTGGACCGCGCCGAAAGAGCGCGTGAGACCCTGTACCCGGATCATGGCGCGGGCCCGCTGAACGAGAGGAAGAAGGGCGCAGGCCGGATCGCATCCACGCAGGTGGTGTCGAGCCCGGCGGCGGTGCCGGCATCCACGAACGCGCGTATCAGCCGCTGCACGCAGGGCAGGCGCGTCTGGCCGTGGCCCTGGCCGGGCACGACGACGTGGAGTCCGTTCTCGAAGCCGGTTGCCGCCGTGGCGCCGTAGGCCGCGGGCGTCGCCGGGTCGAATTCCCCGGAGATGAGGAGCGCGGGCACCTTCGATGCCAGCGGATCGTGGAAATCCGCGTCCACCGCGCCACGCGGCCACACCTCGCAGATCGCCTCCATCCCGTCCAGCATCTGCGTGCCGAGGTAGGTGCGGGCGAGTTCCGCGCGGTCCACGGCGCCCGCGAAGCGCGGCGCGTCCTCGGCGCAGACGACGGAATGGTGCATGCCCATCGCGATCATCTCGCCGAGGTCCTCGCCGATCATCTCGGCCTGCGCGGCGAGCGGGGCGTAGTTGCCGCGGGTGGCGGCCTCGTGCACGACCAGGGGCAGGATGGACGTCGTGCGCGCGGAGTACGTCAGCATGCGCGCCATTGTCGCGAGGTGCGCGCGGGTGACCTCCAGCTCCGCAGTGACGCCATCCACCGGGTCCATGAACGGGATGCTGGCGGGGCTCCTGCGCAACCGCTCGTCGAGGACCCTGAACTGGCCGGAGACGTCCGGGAAGCGTTCGTTGCACGCGGGATCGGCCTGGCAGCGCGCGAAGACGCCATCGAGCGCCGCCTGCGATTCGATGGCGATCTCCGGGACGAGGGCGAGGTCCGGTGGCACGACCGAGTCGAGCACGATCGTGCGCGTGCGCTGCGGGTAGCGGCGTGCGTAGTGCTGCGCCACCCGCGTGCCGTAGGAGCCGCCGAAGACGTTGATGCGCTCGTAGCCGAGCGCCGCGCGCACCGCGTCGAGGTCGCGCACGGCGATGCTCGTGGTGTAGAACTGCGGCCGCGCTTCGAGACCGGCCAGGCATTCCCGCGCGAGCTCGCGCAGTTCGGACGGCGGCAACTCACCGGACTCGAGTGCGTCCTCCGGCATGTCGCAATCGAGGCGGTTCGAGCCGCCGGTGCCGCGCTGGTCCACGAGCACGAGGTCGCGCTCGCGCCGGATGCCGGCGAAGGCGCCGAGGATGGGCGCATAGCCCTGGATCGCGCCCTGGCCGGGCCCGCCCGCGAGCAGGAAGAGCGGATCGGGCTTTGCCCGCGTGGCGACGGCCGGAACGACCGCGACCGCGAGATCGATCTGCGCGCCCGCCGGCTCATCGGGATTCTCGGGGACGGCGAAGCTGCCGCAGCGCGCCTCGATCGAGACGAGACCGTGCTGGTCCGAGATGCGGCAGGGCTCCAGCGTCGGGCTGGCTGCGAGCGCGATGTCCGGACATAGCAGCCCGGCGAGCAGGAAGGCGGCGACCAACTCCGCGCGTGTGTGCGATTGGTCGTTCATTCGGAATCCTCCGCGCCGTCAGCCAGCGCCCGGCGCATGGTGGCGAGACGCTCGGCACGACGGCGCTCGCGCCGCCCCCACCAGTAGAGCACGGAAGCGGCGGCCGCGGTCGCAGCCGCCGCCATGCCGAGCATGGCCGGGATTCGAGCTGCCCCTTCGTCGCGAAGCTCGACGAACGCCGCGCCCGCGATGACAGCGACGTCGGCGGCCAGCACCCACCAACCGAAGCGGATGTAACGCAACCGGGCGCGCGAGCGATTGAGCGCGAGCGCGAGGAAGTCCGTAGCGGAGGCGCTCTCGCCCGCGAGACTCCCGCGCCAGTTCACGACCGTGAAGGCGAGCGCGGCGATCGTGAGCAGCGCGATCCCGACGGCAGCGAAGCGCATGACGGGCGTGCCGATCGCGAACCAGATCCAGGCGGCGAAGCCGAGCAGGAACAGTCCGACGACCCAGTCAATCGCGACCCAGGCGACCAGCAGCCGGCGTTCCCGCTCGGCAAGGCTCGGCAGGTTCACTGGGGCGGGCGCGCCCTCGCGCCAGGTCGCGTTCCAGCGTTCGAGTTCCTGGTCGATCATGGCTCCTCTCCCAAAGCAGCCTTCAGCAGCGCCTTGCCGCGATGCAGGCGCACCGCGACGTTGCCCTCCGAAATGCCGAGCACGCGGGCGATTTCGTCGCGGTCCATCCCTTCGAGTGCGAGCACCACCACCTGGCGCTGCGCCAGCGGCAGCCCGCGCACGGCAGTCTGCAGGCGTGCCGCGCCCTGCATGTTCGCGGCCTCCTCCTCCGGCATCGGCCCCGGATCAACGACCTCCAGAATGGGGTCCGTCATAAAGGGGACGCGTCCCATCAACTCAAAGTTAACTGGACGCGTCCCCTTTAAGTCGGACCCTTTTCGGGCGGCGATGTGGGACAGGGCGCGGTTGGTGGCGATCCTCATCACGAACGTCTTCTCCGATGACTGGTGGCGGAACGACGGCAGGGCGCGCCACAGGGCGAACGAGATATCCTGCAGCAGCTCCTCCCGCAGCGCGGGACGCGACTCATAGCTCGCAGCCAGCCGGGACAGTGCTGCGGCGTGGGTGGCCAGCACCCTTTCCAGCTCCCGGTCCTTGTCCCGCATGTCTCCAATAGTCTCCCGTCCGCGCCGTTCATTACAGCGCAGGGCGGCCAGGCGCAGAGGCCCGGTATCGGTGCGGGACACGGTGGCCGCCGGCGCCGGGGTCAGGGCCCCGGCGCCGGCGGTGTCCGGATCAGAACTCGACGGTCAGCCGCCCGTAGATGAAGCGCCCCGACCTGCCGAAGGGCGAGTAGTTCGAGAACGGCGTGTTGCCGGTTGTGTTCCTCGCCACGAAGAAAGGATCCGGATACTCGTCAGTGAGATTCTCCGCGCCAACCGCGATGCGGATCTGCTCGGTCACGTCGAACCGCGCTTCCAGGTCGAACAGCGTCTTCGAGTCCAGCGTGAAATCGAGCGCCGCGGAGGTGCCCGGATCCAGCGCCTCGCCGTAGCGGGTCGCGCGCAGCGTGGCGCCGAACTGCTGCAGTTTCCAGTTGACGATTGCGGCGTACTTGTCCTCGGGAGTGCCCTCCTCGAAGGTCAGCACGTTGATGCGGCCGAACAGTGGCGGTGGCAATGCCGGCGCGTAGATCTGCGCCAGCGCCGCGGATGGCGGCGGCACGCGGGTGACGTCCGTGCTGTTGTAATTGGCCACCAGCGTGAAGTCGAAGGTGCCCGCCCCGCCCGCCTCCCACGGCCAGTTCACGACGATGTCGAGTCCCTCGGTTTCGGTGTCCACGCCGTTCAGGAAGAAGCGGCCACCGCCCACGCCGATGAAGCCCTGGCTGGTCAGGTAATTCCTGACGGCGGCATCGGTCAGGTTCTCCGACAGCACGATGCGGTCGTCAATGTCGATGCGATAGGCGTCGATCGTGATCGTCACCGGGTCGAAGCGTATCACGAACCCGAGCGAGCAGTTCAGCGACTCCTCGGCATCCAGCGGCTGCGCGCCGAGCGCGATCGCCACCGGGTCGCTGACCGGGAAGGTCGTGATATCGAAGGGCACGCCGTTGATGAAGTTGGTGGACGTGGTCGCAAAGAACTGCTGCGGCAGTGACGGGGCGCGGAAGCCGTTCTGCAGCGATGCCCGGATCGCGAAGCTGTCGGTGAAGTCGAAGCGGCCGGCGAGCTTGCCCGACACGTTGCTGCCGAAGTCGTCGTAGTCCTCGGCGCGCAGTGCGACCGAGCCGAGGAAGCGCTCGGTCAGGTTGGCCTCGAGGTCGATGTACGCGCCGATGGCGGTGCGGCTCTCGTTCACCTCGTTCTCCGGCCGGAAACCCGGAAATACCTGGGCGCCGGACGCCGTGGCGCAGCCGCCCGCCGCGATCTGGGCCGGCGTGGGCGTGGTGCAGCCGCTGCCCCCGAGCGGCAGCAGCACGCCGCCGTTGCGGTACGAATCCGGCTCGCCCGCGGTGATGGAATAGCTCTCGCGGCGGGCCTCGAGGCCGACGGCGACGTTGAGCGGCGATGCGAAGCTGCCGACCTGCACCTGCCGCACGCCCGAGAAATTGAACACCAGCTGGTCGTAATCGAACCCGCCCGAGTCGAACTCGGTGGGGCTGGTGGGGCCGATCGAGCGGTTCAGCGTGTTCTCGATCGTAAACTGCATGTCGTTCATGCCGTAGACCAGCGAGCTGTCCATCTGCCAGTCGCCCCACTCCCAGGCACCGCCGCCGGCGAAGCTGAAGTCCTCGACGTCCGGCGCGATGATCGGCAGGAAGCCGTCCGGGTAGATCTGGATCACGTTGCGGTCATCGAGCGCGCGGCGGAAAAAGCCTGCGGAGCGAGCGCTGCGGTCCTGGTAGCTGGCCCATCCGTAGAGGTGGACCCCGTTCGTCAGGTCGTATCCCGCATTCGCGAAGAAACTGAGCTGCTCGAGCTCCGGCTCGCCGTACCAGGCATTGAAGCGCTCGATGGTCGCCTCGCGCGGGTCGAAGACGCCGGCCACCAGCGGATACTGCTGGCGGAAATCCCAGCCGTCGCGCTCGGTACGCTCCTGGTCCTTGTACTCGAAGGCGAGCGTCAGGAAGCCGGACGGGCCGATCGGCAGGCCTTTCCAGCCGGATACCGTGAGCACCTCGCCGTCGGAACGGTCGCTGTTGAGGATCGACGGCGCCGACCAGGTCGCGCCGGCCGGGGGCGTCCCGGTCGGTACCGAATAATCCGACTCGCGCGAGCCGTACGAACCGGTGATCCCGCCGCCGTCGCGTTCCTCGCGCAGGCGCACGTTGATGACGCCGGCGATGGCATCCGAGCCGTACTGCGCGGAGGCGCCATCGCGCAGCACCTCGATGGACTGCACGATCGCGGCCGGGATCGTATTGAGGTCTACCGCCGCGGCGCCGCGGCCGATCGTGCCATTGACGTTGACGAGCGACGCTGCGTGGCGGCGCTTGGAGTTCAACAGCACGAGCGTCTGGTCGGGCGCGAGGCCGCGCAGTGTCGCGGGGCGGATGGTGTCAGTGCCGTCTGCGAGGCCCGGTCGCGGGAAATTGAAGGACGGCAGCGCGATCGACAAGGTCTGGTTCAGTTCGGTGATGCCCGAATTCTGCAGCGCCTCGCCGCTGACCACGTCCACCGCGACGGCGGTCTCGAGGGCGGAACGGTTCGCGACGCGGGTGCCGGTGACCACCACCGCGCCGAGTTCGTTCTCGTCGTCCTGTGCGATGACCGCCGGCGCCGCGAGCGCTGCCGCCACGGCCGCGGCAATCAACGGGAAATTCCTGGTCCGGATGCGCATGGTTCTCTCCTGTATCGCGTGTCCTGCCCCGACGGTCGGTGCGGGATGACTTTACGCGAGGGCATGGTCGCGCGCTACCATGCGCCCTGGGTCCGGGGGGTCGGCAGTGCAGGAATTCGGCGTCATCGTCATCGGCGGCGGGCACGCGGGCACCGAGGCGGCGCTCGCGTCCGCGCGCATGGGCGCGCGCACGCTGCTCTTGACCCAGAGGCTCGATACCCTCGGCCAGATGAGCTGCAACCCTGCCATCGGCGGCATCGGCAAGGGCCACCTGGTGCGCGAGATCGACGCCATGGGAGGGGCCATGGCGGTCGCGGCCGACCGCGCCGGCATCCAGTTCCGCACGCTGAATGCCAGCAAGGGCCCGGCGGTACGCGCGACGCGCGCGCAGGCCGACCGTGCGCTGTACCGGCGCGCGATCCGCGCCATCCTCGAAGCGCAGCCAGGGCTCGCATTGCACCAAGCGGAGGCGGCCGACCTCGTGGTCGAGGGCGGGCGCGTCATCGGCGTCGTGACGACCGCCGGCGAAACCATCCGTGCACGCACGATCGTGCTGACCGTCGGCACCTTCCTCGGCGGGCGCATCCACGTCGGTCTCGAGAGCCGTGACGGCGGGCGCGTGGGCGATGCACCCTCGAACGCGCTGGCCGCGCGCCTGCGCGAGCTGCCGTTTTCCGTCGGCCGGCTAAAAACCGGCACGCCACCGCGGCTCGACGGGCGCACGCTCGATTATTCCGCGATGCGGCCGCAGCCGGGCGACGACCCGCGTCCGGTGTTCTCATTCCTCGGCCGGCGCGAAGATCACCCGCCGCAACTCGCCTGCCACATCACGCAGACGAACGAGCGCACGCACGGGATCATCCGCGGCGCCACCGACCGTTCGCCGATGTTCACCGGGCGCATCGAGGGCATCGGCCCGCGCTACTGCCCCTCGGTCGAGGACAAGGTCGTGCGCTTCGCGGCGAGGGCGTCCCATCAGGTCTTCGTCGAGCCGGAGGGACTCTGCACGCATGTCGTGTACCCGAACGGCATCTCGACCAGCCTGCCGGCGGAGGTGCAGGTCGAGTTCGTCCGCACCATCCGCGGCTTCGAGCGCGCCGAAGTGATCCGCCCCGGCTACGCGATCGAGTACGACTACTTCGATCCGCGCGGTCTGAAATACAGCCTGGAAACGAAGCCGCTCGCCGGGCTCTTCTTCGCGGGCCAGATCAACGGCACCACCGGCTACGAGGAAGCGGCCGCGCAGGGGTTGCTGGCCGGCATCAATGCCGCACTGGCAGCCTCGGGCCGCGAGCCCTGGTGGCCGTGCCGCGACGAGGCTTACCTCGGCGTGCTGGTGGACGATCTCGTCACCCAGGGCGTCATCGAGCCTTATCGCATGTTCACCAGCCGCGCCGAGCACCGGCTGCTGCTGCGCGAGGATAACGCGGATGCGCGCCTGACGCCCGTCGCGCGCGGGCTCGGCCTGGTGGACGACGCGCGCTGGGACTTCTTCCGCCGCAAGTGCGATTCGATCGTCGCGGGCGGCGCGCACGAAGATCCCCGCATCGCGGAACAGGCCACGCTCGCGCTCGAGGTCGAGGCCAAGTACGCGGGCTACATCGAGCGGCAGCGCGCCGAGATCGAGCGCCAGCGCCGGCACGAGGATACGCGCCTGCCGGATTGGCTGGACTACGCGATCCTGCCCGGACTCTCCAACGAGGCGCGCCAGCGCCTGCTGCAATGGCACCCGCAGACGCTCGGCCAGGCCTCGCGCATGCCGGGCATCACCGCCGCGACGATCTCGATCCTGCTGGTGCACCTGAAGAAGCGCGCCCGCGCCGCATGAGGCGGCGCCGCGGCCTCGGAGCGGCTTCGTTGCTCGCGGCGCTCGCGCTGATGGCGGGCGCGATCGCCGGCTGCGGCGCGAACGATACGGCTGCGGTGGCCGGTGAACTGCGCCGCGGCAACGGCAGCGAACCCGACTCCATCGACCCGCAGCTCGCGCGCATGGAGGCAGCGATGACGATCCTGCGCGACTGCTACGAGGGCCTGGCATCGATGGCGCCGGACGGGAGCGCGGTCCCCGGCGCCGCCGGATCCTGGAGCGTCTCTGGGGATGGCCGTACCTATACATTCATATTGCGCGCGTCCGCGCGCTGGTCTAACGGCGATCCCGTCGTGGCCGAGGATTTCGCCTTTGCGCTCCGCCGCCTGGTGGATCCTGCCACCGCTTCCCAGTACGCGCTGATGCTGGAGCCGGTCATACATGCCGCGGATATCGTTGCCGGCCGCAAGCCGCCGGCGGCGCTCGGCGTCACGGCACCGGACGACCGCACGCTTGTCGTGCAGCTCGCCACACCCAACCCGTATTTCATTGCGTTGCTCTCGCATCCGAGCACCTTCCCGGTGCATCGGGCGACGTATGCGGCGCGGGGCAGCGAGTTCGCGCGGCCTGGGATCGCCGTGACCAATGGCGCTTTCGTGCCGGTCGAGTGGCAGATCGGCTCGAACATCCTGGCGAAGCGCAATCCTCGCTACTGGAACGATGCGGCGAACCGCCTCGATGCCGTGCGATACGTTCACGTCGCGGATCCGGTGACGGAGCTCACGCGATTCAGGGCCGGGGATCTCGACGTCACCTACACCGTGCCGCCGGGCGAGGTCGCGCGACTCGAGCGCGAACTGCCTGGGCAGCTGCGCATCGCGCCGCACGTCGGCGTGTACTACTACGGCCTCGCGCTCGACCTGCCGCCATTCAGGGATTCACCGAAGCTGCGGCAGGCGCTCGCGATGGCGATCGACCGCGAGGTTCTCACGCAGCAGGTCCTGGGCGACGGCGAGCGCCCGGCCTTCGGCTGGGTGCCGGAAGGCGTGGCGGGCTATACGCCGCAGCGCTTCGAATGGGCGGGTCTCGACGATGCGGCACGCATCGTGGCGGCGAGGCGGCTCTACGCCGAGGCCGGCTACTCGAGTTCGCGGCCGCTGCGCGTCGAGCTGCGCGGCAGCAAGAGCCCGATTCACGACCGCATCGCGCTCGCGGTGACCGCGATGTGGAAGCAGCACCTGGGCGCCGAGGTCAGCCTGCGCTCGGAGGATTTCCGCGTGCTGAAGGCTGCGATCGACGCGCGCGAGGCCGCGCTGTTCCGCGCCAGCTGGATCGGCGATTACAACGATGCCTACTCCTTCCTGCAGCTGCTGAAGGGCAGCTTCGGCATCAACCTGTCGCGCTACGCGAGCCCGAAGTACGACCAGCTGCTGGCGGCGGCATCGAACGCAACCGGCGACGAACGCGCTGCGCTGCTCGCCGCGGCGGAACGGCAGCTGCTTGCGGATGTGCCGCTCATCCCGCTCTACTTCTATGTCTCCAAGCACCTCGTCGCGCCGCGCGTCTCCGGCTGGTACGACAACGTCATGAACGTAACCTACAGCAAGGACCTTTCGGTCACCCGCTAGGGCTCTGCCTCAGCGCTTCTCTTCCATGAGGGCGACCAGGTTGCCGTCGGGGTCGCGCAGGAACGCGGTCCACAGTTCGTGGTCCGGAAGTCTCGCCGTCAAGTGCGGCGCGCGTTCTTCCGTGGCGCCGCGCGTCACGATCTGCCGCCAGGCCTCCTCGATGCCCTGCACCCTGAAGTAGAGAATCGAGTTGGCGCCGACGGCGCCGGCGCCCTGCGGGGTCGACAGCATGATCCGCACGGGTCCTGCGGCCAGGAACGCGAGTGTCGGCGCCGGGCTGAACAGGAACCGCAGGCCCAGGGCGTCGCGATAGAAAGCGAGCGCTTTCGGGACGTCGCTGACGGTGACGGCGATCTGGCCGATCTCGGGGAGCTGCGTAGTCATCCGGTCCTCCGGTCCGTCGCCCGTAGCGTACCTTACGTCCCGCCGCATACCGACGGTCCGCGGCACTGTCCGGCGAGGTGTCCGCGGACACATCCCGTGGCTCCCGCGCTGCGAGACGAGCGCCAGTGTCGCCAATGGTTTCATGACCTTACGCGTCTGCGAGGTCATTGGCACGCCGATTGCAATGCATCCGGAGTGAGGCCACGTCAGCGATGAAGATCACCAATCTCAGGCCCCTCCTGTCGCCGGGCGGACGCAGCGATGCGTTCCCCGGCGACTCATCGATCCGTGGCACCGAGGCGCAGGACATCCGGGTCGAGTCCGTTGCCGATCGTCGCGCGCAGTTCATTCGCTACGGGCTGATCGGTGGCGCCGCGCTCGTGGCCCTGATCTTCGTGATGCTGTTCCGGGCCTGGAGCGCCTCCGAGTACACCGTCTCGCGCGAGCGGCTGCGCATCGCGACGGTCATTGAGGGCCCCTTCGTGCGCGACGTCTCGGCGCAGGGCACCGTGGTCGCGGCCGTGAGCCCCACGCTCTTCGCGGTCGCGCCCGGCAACATCAGCTATCTCGTGCGTGCGGGCGATGCCGTCAAGGCCGGGCGGCCGCTGGCGGCGCTCGTGAGCCCGGCGCTCGAGAACGAGTACCAGCGCGAGCGCGCCACGCTCGAGAGCCTCGACACCGCCCTGCAGCGCCAGAGCATCGAGATCCGCCGCCAGAAGCTGCGCTCGCAGGAGGAGCTGGACCTGGCGAACGTGCAGATCCGCGCCGCGGAGCGCGAGATGCAGCGCGCGCAGTCCGCCTGGGACAAGGGCGCGATCCCGGAGCGGGACCTGCGCCGCGCGCAGGACGAGCGCGAGTCCGCGCGCCTGGCCTACGAGCACGCGCGCGAGACCGCCGACCTCGAGCGCGAGAGCCTGGACCTCGACCTGCGCAGCCGCCGCCTCGAGCGCGAGCGCCAGGCGCTCGCCGTGGCGAACCTCCGGCGCCGCGTGGACGAGCTGACGGTGCGCTCGCCGGTGGACGGCATCGTCGCAAACCTGGCCGCCGCCGAGCGCGCGAACGTCGCCGAGAATGCGCCGCTGCTGACGGTCGTCGACCTCTCCGCCTTCGAGGTCGAGTTCCAGGTGGCCGACGTCTATGCCCGCGACATCAGGCCCGGCATGGAAGCGCAGATCTCGCTCGACGGCGGCGAGCACAAGGGCGTCGTCACCGCGATCTCCCCCGAGGTGCGCTCTGGGCAGGTCACCGGCCGCGTGAAGTTCGAGACGCAGCCGCCCGGCCTGCGGCAGAGCCAGCGCGGCTCGGTGCGGATCGTGATCGAGCAGCGCGCAATGGCGCGCAAGTTCGAGCGCAGCTCCGACATCACGGGCGCCACGCGCGCCGTGTACGTGGTGGACGGCGACCGCGCGGTGCGGACCCCGGTCGAGCTCGGCGCGGCGTCCGTGGGCGAGATCGAGGTCCTCACGGGCCTGGAGCCGGGCGACCAAGTCGTCGTCTCCGGCGTGTCTGACTTCAAGGACGTTCCCGAAATCCTGATTGGCGGCTAGGAGCACCCATGCTGGAAATGAACGGCATCAGCAAGATCTACCGGACCGACCTGATCGAGACGCACGCGCTGCGGAATTTTTCGCTCAAGGTGGGCGATGGCGAGTTCGTCGCGGTCACCGGCCCCTCCGGCTCCGGCAAGACCACGTTCATGAACGTCGCGGGCCTGCTCGAGGTGTTCGACACCGGCACCTACCGGCTGGACGGCGCGGACGTCAGCCGCCTCTCGGACGAGCAGCGTTCGCGCCTGCGCAACGAGAAGATCGGCTTCATCTTCCAGAGCTTCAACCTGATCCCGGACCTCGACATCTACGACAACGTGGACGTGCCGCTGCGCTACCGGCGCCTGCCCGCGAAGGACCGTGACCAGCGCATCAAGAGCGCGCTCGAGGTCGTCGGGCTCTCCTCGCGCATGCACCACATGCCATCGCAGCTCTCGGGCGGCCAGCAGCAGCGCGCGGCCATCGCCCGCGCGCTGGCGGGCGACCCGCGCTTCCTGCTGGCGGACGAGCCGACCGGCAACGTGGACTCGCTGATGGCGCGCCAGGTCATGGACCTGCTCGAGCAGATCAACGAGATGGGCACGACCATCATCATGGTCACGCACGACCCGGAGCTCGCGCGCCGCGCGCACCGGAACGTCCACATCGTGGACGGGCAGATCTCGGACTTCCGGCCGTACGAGCCACGCGCCGAGATCGAGGCCGCGGCGGTCGCCGCCGGCCCGACGCCGATGGTCATGTCTCAGGCGTGAGCCACGGGGGAAGGAAATGTTCGGCTACTACCTGAAGCTCGCGACGCGGAACCTGCGGCGCAACCTCGGCCTCACCGCGCTCATGATCGGCGCGGTCGCGCTCGGCATCGCCGTGTGCGTGATGACGCTCACGATGTACCGCGCCATGTCCGGCAACCCGATCTGGTGGAAGAACGACGTCCTGTACGCGGTCACCATGGATTTCTGGGACCCGCAGCAGCCGTACTGGGACGACAAGCCGGAGCTGCCGCCCGAGCAGCTCACTTACCGCGACGCACTCGCCGTATTTGCCTCGGACATCCCGGAACGCAAGGTGATCATGCACAAGGCCACCGGCATCCTGTCGCTGGACGGCAAGCAGGTGAAGCCCGAGCGCGTGACGACGCGCGTGACGACCAAAGACTTCTTCGCGATGTTCGACGTGCCGTTCCAGTACGGCGGCGCCTGGACGGACGCGGCCGACACCGGCCCGGAGCCGGTCATGGTGATCTCGCGCCGCATGAACGACACCCTGTTCCGCGGCGAGAACAGCGTGGGCCGGCGCATCCGCTGGAACGACAACGAGTTCCGTGTCGTCGGCGTGCGCGATCACTGGCTGCCGCTGCCCACCTTCTACGACGTCAACAACGGCAGCCTCGAGGAGCCCGAAGACGTCTACATCCCGTTCGGCTGGAATGCCGCGCTCGAGATCTACAGTGCCGGCAACACCAACGGCTGGAAGCCGGAGGATATCACCAGCTACCAGGGCTTCCTGGACTCCGAGAACATCTGGATCCAGATGTGGGTCGAGCTGCCAGACCTGGCGGCACACGACCGCTTCAGGAATTTTCTCGACAACTATGCCACCGAGCAGAAGAAGGCTGGCCGCTACCAGCGTCCGCTCAACAACCGGCTGACGAGGCCGGACCAGTGGCTGGTCGACAATGACGTGGTCGGCAACGACGATCGCGTGCTGGTCGGTCTCGCGTTCGCCTTCCTCGCCGTCTGCCTGCTGAACACGGTCGGCCTGCTGCTCGCCAAGTTCCTGAATGGCGCGTCGATCACGGGAGTGCGCCGCGCGCTGGGCGCCAGCCGCCGCCAGGTGTTCGCCCAGCACCTCGTCGAGGTCGGCGTGACCTCGGGCCTCGGCGCGCTGCTGGGACTCGCGCTCGGCGGCCTGATGCTGGTGGGCCTGCGCGCGCTCTACACCGTGGACCCGGCCGACGCGGGCGGCACTCAGGCGCTCGCGCACGTGGACCTGACGAGCGTCGCCACGGCGCTCGTACTCGCGCTCATCGCGACCATGGCCGCCGGGCTCTACCCGGCGTGGCGCATCGGCCGCATTCCCCCCGCCACCTACCTGAAGGCGCAGTGACATGGTCTCCTGGAATATCCGGCCCATCGCTTCCGCGCTCTGGCGCAACCGCACCGGCGCGATCCTGGTCGCCATCCAGATCGCGATCGGCCTCGCGGTGCTCGTGAACGCGGTCTACGTCGTCAAGCAGCGCGTGGACAAGATCAGCCGCCCGACCGGCATGGACACGGCGAACATGATCTTCGCGGTGAGCGCCGGTTTCGCGCGTGACTACGACTACGATGCCAGCTGGCGCGAAGACATCGCGACGATCCGCGAGATCCCGGGCGTCAAGGCCGCGAGCATGATCAGCAACATCCCGCTGTCGGGGGGCGGCAGCTCGAGCGGCTTCCAGGCGAAACCGGGCGAAGCGACGCCGGAACAGAGCATTCCCGGCAACACCTACCTGGTCGACGAGCAGGGCGTCGCGGCGCTTGGGATCACGCTGTCGTCGGGCCGGCCGTTCGAGCCGCAGGAGATCCTGCCGCCCTCGGAGACGTTTGATTCTGCGTCGCAGGCGATCGTCACGAAGGCGTTTGCGAAGAGCCTGTTCCCGGACGATGCCAACCCGCTCGGCAAGTCGTTCTTCGACGGCCTCGGCAAGCCGATCGCGATCGTCGGCATCATCGAGCACATGCACGGCGCCTGGGTCGGCTGGGACAAGCTCGACCACGTCGTGCTGTTCCCGCGCATCAAGAGCGGCCCCAGCTCGATCTACCTGGTCCGGACCGAGCCGGGCCGGCGCGACGCGGTGATGCGCGACATGGAGGCGAAGCTCGGCAACTCGAACCCGGGGCGCCTGCTGCGCTGGGTGCGGCCGATGGACTACTTCATCCACCAGTCCTACCTGGACGACCGCAACATGGCGATCTTCCTGACGAGCGTGACCAGCGCGCTGCTTGCGATCACTGCGCTCGGCATCTTCGGCCTCGCCACTTTCAACGTCTCGACGCGCATCCGCCAGATCGGCACGCGCCGCGCCGTGGGTGCACGCCGGCTCGACATCGTCAGGCATTTCCTGGTGGAGAACTGGATGGTCACGACCGCGGGGGTGGTCGTCGGCTGCGCCGGCGCGCTCGCCGTCGGCTACTGGATCTCGCTCAAGTACGAGTTGCCGCGCCTCGACCTCTATTACCTGGTGGGCGGGGTGCTCGCGATCTGGTTGATCGGGCTGTTCGCGGCCCTGCAGCCGGCCCGGCGGGCATCTGCGATCTCCCCCGCGGTGGCGACCCGGACGGTCTAGGCCGCACCATGCACCGCCCGTCGACGTTCCTGGTCCTGGCGCTCGCGGCATCGCTCGCAACCGCACAGGAAACCTCCCGGTCAGGGCGCCTGTTCGACGAGCTTGCCGCGATGGATCGCGAACTCTTCACCGTCGCCTTCGTGGACTGCGATGTGGCGCGGTTCAAGGCGCTGTTCACGGAGGGCGCGGAGTTCTATCACGATCGCGACGGCGCGAAGACCGGCGAAGCGGTGACGCGGCTCAATGGTTGCCCCAGGGAGCAGGGCGTCAGGAGAACCCTGGTCGAAGGCAGCCTCGAGGTCTATCCCATCAAGGATTTCGGCGCGGTCCAGATGGGCCGCCACACGTTCACGAAGGTCGGCGAGAAGGGCGTCGAGATCGCGCAGTTCGTGCACCTGTGGAGGTACGATGAAGGACGATGGCGATTGGCGCGGGTCCTGAGCTTTGATCACCGTCCCATGACGGAGCGGGACCAGGGCCGGGCATCGAACGCACGGCCGTAGGAGGCCTGCGGCGGCCAGGATGAAGGTCTGGACTGGCGCGACGTTTGCAACCATTCCGCGAGGCGGCGCATCGAACCCGATGAAGGACAAGGACAACCAGGGACTCACGGACAGCTTGGCCGAGCGCACCGTACTCGTGATCGACGACAGCGAGGCCGTGCGCACCGCGCTCGACGTGCTGCTGTCCATGCATGGAGCGCGGGTGCTCGGCGCCGAATCCGCGATCGCGGGCCTCGATGCCCTGTCGCGCGAGCCCGTGGACCTCGTGGTGCAGGACATGAACTTCCGGCGCGAGGCGACGTCCGGCGAGGAGGGCATCGCGCTCTTCCGCCAGATCCGCGCGCAGCACCCGGAGCTGCCGGTGATCCTGCTGACCGCCTGGACCCACCTCGAGACGGCGGTCGAACTCGTCAAGGCGGGCGCCTCCGATTACGTCGCCAAGCCATGGGACAACGCGCGGCTGCTCACGACCGTGCGCAACCTCCTCGACCTGCACGCGGCCCGGGCCGAGAACCGCGCGATCCGGCGCCAGCGCGCCGCGGCGCGCGCGGAGCTCGCCGGCCGCTTCGACCTGAAGGGCATCGTGTACGAGAGCGAGGCGATGCACGCGCTGGTCGCGACCGCCGCGCGCGTCGCGCATGCCGACGTGCCGGTCCTGATCAGCGGGCCGAATGGCGCCGGCAAGGAAGTCATCGCCGACATCCTGCAGGCGAACTCGACCGTGAAGTCCGGCCCCTACGTGAAAGTGAACCTCGGCGCCCTGCCGGACACCCTGATGGAGGCCGAGCTGTTCGGCACCGAGGCCGGCGCCTTCACCGGCGCCAAGGCGCGCACCGGCCGCTTCGAGGCCGCGGACGGAGGCACGATCTTCCTCGACGAGCTCGGCAATCTCTCGCCCATGGGGCAGGCGAAGCTCCTGCGCGTGCTGCAGACCGGCGAGTTCGAGCGTCTCGGCTCGAATGTCACGAAGCGCACGAAAGCGCGCGTGGTCGCCGCGACGAACGCGGATCTGCCGCAGCTCATCCGCGACGGCCGCTTCCGCGAGGACCTGTTCTACCGCCTGAACGTGATCGAGCTCGAGGTGCCCCCGCTCGCCGCGCGCCAGGACGACGTGCTGCCGCTGGCGCGCCACTTCCTGGAACCCGGTTTCACGCTGTCGGCGGATGCCCTGCGCGCGCTAGCGCGCTACCCGTGGCCGGGCAACGTGCGCGAGCTCCGGAACGCCATCCACCGCGCGTGCCTGTTGTCGGTGGACTCGGTGGTGACGGCGAAGGCGCTGGCCCTGCCTATCGCCCCGGAGCCGCAGGAGGGCTCGGACATCGACCGCGCCACGATCGAGCGGGCCCTCCTGGTCGCCGACGGGGTGGTCGCGCATGCCGCGCGTGACCTCGGCCTGTCGCGTCAGGCACTCTATCGCCGCATGGAGAAGCTCGGGCTCAAGTCCGCGGTCGACCCCGGCCGGACGTCCGCCGGCAACAGCTGATGTCCCGCTCGCCGCGCGCGCGCCGGTCGCTGGCCGGACGCGTCGCAGCGGTCGTCCTTGCCACGGCCGTGTTCGTGGCCGTGGCGACCCTCGCCTTCGACCGCCTGTTCGATTCCTGGCTGCTTTCGGGAGTCGCCGCGCTCCTGGTCGCGCTGCCACCGGCAATCTGGCTCACGGGCCACGCGCTCGATCGCTGGAGCCGGGCCATCCGCGCGGTGGCCGATGGCATCAGCAGCCTCAAGGACCGCGACTTCAGCGTGAGCGTGACTGCCGCGACCGCGGACGAGGTCGGCGACCTGACGCGTGAGTACAACTCGCTAGGCGATCGCCTGCGACGGGAGCGCCTTGACCTTTACCAGCGCGAGCTCCTGCTCGATACCGTCGTGCAGACGACGCCGCTCGCGCTCGTGCTGACGAACGCCGCGGACGCGGTCGTGTTCGGCAACATCGCGGCGCGCCAGCTGTTCACGGGGGGCCGCAAGATCGAGGGGCTGAAATTCGGGGACCTCCTCAGGGTCGCGCCGGAGCCGATGCGCGCGGCGGTCGAGAGCGGCGCGGACACGCTCTTCACCGTGGAGGTCGGCGGCGAGGCCGAGGTGTACCACGTCAGCCACCGGCCGTTCACGCTGAACAGCCAGCCGCACCGGCTGCTGCTCTTCAAGCAGCTCACGCGCGAGATGGCGGCGCAGGAGGTCGCGATCTGGAAGAAGGTGATCCGCGTGATCGCACACGAGCTCAACAACTCGCTCGCGCCCATCACGTCGCTCGCACATTCCGGGCAGGCGCTCGCCGGCGCGCTGGACCGCGAGCGGCTCATGCGCGTGTTCACGACCATCGAGGAGCGCGCCTCGCACCTCGCGACGTTCATCGATGGCTACGCGCGCTTCGCCAAGCTGCCGCGGCCGCGGCCGGCGCCGGTACCCTGGCGGGGCCTGCTCTCTGGCCTGAAGGACAGCCTCTCATTCCGCGTGGTCGAGCCGCTGCCGGAGAAGGAGGGATGGTTCGATGCGGCCCAGATCGAGCAGGTGCTGATCAACCTCATCAAGAACGGGATCGAGTCCGGTTCGCCGGAGGACGAAGTGACGGTCGCGGTACGCGAGCGCCCGGATGGCGCGATGATCGAGGTCGCGGACCGCGGCGGCGGCCTCGCGGAGGAGGTGCTGCGCGACGCCCTGCTGCCGTTCTATTCGACCAAGCCCAAGGGCACGGGCCTCGGCCTCACGCTGTGCCGCGAGATCGTGGACGCCCACGGCGGGCGGCTCTCGATCGCCAACCGTGACGACGGCGGCGCCGTCGTCAGCGTCTGGCTCCCCAAAGGGGAATCACATGGCTGATTTCTTCGGATTCCAGGTGAATGCCATCGACGGCGGCGCCGATCTGCTCGGGCCGCTGAAAGGCAAGGTGGTGCTCGCCGTGAATGTCGCGAGCCGCTGCGGGCTGACGCCGCAGTACACGGGCCTCGAGGAACTGCACGAGGAGCTCGCCGGCGAGGGCTTCAGCGTCGTCGGCTTTCCCTGCAACCAGTTCGGCGCGCAGGAACCGGGCAGCGAGAGGGAGATCCAGGTGTTCTGCGCGGCCAATTACGGCGTCACCTTCCCGATGAGCGCCAGGATCGACGTGAACGGTGCCGGCCGCCACCCGCTCTACGCCTGGCTGACCGACCCCGCGAACGGCCACCCCGGCGACATCCAGTGGAACTTCGAGAAGTTCCTGATCGGCCGCGACGGGCGGCTGCTCGGGCGCTATGCGCCGCCCGTCAGGCCGCGCGACAACGGCCTGATGCAGGACATCGCAGACGCGCTGTGAGCGCGCGGCCGGAGGCGGCCGGTACTGGTGCAAGGAGCCGGCCGGGTTGCCGCAGCGCCGCGCGGGCTACGTCTCTTTCTTCGACTTGCGCCGCATGTCGGCCGAATGCGCGCGCTGGTAGCTCTGGATGTCCTTGAACCGGCCTTTCTTGTCGCGCACCGCGTACAGCTTCTTGCCCTTGCTGCTGCGGTGCGTGGTGCGTTTTGCCTTTGCCATCGTGACCCCCGTTGCCTCAGGAAGACTTGCCCATGCTCTTCTTGATGAAGCCGATGATCGCAAGCAGCACGGCGCCGCCCACGCCTCCGCCGGCCACGCTCGAAACGATCGAGCCGGCGTCCATGGCGCCTTCGCCGCCGCCGCCCATGCCGAGCATGCCCAGGATCTGGCCGCCAAGGCCGCCGCCCAGGATGCCGACGAGCGAATTGCCGAGCGTGCCGAGGCTCAGGTTCTTGAGCGCCGCGCCAGCGACGTTGCCGCCGGCCGCGCCGCTCGCCAGCTGGATCAGAAGGCCCGTGATATCCATGAATCCCCCCTGTTGCGATGACCCTGCCCCGGCGACCGCCGGGACGGAGAGGCAGAAGCTAACATGACTGTGGCAGGTAGCAAAACGGCGCGGCAGCCCGTAACATCCCGATCCGCTCGCCGCGGCCGCCGGCCGCTTTCCGGAGACAGGATCCCATGCAATTGCACCTTGCCGGCAGGACGCTGATCGCCACCGCCGCGCTCGCCCTGGCCTCGTCACCCGCGCTCGCCAATGGCGACGCCGCGCGCGGCGCCAAGCTCGCTTACACCTGCATGGGATGCCACGGCATCGAGCACTACAAGAATGCCTACCCGAAGTACTCCGTGCCGAAGCTCGGTGGGCAGAGCGCGGCCTACATCGCCGCCGCGCTCGCGAACTACCAGGCGGGCGCGCGCTGGCACCCGACGATGACGGGCCTCGCGAGCGCGCTCTCGGAACAGGACCGCGCCGACCTCGGGGCGTACTTCTCCGGATTCGCATCGGTGAAGCCGGCGGCGCAACCGGCCGGCACGGCCCCGGCGGCTGCCGCCACCTGCGCGGCCTGCCACGGCGCGGACGGTGTCGGCACGCTGCCGGAGAACCCGACGCTCGCCGGCCAGCACGCGGACTACCTCGCGCAGGCGCTCAACGATTACCGGCGCGGCAAGCGCAAGAACCCGATCATGAGCGGCTTCGCGGCGCAGCTCACGCCGGCCGACATTCGGGCCCTCACGGCGTATTTCTCGAGGCAACCCGGCCTCGTCACGCCGAAGCTCGACTGAGATGGCGGACATCGCCATCACGCGAGAGCTGACGGCGTCGAGGGGACGCTATGTCGGGCGCATCGCGGGCGTGGAGGGGGAGGCAGAGCTGACCTTCTCGCGGGCGAACCCGCAGCTCGTGATCACCGACCATACCGGGACCCCCGACTCCATGCGGGGCATGGGCGCGGCGAAGGCCCTCGTCGAGCGCCTCATCGCCGACGCCCGCGCCGAGGGCTTCAAGATCGCGCCGCTCTGTCCCTTCGTGAAGGCGCAGCTCGAGCGGAATCCCGACTGGTCCGACCTGCGCGGATAAAGGGATAAAGGGGATGCGCCCCCTTTATTTCAGCTGCTCGAGGAACAGTGCGACGGACCACTGGTAGTAGTCGATGTTGTCGCGCCTGGCGAAGCCGTGGCCCTCGTTGAGCCCGATCAGGTACCAGACCTCGCCGCCGTTGGCGCGGATCTTTCCGACCATCTGCTCCGACTCGGTCACCGGCACGCGCGGGTCATTCTGGCCCTGCACGATCAGCATGGGCTTCGAGATCTTCCCGGCGTTGGCGAGCGGCGAGATCTTCTCGAAGAACGCGCGCATCGCCGGGTCACGCTCGTCACCGTACTCCGGCCGGCGCAGGTCGCGGCGGTATTCCGCCGTGCTCTCCAGGAACGTGATGAAGTTGCTGATGCCGACGATGTCGATGCCGCCGCGCAGCCGGTCGTTGTAGTGCGTCATGGACGCGAGGACCATGTAGCCGCCGTACGACCCGCCGATCACCACGACGCGCGATGCATCGAGGTCCGGCTGCGTCGCGATCCAGTCGAGCAGCGCGCCGATGTCGCGCACCGAGTCCTCGCGCTTCATGCCGTTGTCGAGTGCGACGTAGGTCTTTCCATAGCCGGTGGAGCCGCGCACGTTCGGGGCGATTACCGCATAACCGAGCTCGACCGCCCACTGCTGCGTCGCAATGCTGAAGACGGGCCGCGACTGGGACTCCGGCCCGCCGTGGATGTTGATCAGCACGGGATGCGGCCCCGGGCCCGCGGGCTTGTACACCCAGGCCGGGATTTCGCGCGGCTGGCGCCCGGCCTTGTCGAAGGTCGGGAAACGCACCAGTGACGGCGCCGCGAACTGCGATGCGTCCAGCGGGCCGATTTCGCTCTTCGTCCAGCGCGTGAGCTCGCCATCCACGGGGGACCAGGTCCAGACATCGAATGGCGCCGCCGGCGTCTGCAGGCTGAACGCGAGCCGGTTGCCGCCGGTCTCGAACTCGATCGCGCCGATCACGCCGAACGGCAGCGCGGGCGGCGCAAGATCCGCGGCGCGGGCCAGATCGCGCACCCGCAGGCGACTGGCGCCGTCCTCGTTGATGACCCATGCGAGGTAGCGCCCGTCTCCCGAGATGGCGAGGTCCTCCACGTCCCAGGGCGTGTCGCCGGTGAGCTGCGTGACCTTGCCGGTCGCGAGATCGAAGTGGCGCAGCGTCTGGAACTCCGTGCCGAGGTCGGAGGTGAAATAGATGCCGCGCCCGTCGGGCGCGAAGACCGCATTGAAGCGCGCCGCCTTGACGCTCGCGGGCTCGATCTCGGTCAGGCGGCGGTTCGCGAGGTCGTAGACGTAGCCGTACGTCTCGTTCACCGAGACGAAGCGCCCGAGCAGCAGCGACTTGCCGTCCGGTGACCACTCGGCGACGCTCCAGCCGGGCTCGGCCGCTTCAAACACGAGCTCGGGCGCGCGGCGGTCGAGCGGATCGTCCACGTAGATGTCGGAGTTCGTGCCGGTGCGCGCGGTCCACGAGAAGGCGACGCTCGTGCCATCCGCCGACCATACCGGCCCGTCCGCGCGGCCGCGACCGTCCGTCAGGCGCACGGCCCCCGGGCCTGCCGGGTCGAGGTACTCGAGCTGGTAGTTCTCGTTGCCACCCGAATCGCGGACGTAAATGACGCCCTTGCGCGCGCCCGTCGGCGACCAGCTCCCCCCGTTGACGGGCTCGTCGAAGAACGTGATCTGCTGGCGCGCGCCCATCGGCTGCCTGACGACGTGCAGCTGGGCGGTATTGCTGAAACGCGTGCTGATCGTGAGCGCCCCGTCCGCCGTCCAGCCGGCGAGCGTCGCCTGGCGGGTGTTCTGGTAGCGGCGCATGCGCTCGATGAGCCCCGGCGGAATCTCCGGAATGCCCTCGATGACCAGGTCGCCGCGGGTCACGCGCCCGACTTCGGCCGATGCGGCGGGCAGGGTCAGCAGGGCGGCGGCCAGGGCGGTGAGCAGGCGGGTCATGGGCGGCTCCGGATGGCGGTGTCGGAGGCAAATTCTGCCATCATTGCGGGCATGCCGGGTCTCGCCGCCAAGCTCACCGATTTTGCCGCCGGTATCACGGCCATTGACGTCGACTACGTCCGGCCGCGGCTGGCCGCCTCGCACCTGGTCGTGGAAGACGGGCGCGCGGCGTTCGTGGACACCGGCACGACCCTGTCGTTGCCGAACCTCCTCGGCGCACTCGAGCTCAAGGGCGTCGACCGCGCCGACGTGGACTGGGTACTGACGACGCACGTGCACCTCGACCACGCCGGCGGCGCGGGCGCCCTGATGCGCGAGCTGCCGAACGCGCGCTGCGCCGTGCACCCGCGCGGCGCGCGCCACCTCGCGGAACCATCGAAGCTGATCGCCGGCTCGATCGCGGTCTACGGCGAGCAACGCTATCGGGAGCTCTATGGCGAGCTTGTGCCCATCTCCGAGGAGCGCCTGATCGTCCCCGACGATGGCGCGCGCATCACGCTCGCTGCGCGCACCTTCGAGCTGATCCACACGCCCGGCCATGCCCTGCACCATTACTGCATCGTCGACCTCGACAATGACCTCATCTTCTCCGGCGATACCTTCGGCATTTCCTACCGCGACTTCGACGTGCACGGGCGCGAGTTCGTCTTTCCGACCACGACGCCCGTGCACTTCGATCCCGATGCGCTCTGCGCCTCCGTGGACCGGCTCATGTTCTATGAGCCGCAGAAGATCTACCTGACCCATTACGCCGAGGTGCGCGACCTCCCGCGCCTCGCGCGCGAATTGAAGGACCGCGTGCAGGCTTTCGCCGACCTCGGCCGGCGGTTCCGGTCGGCGCCGGACCGCGCCGCGAAATTGCGCAAGGGCATGTACGCGATGCTCTCGCGCTGGCTCGACGAGCACGGTTTCCCGAGCGACGACGCGAGGCGGCACTGGCTGCTCGACGACGACGTGGAACTCAACAGCCAGGGCATCGAAGTCTGGCTGGACCGTGCGTGAGGCCAATGCGCGCATGAAGCCCTTCAAGGCGTTCCGGATCCACGAGCGCGACGGGAACATCCAGGCCGGCTTCGAGTCGCTGCGGCTCGAGGAGCTCACGCCTGGCGAGGTCGTGATCCGCGTCCGCTGGTCCAGCATCAACTACAAGGATGCGCTGGCGGCCACCGGCGCCGGCAGGATCCTGCGCAAGTACCCGCTGAACGGCGGCATCGACCTCTCGGGCGAGGTCGTCGGCTCGACCGACGCGCGCTACGAGCCCGGCCAGCAGGTGCTGGTGACCGGCTGCGGCCTGTCCGAGTACGTGGACGGCGGCTACTCCGAATACGCGCGCATCGCCGGCGACTCGGTGATCCGCCTACCGGACGGCATCGACCTCGTGCAGGCAATGGCGCTCGGGACCGCGGGGTTCACCGCGGCGCTCGCGGTCCACCGCATGGAGCACAACGGCCAGGCGCCGTCGAAGGGCCCCGTCGTCGTGACCGGCGCTTCGGGCGGCGTCGGCTCGATCGCGGTCGACCTGCTGGCGGGACGCGGCTACGAGGTGGTCGCCGTCAGCGGCAAGCCCGGGGCCGACGAATACCTGAGGTCGCTCGGCGCGGCGAAGATCCTGCGCCGGCAGGAGATCGACCTCGGCAAGCGGCCGATGGAAGCGGCGCGCTGGGCGGGCGCCATCGACAACGTCGGCGGGGAACTCCTCACCTGGCTCACGCGCACCGTGGATTTCTGGGGCAACATCGCTTGCATCGGCCTGGCCGGCAGCCCGAAGCTCGAGACCACCGTGCTGCCCTTCATCCTGCGCGGCATCAACCTGCTCGGCATCAATTCCTCCGCGACGCCGCGCGACCTGCGCCTGGACGTGTGGAAGCGCCTCGCCTCCGACCTGCGTCCGCGGCACTTCGACCGCCTCGTCACGCGCACCATCGCCTTCGACGACCTGCCGGGCGCGTTCGACGACTACCTCAAGGGCCGCGTGCAGGGGCGCACGCTGGTGAAGATCGGCTGACATGGCGGGCGATGCGCTGAAGGCGCGCCTCGTTGCGGGCGCGCAGGAAATGGGCCTCGAACTCGACGTGCAGCAGGCGGCGTCGCTGATGAGCATCACGGCCGAATTGCGCGAGTGGAACAAGCGCATCAACCTGACCGCCATCACCGAGCCGCGGGACATGGTGGACAAGCACCTGCTCGATTCGCTGTCCGTCCACCCGTTGCTGCACGGCCGGCGCATCGCCGACATCGGCACCGGTGCGGGTTTCCCGGGACTGCCGCTCGCGATCGTGAACCCGCGCCGCGATTTCACGCTGATCGAGGCGACCGGCAAGAAGTGCCTGTTCGTGCGGCACGTCGTGGAGATGCTCGGCATGGGCAACGTCGAGGTGGTGCAGGCGCGCGCCGAGAACTGGAAGCCGCGGGCGCCGTTCGACTGCGTGATCGCCCGCGCCCTCGGCAAGCTCGCCGACTTCGTGCGCGTGGCCGGGCATCTTTGCGCGCGGGATGGCAGGATGCTCGCCATGAAGGGCCGTCATCCAACCGCCGAGATGCACGGGCTGCCTGCGGGCTGGCGCGTGCTCGCGCTGCACGATCTGCGCGTGCCGGGCCTTGCGGCCGAGCGCTGCGCGGTGGAGATCGGCCGTGCAGGATGAAGTGCGCCAGGCGGCCGTGGCGCGCCCGATGCGGCGCATCATCGCGGTCGCGAACCAGAAGGGCGGCGTCGGCAAGACGACGACCGCCGTGAACCTCGCGGCGTCGCTCGCCGTGACGCAGCGGCGCGTGCTGCTGGTGGACCTGGACCCACAGGGCAACGCCACCATGGGCTGCGGTGTGGACAAGCGCCTGCTCGAGCGTTCGGCGACCGACGTGCTGATGGGCGACTGCGCGGCGGCCGATGCGATCTTGCGCATCGAGCAGGGCGGCTTTGATCTCTTGCCGTCGAACCAGGACCTGACGGCGGCCGAGGTGCGGCTCCTCACGATGCTGGCCGGGCGCGAGCACCGGCTGGAGAGAGCGCTCGAGGCGGTTCGCAGCCAGTACGACCTGATCATCATCGACTGCCCGCCGGCGCTCAACATCCTCACCGTGAACGCGCTGACGGCGGCGGATTCGGTGCTGATCCCGATGCAGTGCGAGTACTACGCTCTCGAGGGGCTGACGGGGCTCATCTCGACGATCGAGCAGATCCGCGACTCGGTGAACCCGCGGCTGCACGTGGAGGGCATCCTGCGCACGATGTTCGACCCACGGAACAACCTGGCGAACGACGTCTCCGCGCAGCTGATCGAGCATTTCGGCGACAAGGTGTTCCGCACCATCATCCCGCGCAACGTGCGCCTCGCCGAGGCGCCGTCGTTCGGCGTGCCGGTGATGTTCCACGACAGGGACTCGCGCGGCGCGCTCGCCTACCTCGCCCTCGCCGGCGAAATGATCCGCCGCTCCGAAGACGACTAGGAATAGAGGACGGAATAAATGGGGACGCATCCCAATCAGATGCGATGCCCGCCTTCCGCCCGTGACAGGTCTGGTGGTGAGTTAATTGGGATGCGTCCCCATTTAATCGTCCCACTCGTGGGACGCGCTCGTGCCATGGCGTCCCGCTGGTGGGATGTCCGGTTCGCGCCGGACACCAGACGCCCGGCACGAAGACAATAGTAAAATTAAATAAATCAAATAGTTACATCGCCTTCCAACCCCTTGGCACGGTCCTTGCTCTATCTACGTCAGGAAGCGGCGAAGTGCCGCGACGCAGTGAGAGACGAGGAGAGAGCCATGACAACCCTGTATACGCGTTACACCCGGACGATCGCCGCGGCGCTGGCCTCGGTCGTCATCGTGGGACTTACCGGCCTGACGCTGGATCGCGGCCACGAGGGCGCGCTGCCGCAGGGCACGATCGAGATCGGTGAGCTCGAGACCGTGATGGTCGGCGACCTGAACGTCGCGGTCCTCCCGGCCGTCGAGGTCATCGGCAGCCGCGACGTGCTGCTCGCCGACACCGACGCGGACGATGCCGGCTCGCAGGGCTGAGGTATCCGCGGCCGTGCGCCGTGAGGAGATGCCGGCCGACATCCAGTGGGCGCGTGCGCTCACGGCGGTGGTCCTCGGCCTCCTTCTCGCCGGCGCCGCGATGCGCGAAGTCGCCTGTCACCCGAACCTGCGGACGAGCGCGCCGGAATTCCGCGCTCTCACCGGAATCCCCTCGCTCGTGATCCGCGCCGTCACCGGAGATTTCTGATGGATCGCCCGCGCATCAGGCAGAAGCTGGACTTCAAGCGCAACAAGCTCGCCTGGGTTGTCGGCGGGTTCGTCGCGCTCTCCGGGGTCGCCTTCGGCATCGCGCGGCTCGAGCCGGGCGCGCCCGCCGTCGCCCGCGAGCAGCTCTACCTCGACGAAGTGAAGGAAGGCACGCTGGAGCGCAAGGTCCGCGGCCCCGGCGTGCTGCAGCCGCGCGAGGCGCGCTGGCTCTCCACGCGCGTGGACGCGCGCGTGGACCGCGTCCTGGTCCGCGCCGGCGAGCAGGTCGAGCCCGACACAGTCATCGTCCAGCTCTCGAACCCGGAAGTGCAGCGCTCGGCGGATGCGGCGGCGCTCGAAGTCGCCGCTGCCCGCGCCGAGTACGCCGCGGCGCGCCTCGAACTCGAGTCCCAGCGCCTCGACCGCCGATCCTCGCTGGCCGAAGCCCGCGCCACGGCCGAGTCCGCAAGGCTCCAGGCGGTCGCCGAGGAGCGCGCGCACGCCACGGGCGCGGTCTCCCAGTTGCAGTATTCGCGCTCGAAGATCCTCGCCGAGCAGCTCGGCGAGCGCGCCAGGATCGAGGAGCAGCGCCTGGCGGCGCTCGACTCTGCGGTGGGCGCGCAGCTCGAGGCACGTCTCGCCCGCCTGCGCCAGCTCGAGCGTGCGCTCGAAGAGCGCCGCCTCGCGGCCGATTCGCTCTCCGTGACCGCCGGCATCTCGGGCGTCGTGCAGAGCGTCCCCGTGCAGGAAGGCCAGCAGCTCGCGCCGGGCGCGAATGTCGCCCGCGTCGCGAAGCCAGACACGCTCTACGCCGAACTGCGGATCCCCGAGCTCGATGCGCGCGACCTCGCCGCCGGCCAGCCGGCCACCATCGACATGCGCGATCGCATCGTGCGCGGCCGCGTCGTGCGCGTGGACCCGGCGGTCACTGCAGGCGCGGTGCGCGTCGAGATCGACTTCGACGAGGCGCTGCCCACGCAGGCGCGCGCGGACCTCTCCGTGGACGGGACGATCGCGATCGAGACGCTCACGAATGTGCGCTACGTCGGCCGGCCGGTCGGCGCGCAGTCCGAGTCCGCGACCACGGTATTCCGCGCAAAGCCCGGCGACAGCGTCGCCGAGCGCGTGCCGGTCAAGTTCGGGAAGGCGTCCGTGAACCAGATCGTCGTCCTCGATGGACTCGAGCCCGGCGACATCGTGGCGCTCGCGGACACGACGCAGTGGTCCGGCGAGGACCGCCTCGTCATCGACTGACGCAGACAACCACAACGGAGCACCATCACATGCAGGAACCCGCCATGATTCACCTCGACGGCGTCACCAAGGTGTTCTACACCGACGACCTCGAGACCCACGCCCTCGACGGCATCCACCTGGACGTCAAGAAGGGCGAGTTCCTGTCGATCTCCGGGCCCTCCGGCTGCGGCAAGTCCACGCTGCTCGCCATCCTCGGCCTGCTCGACATGCCGACCGACGGCAAGTACACGCTCGCGGGCCAGGACGTGACGAAGCTCGCGCCGGGCGCGCGCGCCAGGGTGCGCAACGAGAAGATCGGCTTCATCTTCCAGGCCTTCAACCTGATCGGCGACCTGACGGTGCTGCAGAACGTCGAGCTGCCGCTGACCTACCGCGAGACGATGTCCTCGGAGGAGCGCCGCAAGGCCGCGCTGCATGCGCTCGAGCGCGTCGGCATGTCGCACCGCGTGAACCACCACCCGTCGCAGCTCTCGGGCGGCCAGCAGCAGCGCGTGGCGGTCGCCCGCGCGCTCGCCGGCAAGCCCTCGATCCTGCTGGCCGACGAGCCGACCGGAAACCTCGATTCCCGCAACGGCGAGGCGGTGATGAACCTGCTGCGCGAACTGCACCGCGAGGGCTCGACCATCTGCATGGTGACGCACGACCCGCGCTACGCGGACTTCGCGGACCGCCAGGTGCGGCTGTTCGACGGCCGCGTCGTGGACGAAAACACGCTGATCGACCTCTCCGCGCGCCGCGCGGCGAAGGCCTGAGGGGAGACCGATGCGCGCATTCATCGAGGAACTGAAGGCCGCGGTCACGGGGCTCGGCCGCGCGCCCGCGTTCACCGCGCTCGCCGCGGGCGTACTGGCCCTCGGCCTGGGCGTCGTCATCTTCATGTACGGCGTGGCCGACACGCTGATGCTGAAGCCGCCGCCGTTCCCGAACGCCGACCGCCTCTACACGATTGCCACCATCGACGGCCAGATCGCAGGCGACTACGACGACTCCATGCTGCCGCAAGACTACCTGAAGGTCCGCGAGGCCTCGGACCAGTTCGAGGCTGTCGGGGCGGTCTATCAGGGCACCGCCTACCTGACGGGCGACGGCCAGGCGGAGCGCTACGACGGCGGATTCGCCGACGGCTACGTGTTCGACGTGATCGGCGTCGCGCCCGAGATCGGCCGCACCATCCTCCCGCGCGACGCGGTCGAGGGCGCGGCGCCGGTCGTGGTCCTGTCGCATGCACTCTGGACCGAGCGCTTCGGCGCGGATCCCGCCGTGCTGGGACGCACCGTGCGCGTGAACGGCAAGTCCTCGGAAGTCATCGGCGTGATGCCCGAGAACTTCACGTTCCCGTCCACCGCGGACCTGTGGGTCGCGAACCAGCAGGACGCGACGCGCATTCCGCGTGGCGAGGGAGTGGACGTCGGCGTCTACGTCCGCCTGAAGGAAGGCGCGAGCCCGGACGTGGCCCAGCAGGACCTCGCGCCGGTGGCCGCGGCCATCACGGCGGAGGCCGGGCCGCAGGCGTTCAATGGCCATTTCGAGATCATTCCCTTTGCCGCCGGCTTCCTCGGCGACGACACCCGCCTCATCTGGACCATGCTGGTAGCGGTCGGCTTCGTGCTGCTCATTGCCTGCGCCAATGTCTCGAACCTGCTGCTCGCGCGCTCGGCCTACCGCGTGCGCGAGACTACGGTGCGCTCGGCGCTGGGCGCCAGCCGCAGCCGCCTCGTCATGCACATGCTGGCGGAGGGCCTCGTGATCAGCGCGGTGGCGACGCTGATGGGCCTGCTGCTCGCGTCCATCGCGCTCGACGGCTTCCGCATCGCGATGTTCGAGGTGATGACCGACAGCCCGACCTGGTGGGCGTTCGAGATCGATTACCGCGTGGCCCTGTTCGCGATCGGGGCAGCGTTCCTCTCGACCCTGCTCGCGGGCCTGCCGGCCGCGATCCGCGCCTCGCGGCCGTCGCTGGACGCGCTGCTGCGCGACGGCGGCCGCACCGGCACCGGGCACGCGATCGGCAAGATCGCCTGGACGCTGGTCGTGTTTGAAGTCGCGCTCGCCTGCCTGCTGCTCGGCGTGTCGGCGCTGATGACCAAGAGCGTGCTCAAGGCGACGTCCACCGACGTCGGCGTCGAGACTGACGGCGTCATGACCGCGCGCGTCGGCCTCACGGCCGGGACCTACCTGGCGGAGGAGGAGCAGATCCGCTTCTGGGACACACTAGTGCAGCGCATCCAGGCGCAGCCCGGCATCTCGCATGCCGCGGTCACCGTCTCGCTGCCGGGCCATGGCTCCGGCGACGGCCCGGTTTCGGTCGAAGGCCGCGACTACGGCGACGTCACGACCAAGCCGTTCGTGAATCACCTGACCGTGAGCCCCTCGTATTTCGACACGTTCGGCATCGCGCCGGTCCAGGGTCGCCTGTTCGACACGCGCGACACGAAGGACACGCTCCCCGTCGTCGTGCTCAACGAGTACATGGTGAAAAACATGTTCCCGGGCGAGTCGCCGCTCGGGAAGCGCATCAGGTTCGACCTCGCCGAGAAAGACATGTGGTTCACGATCGTCGGCGTCGTGCCGGACGTCGTGATGGACGAAGACGGGCTGATGGACCACGGCGTGTATTTCTCCGTGCTGCAGCGGCCCGAGCGCTTCATGAGCATCGCGGTCAGGGGCGAGGGCGACCCGCGCTCGCTGGTGGCCCCGATCCGCACCGCGCTCGCGCAGACCGATCCCGACCTGGCGCTCTACTGGCTACGGACCTTTGACGAGTCGCGGGCGATCCGTACCGCGGGCTTCCGCATCGTCGGCACCATGTTCGCGGTGTTCGCGGGCGTGGCGCTGGTGCTGGCGGCTGCGGGACTCTTCGGGGTGCTCGCCTTCCACGTCGGCCAGCGCACGCGCGAGATCGGCGTGCGCCGGGCGCTGGGCGCGGACGACCGGCGCATTCTGCGCATGGTGATGCGCGCGAGCGGCGTGCAGATCCTGCTGGGCGTCGGCATCGGCATGACGCTGCTGCCGCTGATGGGCCGCGGCCTGGGCGACATCCTGGGCGAGGTCAGTCCCTACGACCCGGGCATCTACAGCATGGTCGTCGCGATGATGATCGTGGTGGCGATCGCGGCCACGCTGACCCCGACGCGGCGCGCGCTGAAAGTGGACCCGGCGGCGGCATTGCGTTACGAGTGAGGGCGGGGCAGGATCGCGGCTCATGCAGCCGCGCATCCTGATCGCCGACGACCAGGCCGATATCCTCTCGGCGCTGAAGCTGCTGCTGAAGCGCGAGGGGTACGAGGTGGCCTCCGCCACATCGCCGGCCGGCGTGCAGGACATCGTCGGCCGTGAGCATGTGGACGTCGCGCTCGTGGACCTCAACTACACGCGCGACACCACCTCCGGCGAGGAAGGCCTCGCCCTCGTCGAGCAGCTGCACCGCGAGCACCCGGACCTGCCGATCGTCGTGATGACCGCCTGGGCGACGGTCGAGGTCGCGGTGCGCGCGATGCGCCACGGCGCCAACGACTTCCTCGAGAAGCCCTGGAACAACCAGCGGCTGCTGTCGCTCCTCGCGAACCAGGTGAAGCTCGCCGAGGCGCGCCAGCGGGGACGACGCCTCGCCGATGAGAACGCCATCCTGCGCGCGGGCGACGACGGCAACCTCATCGCGAGCTCCCGGCCGATGCAGGAAGTCGTGCGTCTTGCGCGGCAGGTGGCGCCTTCTGATGCCAGCGTGCTGATCACCGGCGAGCCCGGCACCGGCAAGAGCCTGCTGGCCAAGCTGATTCACGACTGGTCGACGCGGGCCGAGAAGTCCTTCATCTCGGTCAATGCTGGCGGCCTGCCCGAGACCGTGTTCGAGAGCGAGATGTTCGGCCACGTGAAGGGCGCGTTCACGGATGCCAAGGCCGACCGCGCCGGGCGCTTCGAGCTCGCCGACGGCGGCACGCTCTTTCTCGACGAGATCGGCAACGTCCCTCCGGCCCAGCAGACGCGGCTGCTGCGCGCGCTCGAGACCGGCGAGTTCGAGCGGGTCGGCTCCTCGCGTACGCAGCGCGCCAGCGTGCGGGTGATTTCGGCGACGAACGCCGACCTGCCGGCAATGATCAAGGACGGACGCTTCCGGGAAGACCTGTTCTTCCGTATCAACACCGTCGAAATCCGCTTGCCGCCCTTGCGCGAGCGGCGCGAGGAAATCCTGGAGCTCGCGACCGCGCAGCTCGGCCGCAAGGCCGCGCAGTACGGGCGCGCGGTGCACGGCTTCGATGCGGCGGCGATCGTGGCGCTCCAGCAGTACGCCTGGCCGGGAAACGTGCGCGAGCTGAACAGCGTGGTGGAGCGAAGCCTGCTGCTGGCGGCCGGCCCGGAAGTCGGCGTCGCCGACCTGCGGCTGTCGGCGGCCAAGGCCGGGCCGCCGTCGCTCGAGGACATGAGCCTGGACGATGCGGAACGGGCCTTGATCCGCTCGGCGATCAAGCGCAACGGCGGCAGCGTGCCGGCGGCGGCGGAGGCGCTCGGGCTGTCGCGGAGCGCAATGTACCGGCGGCTGGAGAAGCTGGGGCTGAAGCCAGACGAGCTCTAGATCCGGTCCCGGACCAGGGGTCTATTGACTGGCGGGAGGCCTCACGCAATTTGGCTACAACGCGCTGAGTCAGCTCATTGCAGTGACCGATCCACGCAACATGGTCACGAGCCATTCCTGCAATGCCCTGGGCGATCTCAAGCAGCAAACGAGCCCCGATACGGGTGTGACGACACATACTTACGACTCCGGCCACCGGCTGGGGGAATGGAGGCCACCGACGTCCCTACGTAACTCCTTACAAATCAATTTATTGCGATTATCACGGCTCACCATGCAGTCTATTACACGAGATCCGTGTATATTTCATTGGGTCCTCCATCCGAATACCTGCATGAAGAACATCACCGTCACACTCGACGCGAAGACCGCCGCCTGGGTGCGCGTGCATGCGGCCAAGCAGGGCAAGAGCGTCTCGCGGCTGCTGGGCGAGATTCTGCAGCAGCACATGCGCGACCAGCGCGAGTACTTCGAGGCGATGCGGCGATTCCAGGCCATCAAGCCGCGTCACTTCGAGTGGGTCGGCGGCAAGCGCCCTTCCCGCGAAGAACTGTATGACCGCGGCCGTATTCGTTGATACGAACGTTTTCGTCTACGGGCAGCAGACCCGCGACCCTCGCAAGCAAGCGCTCGCGGCTCAGTGGCTCGAGCGACTTTGGCTCGAGCGGGCTGGCCGCACGAGCATGCAGGTGCTGTGCGAGTGCTACGCGACCCTTACGCGAAAGCTCGATCCGCCGTTCTCCAACGACGAGGCATGGGACTATGTCCGCAGCTTGCTGGCGTGGGAGCCCCTCCCCATGGGCGCAGATGTTCTCCCGCGCGCATTTGAGATTCAGCAGCGACATCGCCTGAACTGGTGGGACTGCCTCGTCGTGGCGGCGGCCCAGATCCAGGGCTGCTCCGTGTTGCTTACCGAAGACCTGCAGGAAGGGGCCGTGTTCGGCGGCGTGACGGTCCGCAGTCCATTCACGCTCGACGTGTCGGAGGATCTTTCCGCTTACGCGTTGTACATGCCAGCCGTCTCCGCGCATCGCCGCCGCGGCCGGCCGCGCAAGATGCGCGGCGCGAGCATTGCCACCGCTGGCTAGAAGCGCGCAAACTCCCGCGCCGTGGCCGAAGAAACCGAACCGCGCAAGCCGCTCTACAGCCGGCCGGTCACGCGGCGCGGAGTACCGTTCCAGGTGCGCATCGTGCTGCTCGCGCTCGCCGGGGGCCTGCCGGCGCTCCTGGTCGCGCTTTTCTTCCTGCGTGATTCGCCGATTGCGGATTCCGTTTATCGCCTGGTCGTCGTCGTGCTGTTCTGCGTCTGGATCGGGTTCGCAATCGCGGTGCACCGCGCGACGGTCGAACCGCTGCGCTCGATTTCCAACCTGCTGGAGGCGCTGCGCGGCGGGGATTACGCCATCCGCGGCCGCTACGCGAAGAAGGGCGATGCGCTCGGCGACGTCGTGCTGGAAGCGAACCGCCTGGGCGCGACGCTGCGCTCCCAGCGCTTCGAGGCACTGGAGGCCTCGGCGCTCCTTCATAAGGTGCTGGCGGAGGTGGACGTCGCGGTGCTCGCCTTCGACGGCGAGGAAGACCGCATTCGCCTCGTGAACCGGGCCGCGGGCGAGCTGCTGCGGCGCCATCCCGACGCGCTCATGGGCCTGACCGCCACGGAAGCGGGCGTGGAAGACCTGCTCGAGGGACCGCCGGTTTCGAGTGAATCGCACATCTTCCCGGGCCGCGGCGGCCGCTGGCAGGTGATGCGCGAGACCTTTCGCGAGGGCGGCCGCCAGTTCCGGCTGCTCGTGATCACGGACCTGAGCCAGGCGCTGCGCGAGGAGGAGCGCCGCGCGTGGCGGCGCCTCATCCGCGTGATCTGGCACGAGCTCAACAATTCCCTGGCGCCCATCAAGTCCGTGATCGAGACCAGCCGCGATGCATTGGCGGCGGGTGCTCCGGACCCGGCCGAGCGCGAGGAGCTCGCGCACAACCTGGCGCTCGTCGCCGAGCGGGCCGAATCATTGCGCAGGTTCCTGTCCCGTTACTCGGAGCTCGCGCGCATGCCCGAGCCGACCATCGTCGCCTGCGACGTGCCGGCGCTGTTGCGGCAGGTGGCCGCGGTGCAGCCGCCGGGCCGCGTGCGGGTGTCGGCCGCCGAGGGGCTGGATCTCAAGGGCGATGCGGACCAGCTCCAGCAGGCGCTGATCAATCTCGTTCGCAATGCCGTGGAGGCCATGGGCAACGATCCGGAGCCGGTCGAGCTGCGGGCGCTGAAGGGCCGCGACGCCGTGGTGTTCGAGATAGAGGACAGCGGCCCGGGTGTCGCGAATCCCGACAACCTGTTCGTCCCCTTCTTCACGACCAAGCCCGGCGGCAGCGGCATCGGCCTCGTGCTCGCCCGCCAGGTCGCCGAGGCCCACAACGGCTCGCTCTCCCTCCAGAACCGCCGCGACCGCTCCGGCTGCATCGCCCAACTGACCGTACCGGCTTAAATGGGGACGCATCCCAATTACCAGCCAAATAATCGGGATGCGTCCCCTTTATACTCGGCGCGGGGGTAAGCAGGCATGGCGGTGACGACCGGCAAGAAGCACGGACTGGGACGCGGCCTCGAGGCGCTGCTCGGGCAGGTGACGCCGAAGCCGGCGCCCGGCATCCCGGCGGCGCGCGAGCAGCTCACGCACATCCCGGTGGACCTGCTCCAGCGCGGCGCCTACCAGCCGCGCCAGGACATGCGCGAAGAGTCCCTCTCTGAGCTCGCGGATTCCATCAAGGCGCAGGGCCTCGTGCAGCCCATCGTCGTGCGTCCGCTCGGCACGCCGGAAGCGGGCCAGCCGCAGCGCTACGAGATCATCGCGGGCGAGCGGCGCTGGCGCGCCGCGCAGATGGCGGGCCTCGCCGACATTCCCGCCGTCATCCGTCGCGTGGAGGACGAAGCGGCGGTCGCGATGTCCCTCATCGAGAACATCCAGCGCGAGAACCTGAATCCGCTCGAGGAAGCCCTCGCGCTCAGCCGACTGATCACGGAATTCGAGCTCACCCACCAGGCGGCGGCGGAGGCGGTCGGCCGCTCGCGCGCGGCAGTCACGAACCTCCTGCGCCTGCTCGAGCTGCCACAGGTCATCCGTCCGCTGATCGAGAAGCGCGAACTCGAGATGGGCCACGCGCGCGCGCTGCTCGGCCTGTCGAACATGCGCCAGCAGGCCGAGGTCGGCGCGCTGGTCGCGAAGAAAGGCCTCTCCGTGCGCGAAACCGAGGCCCTCGTGCGCCGCATCGTCGCGCGCGCGAACGCGGGCGAGAAGGCAGCCGCGCGCGGCCGCTCCAAGGACCCCGACATCGCCCGCCTCGAGAACGACCTCGCCGACAAGCTGGGCGCGACGGTCGAGTTGCAGCACCGCGCCGGCGGCAAGGGCAAGCTGGTCATCACCTACCACAGCCTCGACGAACTGGACGGGATCCTCGCGCATATCCGGTAGCCCGATTCCCGGCGGCGCGTACCTGAGGAGGTTCATCATGATCAGCTTTCAGGGCTTGGGCGGATCGTTCTGGATCCTCGCCGCGCTAGCATTCGTCCTGCCGCAAACCGGCACCGCCCAGGACCGCGACACGCAGGAAATCCAGCGCTACGTGCTGACGGACGCCGCATTTGCGAAATACAAGGTGGCGGCGAAGAAGCTTGCGACCCTGCCCGCGGGCGGCTGCGACGAAGGTGAGGACAGCGAGTCGATCGCCGTCATCGTCGCGAAGCTCGATGCCGTGCCGGCCGCGAGGGCCGCGATCACCTCGGCAGGCATGACCACCCGCGAGTACATCGTCTTCTCCTTCTCGCTCGTGCAAAACGCGCTGGCCGCATGGGCGGTGAGCCAGCCCGGCGGCAAGCTGCCTCCCGGCGCATCGCAGGCGAACGTGGACTTCTATAGGAGGCACGCGGCCGAAATCGAGAGCCTGCCGAAGGGTAAAGAGCCCGATTGTGACGAAGCGGCGGAGGACGACTACACGGAATGAGCTGACATGGGCGGCTCACGTCCATGAATTTTCCGTTGCATCCCGGCATCATCGCGACGGCGCCAAGGACAACGGAAACCACGCATTGCGTCGTTTCCTCCTGTTCACGACCCTGCGCTGAACTCGACCTCAATGTCGACCTCGCCCATCTGGCCGGTCTGGTTGTTGTAGCCGGTGGAACCGGTGCAGGAGTAACGCCCTGTGACCAGCGTGGGCGTCACGTCCACCTTCGTCCGGCACTCGCCGCTCGTGCTCGTGGCCGTCACGGTGTACGGCCCCAGGCCGATGGTCACGCCGTGCTCCGCCATGGCCGTGCTGTTCGTAAAGAGCAGGTTCAGCTCCTGCGCGCCGGAGGTGCCGTACGGGATCCAGGTCTGATCGTCGTCGGTCAGGCCCGACTGACCCAGTTGCTGCGCTCCGTCGACCTCGAAGAACCCGGTCACCTTCACTTTCGCGCTGCCGCTCGTATAGGTGCGCGGGCTGATGACCACGGCTTCCGCGCTGCCGCCGGCTGCCAGTTCCGCCGGTGGCATGGCATCCGCGACCTCTCCTGCAGTGGAATCAGTTGAGCCGCCGGAATCGGATCCGCAGCCGGCCAGGACGACGGCCGCCAACGTCGCAAACGCTGATGGATATCGCATGTACGCATCCTCCTCGCGTCATCCTACGCCAGCGGCCGTGACCATAAAGGCCCCATTGACAACCCGCGCCGAACGGGCGCATATCGGAGCGGCTGGACGCCGGGTGCGGACGCCGGGTTCCAGCGCCGCAGCGGGTGGTATGGGGGGCCTGTCCGTGAAACGCCTGTTCATGACGGGCTTCGGCGCGCTGGCGTGCGCCTGCTTCACCGTGACTGCGGATGTCCTCGCGCAGACCGTCGCCATTGCTGGTGATCCGCTCGAGCTGTTCAGCCGGATGATGCCGGTCTTCACGCACCCGCGCTGCGCGAACTGCCACGGCGCCGTGGATCCGCATGCGGAATCCGGCCCGCTCGAGGATTCCCACAGCGGCGGCATCGTCCCGGCGGGCGGAACCTGCGCCGACAGCGGCTGCCACACGCAAACGGACGACAGTCACGAGGAAACCCGGTGGAAAACCGCGTCGCCGTTTCACAATTTCAACGGCAAGACCCCAAAGCAACTGTGCGACATGCAGTCCGAAGTCGCGGACCACCTGAACACGCTACGGCGCGACGGCTATTTCATGCACCTCAATACCGATTTCCTGATCGACCTCGCTTTTGTCGGACAGAGCGGGGGAGCGAGCAACAGCGCGGATCCGCCGCGGATGGGTAAGGATAAGTTCCTCAAAGCCGCGCGCGCCTGGCTGGACCTCGGCGCAAAGTGCGGCCGCTGGACCGGAATCATCACGCAGACGGAGACATTCGCGAGTAATTACAGTTTCGGCGGGCCGGAGCCGCACGCGACGACGACGGTGAATGAGTCGGCCAAGCGCGTCGTCACGATCAATCGAGAATTCGGGAAGACGAGGGCAGACATCGAAATGTCCGGTCACTATGTCATGACGATGACACTGCGTGACCTCGGCCCGAACACCCCCTGTACGACGACGATGACGTCCTACAACGACTGGAGCAATGCCGGCAGCAGCTCGCGTGGTCCGCGGCCGGCATCGGTCCGGTTTGACATCGCTGAGGACGGCGCTTACCTCATCCACTTCACCGGCGGCGGCGACGAAACAACCCATGCCGACGAGCGCGGCACTGTCGTTGATGGATGCGCGGGGCTGCTGGGACCACCGGATCCGTCCTCCATCGATGTGGAATGGCCGCCCTGGCAGTTCAACATTCGCTGCCCGCTGCCATCGACCGGGCCGCTGGCACTGCGGCGCGATCTCGGAGAGTCGCTGGACTGTGAGGTGTTCGACGCGGAACGTTACCCCAGGCTCAAGGGCAAGCTGACGCGCGTGATCGTCGATCACTCGATGGCGTTCGACAGCCAGTCCTGGCTGACGTCAGGGCCGATCGGCATCTCGCGGTCGGATACCGGGGAACAGCTGCCGGTCAAAGTGGTCACCGAATGGGACTTCGTGCTCGTCGAATGACGGACTGGCAGGGGGCACACCGCCGCCTTGCGCCCACCCCTTGACAGCCTGCAGCGGACTGGCGCATACCACACAACACCCCGGTACACGGCATAACCACACAGATTGGGGACAAACATGACCAAGCACTGGCAAGGCGGCGCCTTTGCCGCCGGCACGCTCCTGTTGCTCGCGCTGACGCCGGTCCGTGCCGACGCGCCAGGCATCCTCTGGCAGACCACCTCGCAAATGGTCATGGAAGGCATGCCCTTCAGTCCGCCGCCGACCACGCTCAAGCTCTGCAAGGCGAAGGAATGGAACAAGCCGCCGCCGGGCGGCGATCCGAGCTGCGTGACCACGAACTACCAGCGCGTCGGCAACAAGGCGACCTGGGCGATGCAGTGCAGCGGCGAGATGCCGATGACCGGCACCGGCGAGATGACCTTCGCCGCCGACGGTTCCTACAGCGGCGTCATCAACATGATGGCGGACGGCATGCCGATGAAGATCGTGATTTCGGGCAAGAAGATCGGCACCTGCGACAAGCCTCTCGACTGAGGGCCGCACCATGAAAGCGCGAACGATCCTGACGGCCGTTGCGGCTGCGCTGGCCTGCGCTCCCGCGCTTCAGGCACAGGCGCCGGCGAAGCCCGCCGGACCCTGGGCGAAGGTGCCCGCGCTGCCAACTGCCTGCTACTCGGGCGAGGACAAGTGGTCGGAACGGAGCACAGCGGCGTTCGATGCGGTCGTGCAGGATCGCTACAGGCAGGACGAGATCAACGATGCGATCCGGCAGAGCGCGACCGACTCGTTCGGCGCAGACCCGATGGCCGTGGCGCAGCGCATGCAGCAGGCGATGCTGGACGACCCGCAGAACGCACGCAAGATGATGGAGCAGATGCTGGAGCGGAATCAGCGGGCGCCGGCCGAGGCGTCCGCGCAGGGCGCAAAGGAACAGCAGATCGAGAATGAGTCGAAGGTCCTGATGAAGCAATACGAATCGGCGCTCGAGAAGGCGAAAGGGCCGGGCAATGTCCGCCTGGAGGCACTCCTGAAGAAGTACCAGCCGGGGGTCACGGGCGCTGGCATGCTGTGGCTGCGCTACGGAGATCCCGGTGAGCCGGCTTGGGTCAGGCCGGAGGCCCACGCGGTCCTGAGACAGTGGAACGAGGCCTACGCCGCGATTTGCCCGGCATGGTGGGGCGCGACCGGCAAGTTCCACGCGTACATGAAGCGCTACAAGGACTTCCTGGTCCTGGAACGCATACCATTCGAGAAGCAGGGCGACGCGGCGCGGCTCGAGCACTATCGGCAGGCCGGCGTTTCGACCCAGGGCTGGCGCACCACGACCGACTACGAAGCCGTCGAGGACTACATCAAGATGGCGCAGAGCCTGTTCGACAGCCGGGAAATCGCGCCGTACTGCGGCCCGGAGACGCCCTGCCGGTGATCCGGTTGATTGGGACGCGTCCCGATTAGAAAACAGGCTTCCCGGCCTCGTTTAGCTTGCCTTAACGGGGCTTCAGAACCTCCGTTTGTTCGCCCCGACCCGCTCCCCCAGAGTGTCACCCACTGGAGGAGCGAGTCATGTACGAAGCAAGCGCATATGGAATCCACCGGAATATCGCAGCCGTCCTGGCGGCGGCCATCGTGGCGGCAAGCGGGCTCATCTTTGACCGCGCCCACCTGGCCTCGGCCCCGGAGGGCACCGTCGAAGTCGGCGAGCTCGCGCTGATCGGGACCCCGGTCCTGGCCGCGGCGCAGCCGGCGGCCATCGCGGGCGCGCTGCCGGAAATCGTCGTCACGGCGAGGAAGGTGTGAGGTCATGGCCCATCCGGTCCACGACCTACTCAGGCGTTTCCTGGGAACCGAGCAATTCGCCTTCGACGCCGGTGCGCGCGACATCTGGCCCTGGGAGCGGCGGGCCAGATCGGCGCCCGGCCCGGATGAAACAGAGGCCGACGACGGACCGAACCAGTTCGACGACGTCTACCCGTGGCTTGAGCCCGAATCCTGATTCTCCACAAGGCCGGCCGGCGCGCGACGATTCCCATTACTGGGGCTGCATCGAGGCGGGCTATCGCGCCCTCGACCTCTGGATCGGCGAGCCGGACGCGCTCGGCCGCGGCTACGGCACGCTGATCATGAGCCTCGCCATCGAGCGCAGCTTCGCCGACCCGTCGGCGACCGCGATCCTGGTCGACCCCATGGAGACCAACACCCGCGCCCACCGCTTCTACGAGCGCCTCGGCTTCGAGTACGTGGTTTGCCGGAGCTTCGGCGGCGACAGTTGCTTCGTGTATCGCCTGCGACGCCGCGACTGGTTGCCGGCGCGGGGCAGAAACGCTATATAAGAGTCGCGGTTACAACCGCGAGACGGATCTTCGGGGCGGGGTGAAAGTCCCCACCGGCGGTGATGCGGCGCAAGCCGACGAGCCCGCGAGCCGAGCGGAAACGCGAAGCACGATCTGGTGCGATCCCAGAGCCGACGGTTACAGTCCGGATGGAAGAAGGTCCAGGCCGAGGCTGTGCCTTTGCGCGCCGCGGATGCACCGGCATCCGTACGCGCGCGGCTCGAAACCTCGCCTCCGCCCCGTCGCTGCGTCGAGCACGGGGTTTTTTTCATGGTGCAGCTCGACGATACCGGCATCATCCGCGCGACCCGCGCGATGCGGCCCTACGTCATCGCCAAGGCGGCGATGTCGCTGGACGGGCGCATCGCGACCGCCGGCGGCGAGAGCCGATGGATCACCGGCACCGAAGCACGGCTGACGGGCCACGAGCTCCGGCGCCGGGCGGACGCCATCGTGGTCGGTGCCGGGACGGTGATCGCCGACGATCCGGCGCTCACCGCGCGCCAGAATGGCGAAGTCAGCCACCCGCTGCGCGTCGTTCTCGATTCGACGGCGCGCACCTCGCCCGGCGCTGCCGCCTTCAGCCGCGACGGCAGGGGCGCGGTCCTCGCCACGACGGCTGCCGCGCCCGAGGCGCGCCTGGCACGGTTCAAGGAGCGCGGCGTGGAGACGCTCGTGCTCCCGGCGGACGCGCACGGCCGCCTTCGGCTCGATGAGCTGCTGCCGGCGCTGCACGCGCGTCGCGTCGCGACCGTGCTGGTCGAAGGCGGCGGCGAGACGCTGGGCGCTTTCCACGACGCCGACCTGATCGACGAAATCTGGCTGTTCCTCGCGCCGATCGTGATCGGCGGCGGCCGCGCGGCCATCCATGGCGCCGGCGCGGCCACGCTCGCCGAGGCGCACCGGTTTGCGTTCGATCCGCCGCGGACCCTCGGAGCCGACGTCCTGTTCCGGGGCGCGCGGCGGGAGCGCGCCTGATGTTCACCGGGCTGATCGAGGAAATCGGGACGGTCGTGCGTGCCGGCGCCGCGGGCGAGGGCCGTGCGCTGTGCATCGCGGCGCGCGACGTTCTCGAGGACATGAAGTGCGGCGACTCCATCGCCGTGGACGGCGCCTGCCTGACCGTGGTTGCGCGCGATGCCGGGACCTTCACGGTCGGCCTCTCTCCGGAGACGCTCGCGCGCACCGTGCTCGGCGAGCTGGTCGACGGCTCGCCGGTGCAGCTCGAGCGCGCGCTCCTGCCCGGTTCCCGGCTCGGCGGCCACTACGTCCAGGGTCACGTGGACGGGACCGGGACCATCCTCGAGTTCCGCGCGGATGGCGATGCCCGATGGATGAAGGTCCGGACGCCGCGCGCGCTGATGCGCCACGTCGTTCCGAAGGGTTGCATCTCGATCAACGGCGCATCGCTCACCGTGGTTCACGTGGGTGACGACTGGTTCGACGTCTGCATCGTCGCCTGGAGCCTCGGGAAACTCACGCTGCCGGCGAAGCCGCCTGGCGCGCGGATCAATCTGGAGGTGGACATCCTCGCGAAGTACGCCGAGAAGCGGGCACGCGCCGACGTCGGCGCATCGGCATCGCGGGCGTGGAGCAGCCCGCCGACGGGTCTCGCCTCCGCGCGCGAGGCGATCGCCGAGATCGCAGCCGGTCGCTTCGTCATCGTCGTGGACGACGCGGACCGCGAGAACGAGGGTGATCTCGTGATGGCCGCCGAATTCGTGACGCCCGATGCCGTCAATTTCTGCGTGAAGGAAGGCCGCGGGCTCGTCTGCTGCGCCATGAGTCCCGGCCTGGTCGACCGCTTCGGCCTGCCGCTGATGGTCGGCGAGGCCGAGAACCGCTCGGCCTTCGGCACCGCGTTCACCGTTTCCGTCGAGGCCGCCTCCGGCGTCAGCACCGGCATCTCGGCCCATGACCGCGCGCGCACCATCCGCGCGCTGATCGACCCGGCCGCGACGCGCGCCGACATCGTGATACCGGGTCACGTCTTTCCGCTGCGGGCGCGCGCCGGCGGCGTGCTGGAACGCGCCGGCCACACCGAGGCCTCGGTCGATCTCGCCGCGCTGGCGGGCCTGGCACCGGCGGCGATGATCTGCGAGGTGCTGAACGACGACGGCACGATGGCGCGCCTTCCGGACCTCGAGGCGTTCGCGTCGTACCACGGCCTCGGGATGGTCTCGATCAGGGCGATCGCAGCCTGCCGCCGCGCGATCGAGCCGCCGTCGACGCGGCAGGCGGCGGGTTGACGGGGGCGCGCATGGGGAAGGTGTACGAAGGCCGTCTCGACGGTGCGGGGCTGCGGATCGCGGTCATTGCGACGCGCTGGAACGGGGACATCGTCGCGCGACTCGTCGCCGGCGCCAGGGAAACCGCAGCGACGCACGGAATCGGCGAAGCCCAGGTCGACCTTGCCTTGTGCCCGGGCGCCTTCGAGATCCCTTTCATCGCGAAGCGGCTCGCCGTGACCGGGCGCTACGACGCCATCGTCGCGCTCGGTTGCGTCATCCGCGGCGAGACCGCGCATTTCGACTACGTGGCAGGCGAGGCGGCCGAGGTCGGCGCCGTCGCGCGCGAGACCGGCGTGCCGATCGCTTTCGGCGTGCTCACGACCGAGACCGTCGAACAGGCGGTTGAACGAGCCGGCGGCAAGTCCGGGAACAAGGGTGCCGAGGCCATGCTGGCGGCGATCGAGACCGTCCGGCTCGCCCGTGCCATCGAGGAGAACCGATGACCGCCGAAACCGCCGCATTGAGGTCCAGATCGCGCCCGCGCCCCGGCCGCCACGAGGCCGAAGAGGCGGTCAGGACCCTGCTGTCCTATTTCGGCGAAGATCCCGGCCGCGAGGGGCTGCTCGACACCCCGAGGCGCTTCGTCGACGCCTACCGGGAATTCCTTTCCGGTTACGCCGAAGACCCGGTCGCAATCCTCTCCTGCACCTTCGAGGAAACCAAGGGCTATTCCGACATCGTGCTGATGAAGAACATCCGCCTGGAGTCCCATTGCGAGCACCACATACAGCCGATCATCGGGACTGCGCACGTGGCCTACCTGCCCGCGCAGAAAGTCGTCGGCATTTCCAAGCTCGCGCGCGTGGTGGACGTCTTCGCCAGGCGGCTGGTCAGCCAGGAAGCCCTGACGCAGCAGATCGCAGATGCGATCGAGGCGGCGCTCGCGCCCAGGGGTGTCGCGGTGCTGCTCGACGCGGAGCATCGCTGCGTTTCCGCCCGCGGGGCCTGCAAGCAGGAGGTCTCCTGCGTGACCCAGACCCTGACTGGCGCCTTCCGGGAAGATCCGGCTCTGGAGGCGCGCTTCCACCGTCTGATCGGCCAGGTCACGACTGCTAACTTTCGGTAAAAACAGGGGTTTTTGGGCCTCTCCACGGTTGTAACCGGGAGTCCCGCCCTCTATAATTCCGCCCGGTTTTTGGCCGCCCGCGCGGCTGCCTGCGAAGCGCTAAGACGCCACGGACCGCTTGGGGGGCCAGTGGCGTTTTTGTTGCCGGGGTTCGATGCATGAGGACCATCCGCAACATCCTGCTCACGCAGCTCGCGGTCGCCCTGTTGCTCGCCGGGATCGTCTGGATCTGGTTGGGTTCGGGGCGGGCGATCCCCACCTTGTTGGGTGGACTGATTGGCGTCGTGCCGAATGCTTTTCTCGCGGCGAGACTGATGTCGCCGCGCGCCGGCAGCAGCGCTAAATCGCTGCTGCGGGCGGGTTGGATCGGCGAGGCCGGAAAGCTCGCGATCGCGGCCGTGCTGTTCATTGCCGTTTTCGCGACCTTGAAGCCGCTGCACCCGGAGTTCGTGTTCGCCGGGTACATCGCGACGCTGCTGGCCCTGCCAGTGGCGTTGCTGTTCGAAGGGGACGGGCGCAAGGGCGCCGAGGGCGGACCTTAAGGCGATCATGGCGGCAACCGGGCATTCGGCTGGCGAGTACATCACCCACCATCTCCAGAACCTCACCGTCTGCAAGGTGGATGGCGCCTGGGCGGTCGGCGGCGATTGTCACGGCACCTTCTATGCCTTGAACGTCGACTCGATGTTCTTCGCCCTCACGCTCGGGCTGCTCCTCACGTTCCTGTTCCGCCGCGTCGCGAAGCGCGCAACCACCGGCGTGCCGGACCGGCTGCAGACCGCGATCGAAATGGTGGTCGGCTTCGTGGACCAGAGCGTGCGCGAGACCTTCCACGGCAAGAGCAGCCTGATCGCGCCGCTCGCGCTCACCTTGTTCATGTGGGTGTTCCTGATGAACCTCATGGACCTGGTGCCGGTGGACTGGCTGCCCTGGGCCGCGGGCATGGCGGGTGTGCCGTACCTGAAGGTCGTGCCGACCACGGACGTGAACGTCACGTTCGCGATGGCGATCTCGGTCTTCATCCTCGTGCTGTTCTACAGCATCAAGATGAAGGGCATCGGCGGGTTCACGAAGGAACTGACGCTCACGCCCTTCAACCACTGGCTGGCGATCCCGTTCAACCTCGTGCTCGAGGGCGTCTCGCTGCTCGCCAAGCCGATCTCGCTGTCGCTGCGGTTGTTCGGCAACCTGTACGCCGGCGAGCTGATCTTCCTGCTGATCGCGCTGCTCGGCGTCTGGCAGCTGCCGCTGCACTTCCTGTGGGCCGTGTTCCACGTGCTGATCATCGTGCTGCAGGCGTTCATTTTCATGATGCTGACGATCGTGTACCTGAGCCAGGCGCACGAGCACCACTGACCGTTTTTCGACCGGGAGACTACTGATGGAAATTGTGATTGGAATGACCGCGATCGCCGTGGCGATCCTGATCGGTTTCGGCGCCCTCGGCGTCGGCATCGGCATGGGCCTGCTGGGCGGGCGCTTCCTGGAAGGCGCCGCGCGCCAGCCGGAACTCGCACCGATGCTGCAGGTGAAGATGTTCATCGTCGTCGCGCTGCTCGACGCGGTCGCGATGATCGGCGTGGGCATCGCGCTGTTCTTCGCATTCGCGAACCCGTTCATCGGCCAGCTGCAGGCGGCAACCGGCGCCGGCGGCTGATCGCAAGGGAGCAGGTCCGATGAACTTCAACCTGACGCTGATCGGCCAGACGATCGCGATGGTCGTCTTCGTCTGGTTCTGCATGCGCTTCATCTGGCCGCCGCTCATGAAGGCCATCGACGATCGCCGCAAGGAGATCGCCGACGGCATCGCCGCGGGCGAGAAGGGCCAGCGCGAGCTTGCGGACGCGAGGCACGGCGCAGAGGCCATCCTCCAGGAGGCGCGCCAGAAGGCCGCCCAGGTGGATGCGCTGGCGCACAAGCGCTCGGGCGAGCTGATCGCCGAGGCCAAGGAGCACGCCGTGTCCGAGGGCGAGCGGCTGATCGCTGCGGCGCGGACCGAGGTGACCACCACGCAGTCGAAGGCGCGTGATGCGCTCAGGCGCGAAGTCGCGGCGCTGGCGGTGGCCGGCGCCTCCCGGGTGCTCGGCCGCGAGGTGGACGCCAAGGCGCATGCCGCGCTGCTGGACGAGCTCGCCGCGGAACTCGAGAAGCAGGCGCCGCGTGGCTGATCGCGCCACCATCGCCAGGCCTTACGCCCGAGCCGCCTTCGCGCACGCGCGCGAGGCGAAGGACTACGCGTCCTGGTCGAGGCTCCTGGGCGCGACGGCCGCCACGGTCGCGGATCCGCGCGTGGCGCGGCTGCTGAACCACCCGCTCGTGACGGGCGAGCAGCTCGTGGCGCTGCTGGCGGACGTCTCGAAGAAGGCCGCAGGCGACGCGGGGAGGAATTTCCTCCGCACGCTCGCGGAGAACCGCCGGCTCGGGCTGCTGCCCGAGATCGCGGCGCAGTTCGAGGTGCTGCGCGCGGACGTTGAGGGCGTCGTGGACGTCGAGGTCATCGCGGCGCGCGAGATCGCGGCGCCGCAGAAGAAGCGCCTCGAGGCCGCGCTGCAAAAGCGCCTCGGTCGCGAGGTGCGCATGCAGGTCAGGCTCGACGACTCCCTGATCGGCGGCGCCATCGTGCGCGCCGGGGACCTGGTCATCGACGGGTCGCTGGAGGGCCGCCTGGCGCGGCTCGGCTCGGCCCTCACGAATTAGTCAAGGAAAGCGGAAATGTCCATCAAGGCATCTGAAATCAGCGAACTGATCCAGGCCCGGATCAGGAACTTCGAGGCCGCCACGGAAGCGCGCAACGTCGGCACGGTCGTGTCCGTGACCGACGGCATCTGCCGCATCCACGGTCTCGCGGACGTCGCCTACGGCGAAATGATCGAGTTCCCGGGCAACAGCTTCGGCCTTGCGCTCAACCTCGAGCAGGACTCGGTCGGCGCGGTGGTGCTCGGCGAGTACCGCCACATCGGCGAGGGCGCGACGGTCAAGACCACCGGCCGCATCCTCGAAGTGCCGGTTGGTCCCGAACTGCTCGGCCGCGTGGTGGATGCGCTCGGGAATCCGCTCGACGGCAAGGGGCCGATCAAGGCCGCGAAACGCTCGCCGATCGAGCGCGTGGCCCCGGGCGTGATCTGGCGCAAGAGCGTGGCCCAGCCGGTGCAGACCGGCTACAAGGCGATCGACGCGATGGTGCCGATCGGCCGCGGCCAGCGCGAGCTGATCATCGGCGACCGCCAGACCGGCAAGACCGCGCTGGCGGTGGACACGATCATCAACCAGAAGGGCACCGGCGTTAAGTGTATCTACGTCGCGATCGGACAGAAGCAGAGCTCGATCGCGAACGTCGTCAGGAAGCTCGAAGAGCACGGCGCGATGGAGCACACGATCATCGTGTCGGCCAGCGCCTCCACGCCCGCCTCCATGCAGTACATCGCGCCCTACTCGGGCTGCGCCATGGGCGAGTACTTCATGGACAACGGCGAGGACGCGGTCATCATCTATGACGACCTGACGAAGCAGGCCTGGGCCTACCGCCAGATCTCGCTGCTGCTGCGCCGCCCGCCGGGCCGCGAGGCCTACCCGGGCGACGTGTTCTACCTGCACTCGCGCCTGCTCGAGAGGAGCGCCCGCGTCTCCGCCGAGTACGTCGAGAAGGTGAGCGGCGGCAAGATCAGGGGCAAGACCGGCTCGTTGACCGGCCTGCCGATCATCGAGACCCAGGCGGGCGACGTGACCGCGTTCGTGCCGACCAACGTCATCTCGATCACCGACGGCCAGATCTTCCTCGAGACGGACCTCTTCAACGCCGGCATCCGCCCGGCCATGAACGCGGGCATCTCGGTGTCGCGCGTCGGCGGCGCGGCGCAGACCGGCGTCATCAAGAAGCTGGGCGGCGGCATCCGCCTCGCGCTGGCGCAGTACCGCGAGCTGGCGGCTTTCTCCCAGTTCGCCTCTGATCTCGACGAGGCCACCCGCAAGCAGCTCGAGCGCGGCCAGCGCGTGACGGAGGTCATGAAGCAAAAGCAGTATTCGCCGATGTCGGTCGCCGAAATGGCGCTCTCCATCTACGCCGTCAACGCGGGCTACATGGACAAGGTGGACCGCAAGAAGGTCGTGGCGTTCGAGGAAGCGTTGCAGGCGTTTGCCAAGACGGGTCACGCGGCATTCCTGAAGCAGGTAAACGAGAAGCCCGAGCTCTCGAAGGACGTCGAGGCCGGCTACAGGAAGATCTGCGACGACTTCGCCGCCACGGGAGCCTGGTAAGCCGACATGGCCGGCACGAAAGAAATCCGCGTCAAGATCGCGAGCATCAAGAGCACGCAGAAGATCACCAAGGCCATGGAAATGGTCGCGGCGAGCAAGATGCGCCGCGCCCAGGAGCGGATGAAAGCCGCGCGGCCCTACGCCGACAAGATCCGGCAGGTCATCGGCCACGTGCGCGCCGCGAACCCGAACCACCGTCATCCGTTCCTGGTGGAGCGCGAGCTGAAGTCGGTCGGCATGATCGTGGTGAGCAGCGACCGCGGCCTGTGCGGCGCGCTCAACATCAACGTGTTCAAGCAGGTGCTGATCGCCGCGCGTGAGTACCAGACGCAAGGCATCGAGCTGCACCTGTGCCTGGTCGGGAGCAAGGCGATGCAGTTCTTCCGCCGTCTGAAGCTCCCGATCACGGCTTCGATCACGCATCTCGGCGACCGGCCGCGGGTGGCGGATCTCCTCGGCACCGTGAAGGCGATGCTCGACCTGTACGAGGAGTCGAAGATCGACCGGCTCTACATCGTCAGCAACCGCTTCGTGAACACCATGACGCAGCGGCCGGAGCTGCGGCAGATGCTGCCGGCCGAGGTCATGGACGCGTCGGAGCTGCAGGAGCGCTGGGACTACATCTACGAGCCGGCACCGGACGAGCTGATCTCGAGCTACATGATGCGCTACATCGAATCGCAGGTTTATCGCGCGGCGGTCGAGAACGTCGCCTGCGAGATGGCGGCGCGCATGGTCGCGATGAAGAGCGCGACCGACAACGCGGGCAAGCTCATCGACGAGCTCCAGCTCATCTACAACAAGGCCCGCCAGGCTGCGATCACCAAGGAAATCTCGGAGATCGTGGGCGGCGCGGCGGCGGTTTAGGCGAAAGGAAGGACAGATGGCAAACGCACAGGCGGCAAACGGCAGGATCGTCCAGATCATCGGCTCGGTGATCGACGTGGAATTCCCGCGCGAGGGCATCCCCGCGGTGTACGAGGCGCTCAAGCTGGTGGACCAGCCGCTGACGCTCGAGGTGCAGCAGCAGCTCGGCGACGGCATCGTGCGCACCATCGCGATGGGATCCTCGGAGGGCCTGCGGCGCGGCCTCGCCGTGAAGGCGACCGGCGCCCCTATCACGGTCCCGGTCGGCCACGGCACGCTCGGGCGCATCATGGACGTGCTCGGCAACCCGCAGGACGAGGGCGGCCCGGTCAAGACCGACAAGTTTCTGCCGATCCACCGTCCGGCGCCGTCCTACGACGAGCAGACCGGCGGCCAGGACCTGCTGGAGACCGGCATCAAGGTCATCGACCTGCTGGTGCCGTTCGCCAAGGGCGGCAAGATCGGCCTGTTCGGCGGCGCCGGCGTCGGCAAGACCGTCAACATGCTCGAGCTGATCAACAACATCGCCAAGCAGCACAGCGGCCTGTCCGTGTTCGCCGGCGTCGGCGAGCGCACCCGCGAGGGCAACGACTTCTACCACGAGATGTCGGACGCCAAGGTCATCGTGCAGGAGGACCTCAGCCAGTCCAAGGTGGCGATGGTGTTCGGCCAGATGAACGAGCCGCCGGGTAACCGCCTGCGCGTCGCGCTGACCGGCCTGACGATGGCCGAGCGCTTCCGCGACGAGGGCCGCGACATCCTGTTCTTCGTCGACAACATCTACCGCTTCACGCTGGCCGGCACCGAGGTCTCGGCGCTGCTCGGCCGCATGCCGTCGGCGGTGGGCTACCAGCCGACGCTCGC